>Ga0209125_1001355_pt1 | contig 23338 bp, 17 predicted proteins | sample BarGraIncub1131A_FD_184503 | JGI IMG/M metagenome (GOLD analysis project Ga0209125, IMG submission 184503) | Arctic peat soil microbial communities from Barrow, Alaska - Barrow Graham LP Incubations 11-31A (SPAdes) (version 2) | ecosystem: Environmental > Terrestrial > Soil > Wetlands > Peat... | reverse complement strand
TCTACCTCCCGTGCACCGAGGAGAACGGCTTCCTGCCGGCCTATCCGAAGCAGAAGGTGGACATGATCTACCTTTGCTTCCCGAACAACCCGACCGGCACGGTCGCCACACGGGAGCAGCTCAAGGGGTGGGTGGACTACGCGCTGGCCAACGACTCCGTCATCCTCTTCGACGCGGCCTACGAGGCGTTCATCACCGACCCCTCCATTCCGCATTCCATCTACGAGATCGAGGGCGCCAAGAAATGCGCCATCGAATTCCGCTCTTTCTCGAAGACCGCGGGCTTCACGGGCGTACGTTGCGGCCTGGTGGTCGTTCCCGAGGAACTTGAGGGTACCACCTCAGCCGGCGAGAAGTACAGCTTCAACAAGCTCTGGCTGCGTCGTCAGACCACCAAGTTCAACGGTGCCTCCTACCCGGTTCAAAAAGCAGCCGCAGCGGTCTACACCGACCAGGGATGGCTGGAGACCAAGGCGAACATCGACTACTACATGGAGAACGCGAGGATCATCCGCGAAGGGCTCGCCGAGGCGGGCCTCACCGTCTACGGTGGCGTCAACGGCCCCTACATCTGGCTCAAAACCCCGGCCGGGCTCAGCTCCTGGGATCTCTTCGACAAGTTCCTGAACGAGTGTCACGTGGTGGGTACCCCCGGCAGCGGCTTCGGACCTTCGGGCGAAGGTTACTTCCGCCTGTCGGCCTTCGGCAACCGCGACAACGTGATCGAGGCGGTTAATCGGATTAAGAAAAACCTGAAGAAGTAATAACAAAAGGCGCCTTCCGGGGCGCCTTCATTTATTGGAAAGGCGGCCCATGGCCGCCTTTTTGCGTTTCGCGACAGCAATGGGCCGCGATGCGGTGAAAACAAACAAATAGAACGCGGATGACGCGGATTGAGCGGGTTTACGCAGATAAAAACAAAAACTCGGTTAAAACTTTTCAGTTTAGAAATCAGCGTAAATCCGCTCAAACAGATGTGTATCCGCGTTCCATTGCCTGGCTCACTATCACTTGAGTGTCGTATAACCGCTTTTGGCGTCCCATCGGTATCCCTTGCCGCTCCAGATCGCCTCGATGGTCTTCCAGTCGAGACCGAGCCCCTTCATTTCCTCGCAGATATAATAGGCCGGCATGATCTCGTCGTCGTCGATCCGGCCGTCACCGTTGGCGTCGGCCCAGTGATAGGCGCCGACCCTGATGCTGCCGCTTCCTGCCACTGATTCGGTGCGACGAATCCCGCCGGAATATACCACGACATCGCCAAGAAGCTTTACCTCGCTGCCGGGCGTAGTGGACTTCGGCAGCTGCATGGTATAGGAGACGGCGACCGAGCTGCTGCCCCCGGGAATAAGCCATTTTGTTCCGGAACCGGTGGCATCAGCCGCGGAATTCGCGGGAAGCGCGCTCACCAGCCGCGCCCCTAGGGGCGGTTTCTCCTTGAGGATGACGCCGGTGTTGTCGCCACCCTTTCGCGTGAGCTTCACCTGCACCGGAATCACCTCCCCCGGGGCGGCGAAACGGGGCGCCCACCTGACCGCGGTCGGAACCGAAACCATCAGGCGGGTCAGCAAAAGGACCGCCAGCAGCAGGAGTGCCAGGGCGGCTACTCCCGCCCATATCAAGCGACGCCTGCCTCGGCCGGAAGGCGCCCTGGTCGCGGTATCCGAAGCATGGGAGATCTCTTCCTGGCGCAGGATCTCCTCCAGGGGAACCTCGAGCGCGTCCGCCAGCTTCTCGGCATTGTCGCGCTTGATCGAGGGGTAGCGGTTGTTCTCCCAGCGCGAGATGGTGTCGGTGGTGACGCCGACCACGCTCGCCACGTAGAGTTGGGTGAGCTTTTTGGTCTCACGCACGCTCTTTATGCGTGCCCCGTCGATGGCAACGCTCGCCGCCGTCACTTTGTCGGTAGTTTCCGAAGTCTGCTCCATGTTTCGCCCGTTCCGCCGTTCTATTAGCCTCAGGAAGATTCCCTGAAAGGATGGTTTTGCCTGAAATCAGCCGATGTGACCACCCGACATCGGGTCGCATTGCTATAGATGTCGATAGCAACAGCCCGTGGCGCATGGTATTTTTAGCACAGTTCCGGAAGAATTAACCTAAAAAGAAAGGAGTACCAAAATGAAAAAATTCATCGCCGCATTAGCAATCACGCTGTTCAGCGCAGGGGCCGTCCTGGCCGCGGACACCATCACCCTTCCCGCCAAGAACGGCGACGTCACCTTCCACCACAAGAACCACCAGGTGGCCCTGAAGGACTGCAAGATCTGTCATGAGAAAGGACCGGGCAAGATCGCGGGCTTCGGCAAGGACTTCGCCCACAAAACCTGCAAGGGTTGCCACGCCGATAAGGGCGCAGGACCGACCAAGTGCGCCGAGTGCCACAAGAAATAATGCGCCGGCAGCGGCATGCGTCTCCCGGAAAGACATCCAGGGAGGAGTGTTAAGGAAAAGGCGGCCATCGGCCGCCTTTTTTATGGTTCAGGAGATGAGGATGCACAGCGCTGCCCCGGGGCGAAGAGGGCGTCAAGGGCATCGAAGTCGAGTTCCTCGGCGAGAACGCGCACCAGGTCGAGCTTCTCGGTGTCCTCGGCGGTGATCTTCGAGACATCCTCGGTGATGATGCGGTAGAGCTCCGCTGTGGAGTGTTTTCCGGTGCGCATGTAGGGGATGTTGCTCCGGTCGACGATGCGCTGGGTGATGGTGCTGACCGGCGCGATCCCCGGGATGACCAGACCGGAAATGAAGGGGCGGTACTCAGGCATCTGGTAAAGGTTGGCAAGCGTCACCAGCAACTCGTCACGACTGCTGGTGACCAACAGCAGGGTCGATTCCCTGAGCATCTCGGTCACCCGCTGGGTCGAGGCGGCGCCGATCTGGACGTGCTGGATGATGCGGCTTACCTCGCGGCGGTTGCCGTGCAGCGGGAGATCAAGCAGGCGGGAGACGCGGCGCAGGGTCGGATTCGCCAGGACGGTCTTGTAGTCGAAACCGCCCATCAGGGAGAACGGCTGGTCGGCCAGGGCGCGGCTGAGGTAATCGAGGGTGAGTTCCCGCTTCTCGGGGAAAAGCTTGTTGACCAGTACCGCGCGTACCTCGGCCTCTTCCAGTTTGAAGAGCGCTATATTCATGAAAACCGTGTCAATCACGTTGCCGACCCCGCCGCCGGTCACCATCAAAACAGGAGCGTCCAAAAGCCGAGCGATACGCGCGTTGGAGAGTTTCAGCACGGAGCCGACACCGGGATGGCCGGACCCCTCGATGACGATGAAGTCGCACTTTCTTTCCAGTTCGGCATAGGCCGAGAGGATCCGGTCCTCGATCTCGGCGAAGGGGATCTTGCCGTCGATCGCCTGGCGGGTGGTGTCGGGATAGACCACCACCGGCGACATGTAGCGCAGATCCTTGGTAAGGTCGAAAACCTGCGCTATCAGCGCGGCGTCCTTGTCGACGTCCAGGCCGCGCAGCGTGGTCGGCTTGGGGCCGAGCGGCTTCATGAAGCCGACCCTGCCGTATTTCTGCCGGGCACGATGCAACAGGGAGATGCTGATGGTGGTCTTCCCTATGTTCTGTCCCGAGGCTGCGATGAAGATTTTCTTGGCCATGGCTCTTTCCTTGGTTGACCGGTTCGCTCCGTCAGGCAGGCGGATGGGCGTGAAAATGGACCGCCCGGCCTTTGCCTGCCTGATAATCATACGCAAGCTCCCATAAGTCAAGCCTGATAGCGGATCCGGCGCGTTCGCCCAGGGAAAGGGGCTATCGAGCGGCCTTGTATTCCCCGGCCCATCGGGTGTACCATAAGGCTTATGAGACACTTTGACCTAAATGACCGGCTGGTTTACTACACCGAAGCGGAAGAGATGGTTAACCGTTTCACCCACGGCGCCGGCGCGCTTTTAAGCATCGTCGGGGTAGTCGCTCTGATAATGCTGGCCGCCGGGCAGCACGACGCCTACCGCATCGTCAGCGCCTGCGTCTACGGCGGGGCCATGGTGACCTTCTATTGCCTCTCCACCGCTTATCACAGCGTGCGCAAGCCCTATACCCGGTACGTGTTCCGCATCCTGGACCACGTCAGCATTTACCTCATGATAGCGGGGAGTTACACCCCTTTTGCCCTAGTCACCCTGCGGGGACCGTGGGGGTGGTCGCTCCTCGGCACGGTCTGGGGCCTGGGAACGGTGGGAGCGGTCCTGAAGATTTTCACCATCCACCGCCTGCGCGTCGTCGGTCCGCTGCTCTACATCGCCCTGGGCTGGATCGTGGTGGTCGGCTTCAAGCCGCTCTCAGCTGCGCTCGCGACCAACGGCCTGTTGCTGCTTTTTGCCGGCGGCGCGGCCTACACGGTCGGCGTGGTCTTTTACCTCTGGGAACGCCTCCCCTACAATCACGCGATCTGGCATCTCTTCGTCCTGGTCGGGAGCGCCTGCCACTTCGGCGCCATTTTCTATTACGTGACGCCGCTCCATCTCTAGCGCGGGTGACAGCTTCCGCGAGCCGCTAACTTCCCCCTTGGAAATATGAAACCTGCCTCGGAACTCATCACCCTGCCGCTTTGCGAGTTCGCCCTGCCGGTGCCGCGCACCGGGAGCATCGAAACTTTTTCGGGTTACGGACGCTCGACCTCCGACGGGCAGGAAATTCATCTCCGCGTGCAGCGCGCCAGGACCAGGAGCGACCCATCCTACCAGGCGGAGGTCCCGGTGAGCCGGACCTTCGAAAGAAATGGGTATCGATTCCAGGTCAGCGGGAGGATGGATGGTATTTTCCGGGGCGACGCACCCAGAATAGAGGAAATAAAGACCGGTTTCAACATACGCGATCTCTCGCGTCGACTCGCCGGCAACCCGATGGACCATCCCTACTCCCTGCAGCTTGGGAGCTACGGCTACTTTTACTGGCTGGAACATCGGGTGGTTCCCCGCTTGACCTTTCATCTGGTTTCCTCGCGAAACGGCCAGTCCGAGGAGCTCGCGCTGGAACTCGATATCCCCGGGTATGAAAAATGGCTAGAGCTCCGTTTGGACGAACTGGTCCTGGAGGCAGGCCTGGCGCAAAAACGCGCCGCGAGGCGGCGCAGCCTCGCCTCGGGATTTCCTTTCCCCTTCGAAAGCCCGCGTCCGGGGCAGATCGAGCTGATGCGCGAGATCGGAGAGGGGATGGCCATGGGCCTCCCGATGCTGGTTCAGGCCCCCACCGGGCTCGGCAAGACCGCCGGGGTGCTGCACCCGGTGCTCAAGGAGGCGTTGGGCCGCGGGCAGAACGTAGTTTACGTCACCCCCAAAAACAGTCAGCACTCGGTGGCCGAGGACGCCGTGGAGCGTTTCAAGGCCGCCGGTTCCCGGGTCAAATCCCTTTCCATCACGGCGAAAAGCAAGATCTGCTTCAAGAACGAGCCGCTCTGCAACCCCGAATACTGCGAATATGCCCGGGATTATTACGCCAAGGTCGCCGACGCCGGCATTGTCGCCCTGCTGGCGAAAAAAAGGAAGTTGAAGGCCCGCGCCTTTCGCGACCTGGGCGAGGAGTACCAGGTCTGCCCCTACCAGCTGCAGCTGGAAAGCGTGCCGGAAGCCGATGTCGTCATCTGCGATTACAATTATGTCTTTGCCCCGCGCTCCGCCTTGGGCCGCGTGAGCTCCCTGGCCGTCGGCCAGACCGGGAAACCCAACCTGGTGATCGATGAGGCGCACAATCTCCCCGCCCGCGCCATGGACTACTATTCTCCCGCGCTCTCCACGGTGATGCTCGGCACGCTGCGCGGCGAGATGGGCAGCCTTCCCTCGGGCTTTCGGCGCGGGGCCGAGGAGCTGCTCGACGGCTGCGTCCAGGCTGTCGCATCCTGCTGGATCGGCGCAGGTGAGCGTCCCGCGAGGATCGAGCCGCCCGTGGAACGTTTGCTTGAGATGGACGCGCAACTGCGCGCTTTCCTCTCCCGCTACCTGGAATCCGATGTCGAAATAGGGCAGCGCGACCCAATCCTGCGCCTGGCTTTTTACTGGTCCGAGTTCATCCAGGCCCTGGATTTCGTGGTGGATTCCGAAAAGAAGGAGTTCTTCACGACCTTCCATCCCCACCCAGGCGGCGGCACCGTGAAGATCACCTGTTGCGACGCCTCGGCGCTGCTTGTTCCCTGCTACGCCGACTACCGCCAGGTGGTCGGTTTCTCGGCCACGCTGAAGCCCTTTGACTACTACGCGAAGCTTTCCGGACTGGATCCGGAGACCGTGAGGGTCGCGGAATTCCACTCCCCTTTCCCGACGCAGTTGCGCAAACTGCTGATCATCCCGCAGATCTCCACCAAGTTCGTCCAGCGCGAGCGCAACTATGCGAAAATCGCCGATGCCATCGGGAGGATCGCGGCGCTGCGTCCGGGTAACTATTTCGCCTTCTTCCCGAGTTTTGCCTTCATGGAGCGGGTGGCCGACCTCTTCCTGGCGCCGGTTGGGTTCGAGGTGCTGAGGCAGGAGCGGAGGATGACGATCTCCAGGAGCGAGGCGATCCTGGAGCAGTTGCGCGCCCAAAGCGTCGCCACGGTCGTCTTCGCGGTGCAGGGAGGCTCCTTCTCCGAGGGGATGGACTACCAGGGTGAGATGGTGATCGGAGCCTTCGTGGTTGGCCCGCCGCTCCCCACTTTCGACCTGGAGCGCGAGCTGATGCGGGAGTACTACCAGCGGCGCTTCGGCGCCGGTTTCGAGTACGCCTACGCGATTCCCGCCATGGCGAAGGCGGTTCAGGCCGCCGGAAGGGTCATTCGCTCCGAGACCGACCGCGGAATAATCGTCCTCATGGACAGCAGGTTCCTGGAGCCGGGTTTCAGCCGCTCCATGCCGCTCGATTGGTTCCAGTCCGAGGTGACGGAACTGGTTTCCGACAGTATTCTTGGAGAGGTGGCCGATTTCTGGAGTCGCTGATTTCCTGCCTTCGGCTTGATGGTGGGCGGCGGTTAGTGGCATTGTACTCTTAAGGGAGCGTTGCTCTCTACTCCAGGTAAAATCGGCACGTCACCAGCGTTGGAACTCACTTATGGATTGGTTGCAAAGCACTCCCGGAGCTCAAATGGCAAGCGTAGTACTGTCTTTAACTGCCCATGGATTCCAGCTTCCAGCTTTTATACTTGATTTAAACCTTCTGTGCGTGTATCATGCCCACAATTGATAGACAAAAATAATTAGTAATGATACACGACAATACTAAACTATCCGCGAGGGTAGGACGGAAAGCCTAAGGGTCTCTTTGAGACAGCCGGGTCGCCGAAATATCGCAAAAACGATACCAAGCCCCGGCTTTTTTGTGTTCAAAATGTGATACAGGAGGGATCCATCACGATCCAGTTCCACCGAGCTGGTATGGCAAACATTCATATCGATTCCAGTACGGTATGAATCAGGTGGTGGTACACGACAATACTAAACTATCCGCGAGGGTAGGACGGAAAGCCTAAGGGTCTCTTTGAGACAGCCGGGTCGCCGAAATATCGCGAAAACGATAACAGGCCCCGGCTTTTTTGTGTTCAAAATACCATTTTGGGAGGTGATTCATCACGATCCAGTTGTAGCGTCTGGCAAGGGGATAATTTTCACCGACCGGTTTATGGCTAGCCGAAAGGCGCCGTAAAGCAGGTAGTGGTACACGATAATACTAAACCATCCGCGAGGATGGGGCGGAAAGCCTACAGGGTCTCCATGAGACAGCCAGGTTGCCGAAATATCATCAAATTTCGGCGATCGGGCTTTTTTTGCGCCCATTTTCGAAAGTCACCGGAGGCTTCTTTACCTGAACATGCCGCGATTGATACCATGATGGGCCATGGTATTGGTTGCAACGATATCCACGGGCTGCTGTCGGGTTCCCGTAAGGCCGGTCGGGTAAAGGAGAGCACATGGAACAGAACGCCAAGAATAATGATGGCATCAACTTCAGCGAAAATGCTCTAAAAGGAGGTTTAATGAAACAACTCGTGAAAAGATCCTTTGTAGCGGTAACGGCACTATCCCTAATGACTGCAGGCCTTTTGCTGGGCGGTTGCGGCGGGTCCGGTGGAGGGGCTTCCAAGCAGGTCGTGAGCGGTACCGCCGCTGTCGGCGCGGCCTTGCACGGCCAGGTAACTGTGAAGGACTCATCAAGCCCGGCCAAAGAGAAAACGATCCTTATCGAGGGAGATGAGGGGCAATTTGCCGTGGACGTAACCGACATGAAGGCGCCCTTCATTCTTGAAGCCAACGGGACCGCCGTCGTGAAAGTCATCGGAAGCGCGGATGAAAAAAAGGAACAAACATTCAAACTGCACTCTTTTGCCGAGGGTGACGGAACCGCCAACATCAACCCGCTTTCTGACGCGCTGGTTGCCAGTGCCAGCGATAGCGATGACCCTGATGATGCCTACACGCATCCGGATGGGGTGAAATTGGGCAAGATGAAAGACAGGATGCACGAGGATGTCAGTGATTTGCTGAAAACCTTACAGCGGCTGCTTATAAGATTCCAAGCGGATAAAAAGGACCCGATCAAGGGAGATGCCAAAGCCGATCACCACGGCATGGATGGCGTGTTCGACAACGTCACCATCACCATAGACAAAGGCATCCTGAAGATCGTTAATACAAATACCGGCGTCACCATCTTCGAGGGAAGCATAAAGGATCTTAAAAACGGACATTTAAACAAGGACGATGACCTGCCGTCGCCGGTCGTCACGCTTGCCGCTCCGACCAATGTCGCCGCGCTGGGCGGAACCGGACAAGTAACCCTTTCCTGGGATGCGGTCAGCACGGCGACTTCTTATAACGTCTACTACGCAACCAGCAAGGGTGTCACCACCAGCAATGGGACCAAAGTCGCCAGTACGACGACCTCCTATGTGCAGACCGGCCTTGCCGCCGGCACCAGCTATTACTACATTGTCACGGCGGTGAACGGTACCGGTGTAAGCGCGGCATCGGCCCAGGCAACCGCGACCACCACCAGCACGCAGCCGGTTCCGGTCCTTCCGGCGGTGCCCGCGAACGTGAAAGCCACCGGTGGAGCCAACCAGGTCTCCCTCCGCTGGGACGCCGTTACCAACGCGACATCGTACAGTGTGTATTATTCGACCACCAGTGGCGTGACCAAGGCCAACGGCACCAAGATCGCCCCAAATCCAACCACAAATTCCGCGGTTCTTGGCAGCCTCCTTGCCAGCACCACCTACTACTACGTCGTTATGGCGAATAACAGCGTCGGTGAAAGCGCGGCTTCCGTTCAGGTGGTCGCGACCACCCTTGACGCCGTTCCGAGTCCGGTTGTTCCCGCGGTTCCGGCCGGTGTAACCGCCGTTGGCGGGGCCACCCAGGCGACCATCAACTGGTCGGCCGTTACCGGAGCAGCCACCTATAATGTTTACTGGTCAACCACAACCGGCGTAACCAAAGCCAACGGAACGGCAGCCTCCTCGGTAACCAGTCCCTACGTCAAGACCGGGCTTGCCGCCGGCACCACCTACTACTTCATCGTTTCGGCGGTCAACAGCGTCGGCGAAAGCGCCACCTCGGCACAGGTCACGGCAACCACCAATGCGGCGACGGTGGTGGCTCCGGTCGCTCCGACCGGCGTAACCGCGACCGGCGGCGCCAAACAGGTGAGCATCTCCTGGACGGCGGTTTCCGGCGCTACCTCCTATAACGTTTATTCCGCGACCGCCACGGGGGTCACCAAAACCAACGGTGCAAAAATCGTAAACGCCGCGAATCCCTACACCCAGACCGGTCTTCTTGAAGGTACCACCTACTACTACATCGTCACGGCGTTAAACAGTGGCGGCGAAGGGGTCGCTTCGGCCCAGGTCAGCGCCGCCACGAATGCCGCTGTAGTAACGCCGCCCGCGTGCGGCAGCTGCCATGCCATTCCTCCCGCCCTTGGCGCCCATGCAAAGCACAAGAGCGCTGGCTACGACTGCAATACTTGCCATGGTACCGGCTATAGCAGCACGACGGTAAACGCGGCAACGCACAATAACGGCGTCAAGAATGTCACCATCAGCATCTGGGACGCGACTACGCGAACCTGCGCGACCCAGTGCCATGGTAGCAGGTCCTGGTAACACAGCTGAATGCCGGCAGCACGCTTGGTGGCGAGCTTTTCGCCTAGCATCTTGCACCTAAACCTCCCTTCCCCTCCTCCGTTGGGAGAGGGGAAGGGAGGTTTGATCGGAAATTTAGCGGAAATCAGCGATTCCAATGTCAGCCAAGTTATGTCAGCAAATGGGACGTGATATTTCCGCGACGAAGACGGATCACAGAATCAACAATAATTCCGGTTTCATCGTAGTACATGCTACAGGCATTACTGCTTGCAGGCGCAGGCAGCAATGAGCCGGGAGATCAAGGAGTTTTAAAAAAATGGTCTACATATTTCTAAGTTTGAGCATAGTATATGCCGTGGCTTTCCTTACACAGGTGCTGGCTTATGCAGCATACGGAAAGAAAGCAAAGGTTGAATTCGAAAAAGTCGCACGGATACCAAGACAGATGACACGCAGAAAAACTGATTTGATTCAACTGAGACGCATGCAAAATGATCAGCCTGATCGTATGAACATGTCGTTTTGAGAGCTTTCCCGTTTGGGTTTTTAAGGGAGACTCTTTGTTTGGGTCATCCCGTGGGTTCTATTAGCTAATCTCAGGTCAGCGCGGGGATGATATCCCCATGCCAACAAAAAAAGCCGTCCGGTCAGCACCCTGCTGACCGGACGGCTTTTATGATTTCAGCTGTCATCCGAATCCGGCATGACAGGTTTAGCTTTTACTTATGCCATGCGCGGATTTGATGACGGCCTCTGAACAAGGAAAACGGCGCGTTCTTCTCAAGTGGCGTTGCAAGAACTTCCCTGATCCGAGGTCCCGTGGGGCAAACCTGGCTTTCCGAGGTCTATTTTCCCGACCAGTCGGGTAAAAAAGTCGGGGATGCCGGTTTCAAAGCTCAGCCGTTTGCCGTTGACGGGGTGGGTGAAGGAGATCGATCTGGCATGCAGCGCCAGTGTCACGTGGGAATCGTTTCCCTTGCCGTATTTGGCGTCCCCAACGACCGGGTGTCCCTTTTCCGACAGGTGCACCCGGATCTGGTGCTTGCGGCCGGTGAGCAGGTGGATTTCCAGCAGGCTGAACCCCCTGCTCTCCTTCAGGACCGTGTACTCGGTATGGGAGAGCTTGCCCCGGGCCGGATCGGGGGTGGAGTAGACCGTGAAGGCGCTGTTCTCGGTGAGGTAGCTGCTGATGGTTCCCGTTTTCGGCGCGAGCGAGCCATGCACGACCGTCAGGTAGCGTTTGTCAGTCTCCTCCCAGTGCCCCTGCAGGAAGATCTTGGACGTCTCGCTCTTGGCGAAGATCAGGACACCGGAGGTCTCGCGGTCCAGGCGGTGCACGATGTAGACCCGGTTTCGGGAGCGGGGGTTCCCCTTGCGGACATAATCGTTGAGGATGGAATGGGCGGTCCTCGACTTGTCCCGGTCGGTCCCCATGGTCAGGAGGCCGCCCGGTTTTTCTATCACGATGATGTGGTCATCCTCGTGGAGGACGCTGAGCCCCTTGGGCTGGTGTTTAGCTGGTGGACGTTTGGTCGGAATCATGGGGTTTTCTCTTAAATAAAAACCACGGGGGTGGTCCCCGTGGTTCGACTCTTCTTCCTGTATAGCACGCCTGTCCCCACGGCGGCAAGGGGAACCTAGGGGGAGTATTTCACCTCGGTGCTTCCTGACTCTCCCTTCAGTCGGTAGCCGACACCAAGTTCAGTGACAATAAATTTAGGCCGCGAGGGATCCTCCTCAATTTTATGCCGGAGGTTGGAGATGTTCACCCGGAGCACATTCTGTTGTTCGGCGTAGGCTGTGCCCCAGATTTGCCTCAGGATCTGGCCGTGCGTCAGCACCTTCCCGGCGTGGCTCACCAGAAGCCGCAGCAGCTCGTATTCGGTCGGGGTGAGCTGAACCTCCGCGCCACGCACGACGACCCGCCGATGCGTGAGGTCAACCTCCAGCCCGAAGCAGCTAAAGAGCGGCTCCGTCGCCTGCTGCAGGCTCCTTCTGAGGGAGACCTTGATGCGCGCCTGCAGCTCCGCCACGCTGAAGGGTTTGATCAGGTAGTCGTCCGCGCCGGCATCGAGTGCCTCCACCTTGCTGCACTCGCCGTCGCGAACGGAGAGCACGATAATCGGCACCAGCGACCACTCCCGGATCCTTCGTATCACCTCCACCCCGTCCATGTCGGGAAGTCCCAGGTCGAGAAGGATGATGTCAGGGCGAACCGCCGCGGCCGCCGCCAGTGCCGCATGGCCGTTATCAGCCTGATGAAGGGAAAACTCGCCGGTGTCGAGCGCCGAGCTCAGGAAGCGGAGGATGCTCACCTCGTCGTCGACAATAAGCACGCGAGGCAGGTTGGCATTACTCTTCAGATTGGGCACGATAACTTCCTCCAGTATCAGGTGACGGAGAGTTCTACGATCATTCGCAAGCCTCCGCCATCGCGGTTTTCCGCACGGATGTTCCCGCCGTGAGCCTCGACGATTCCCTTGCAGATTGAGAGGCCGAGGCCGGTCCCCCCCGCACCCTCCGGGACCGGTACGCGATAAAACTTGTCGAAGACCCTTGAAAGCTCCTGTTCGGGGATGCCGGGACCACGGTCGGAAACCGTCAGGGTCAGCGTATGGTCGGCTAGCCCGGCAGCGAGGTCGACGCGGCTGTCGCGCGGCGTGTACTTCAGGGCATTGTCGAGCAGGTTGATCATGACCTGGGTCATCAGGACCATGTCCATCCTGATCAGCGGGAGCCCGAATGGGACACGCACATCGATTTTCCTCTTGCCGAGCTGTGGTTCCAGGGCAGCCAGGGCGCAGCCGAAGAGGTCCTGGACGTCGCAGGGAATCTGTTTCAGTTTCAACGCCCCTGATTCCAGGCGGGTCATGTCGAGGAGGTTGCCGACGAATCGATTCAGTCTTCCCGCCTCCTCCCAGGCTGCGGCCAGCAGATCGTCCCGGGTCTCGGCCTCAAGCGCGCTTTTTTTGTCCATAAGTGCACCAAGTGCCCCGGTTATGGACACCAGCGGCGTGCGCAGGTCGTGAGAGATGGAGTTCAGGAGTGCTCGCTCCAATGACTCCCGCGCCAGGAGGATCTGGGCCTGCTCCGCCTGCTTTCCGAGATAGACTCGCTCGATGGCGAGAGCCGCCTGCGTGGCGAACGCCAGGAGCAGCCTGCGGGAAAGGGGGGAGGTGTAGTCGGCCTCATCCTTAAGCTTCACCCCGAGTATGCCGAGCGCGTCGCCGGTGGTGGCAATCGGCAGGTAAAGGAGACCCGCCGAGACCAAGGTGTCCGTGCCGCGTCCCGCCGGTGAGCAGTTCTTGAAGGCCCAGTCCGCAACGGCGGACTCCTTCAGGTCCAGCGTCAAGTCGGCGCTCGACTTTTTCACCTCAAGCCGTTCCCCCTCCGGCAGGAGCACCGCGATTTGCGCGCCGAGACTCTCTTCAATGTTCCTGACCATGGCGTCCACGATCCCCGCCAGATTCGAGGACACCGCCAGGTCGCGGCTCAGGTAGTAGAGACTCGCGGTCTGGACCTCGCGCTCCCGGATAGCCTCGGCCCTCTCGCTGGAGCGGGAAACCAGCGTGCTGATTACGATGCCGACCGTGAAAAGGGCGCTGAAGGTAATCAAGTACTGTGTGTCGGCCACCGCGAAGGTTAAGCGTGGTGGCACGAAGAAAAAGTCGAAGGCGAGCACGCTCAAAAACGAGGTCAACATCGCCGGCCGACGCCCCAGTCGGGTCGCCACGAGGACCACCCCGAGGAGGTAGATCATCACCAGGTTGGTGGGGTCGAGGTATCGGTCTGCGGGCGCGCAGACAAGCGAGATTGCAAGAACCAGCACCAGACTCTTCAGATACCCCGTCCAGGGGGTCGGAATATGAGGGCGGGGGGCGCCTTTGGGAGGGCTCTTCTGCTCTTCGGTGATGCTCACCACATGCACGTCGATAGAGCCGGAGAGGCGGATAATCTGGTCCACGAGCGGTTGGCGCAGGAACTCCCGCCAGCGCGGTTTTGTCGGCTTCCCCACCACGATCTTGGTGATGTGATTTTTCACGGCATAGCCGATGAGTGCCTCGGCGACCGAGGTTGAGGATAGTGTCGCGACCTGGGCACCTAGGCTCTCCGCCTGGCGCAGGTCGCGCCAGACCCGTTCCCGGTTCTCCCTGGTGTGCTTGCTTGCGCCCGGCGTCTCGATGTAGACCGTATGCCAGGTGGCCTTCATCTCGTCCGCGAGCCTTCTCGTGGTGCGGATCAGCCGATCACTGAAGGGGCTGCCGCTGACGCAGACCAGGAGCCTCTCGGCCACCGCCCAGGGACCCGCGATGGAACGCGACTCCATGTAGGCGCGCATCTGGTCGTCCACACGGGAGGCCGCACGGCGCAGGGAAAGTTCGCGCAGCGCCATCAGGTTCCCCGGTTTGAAAAACTTCTCCGTGGCGAGCGCGGCCTTCTCGGGGATGTAGATCTTCCCCTCCTGCAGGCGCTGCAGCAGGTCTTCCGGGGGGATGTCCACCAGACGGATCTCCACCGCGTGGTCGAGGAGCCTGTCGGGAACCGTCTCCCGCACGATTACCCCGGTGATCTGCGCCACCACGTCGTTCAGGCTTTCAAAATGTTGGATGTTCACCGTGGTGTAGACGTCGATGCCTGCTGCAAGGATTTCTTCCACGTCCTGCCAGCGTTTCTCATGACGGGAGCCGGGGGCGTTACTGTGGGCGAGTTCGTCCACCAGCGCTATCTGCGGCCTGCGGACGAGCACCGCGTCAAGGTCCATCTCGGGGAGGAGAACCCCCATGTAGTCGATCTGCGCCTTCGGGATCGCTTCCAGCCCCTCAAGGAGGGAATCGGTTTCGCTGCGTCCATGGGACTCCACGTAGGCCGCCACCACGTCCCGGCCGTCGCGCAGGCGCTGCTGGGCCGCCTCCAGCATGGCGTAGGTTTTCCCCACTCCTGCCGCGTAACCGAGAAATATCTTGAGTTTAGCCCGCTCGCTTTCGGCCTCTTCTGCCTGGGCGACTTTTAGAAGCGTCTCCGGCGAGGGGCGTGCTTCTTCGTCAGTTCTCATGGTCTCTCCGTTACCAATCCCTTTGGCAGGCCAACATGGAATGCTCCTTCGGAGGGCCCACGAGGTCCCACCGAAGGAGCATTCATCGTTCTAAATTCTTACCGTTTCCTGAGCTTGCAGCCAAGATCTATTTCAGCGCATCTAGCGCGAGGTTCAGTTCCAGCACGTTTACCCGCGGTTCCCCGAATAAACCGAGCTGACGCGACTCGGTGTGGGCAACAACCACCTTGCTGAGTTCAGCCTCGGCAAGGTGGCGTGCTTTGGCGACCCGCGCCACCTGCAGTGCGGCAGACTCCGGTGTTATGTGTGGATCAAGCCCGCTGGCGGACGCCTCCACCAGATCGGCCGGGACGCTCCCGGTAACCCCCGTGTCGCGCAGGGCCTTGACCCGTTCCCCCACCGTCTTCAGGAAGTCGGGATTGGTGGGGCCAGAGTTGGAGCCGCCCGAAGCCATGGGGTTGTTGGCGAAATCGCCGGTGGCGGAGGGGCGGCCCCAAAAATATCCGGTGGCTGAGAAAGCCTGGCCGATGAGGCTGGAGCCGATCTTACGGTTTTTGCTGTCGGTGACGAAACTCCCCTTGGCCTGCTTCGGGAAGACTGCGTAGGCGAGGCCGGTGACGAGGGCCGGATATATGCCGCCGCAGATAAGGGTGAAAACGACGAGCATCAGAATGGCTGGACGAATTTCTTTCATGGTTTCCTCCGGTGGGGGCGATCCGTCCGGATCGCCCCCACATCTGGTTTTCCTTAAAAGGTTTTTTCTTAACCTTAACCTGTCCCTAAACCAACAGTCCGACCACAAGATCGATCGCCTTGATCCCGAGGAACGGCGCGATCATCCCTCCCACCCCGTAGATGAGGAGGTTATGGATCAGGAGTTTCTCGGCCGGCATGGGGCGGAACTTGGTCCCCTTGAGCGCGAGCGGCACCAGCATCGGGATGATGATGGCGTTGAAGATCACCGCCGACAGGATGGCGCTCATGGGGGTGCCCAGGCGCATCACGTTCAGGATACCCAACTGCGGGTAGATGGAGAGAAGCATCGCCGGGATGATGGCGAAGTACTTGGCGATGTCGTTGGAGATGCTGAAGGTGGTGAGGTTGCCCCGGGTCATCAGGATCTGCTTGCCGATCTCGACGATGTCGAGGAGCTTGGTCGGGTTGGAGTCCAGGTCGATTATGTTGGCCGCCTCCCGGGCCGGTTGGGTGCCGGTGTTCATGGCGACCGCGACGTCGGCCTGGGCGAGCGCCGGGGCGTCGTTGGTGCCGTCGCCGGTCATGGCCACCATGTACCCCTGCTCCTGGTAATCGCGGATGAGCTTGAGCTTGTCCTCCGGTTTCGCCTGCGCCAGGAAATCGTCCACGTTCGCCTCAGCGGCGATCGCCGCGGCGGTGAGCGGGTTGTCGCCGGTGACCATGACGGTCTTGATCCCCATGCTGCGCAACTGCTGGAAGCGCTCCTGGATACCCGCCTTGACGATGTCCTTCAAGTTGATCACCCCGAAGATCTCGGTGTCGCAGGAAACCACCAGCGGCGTCGCGCCGCCCCGGGCGATCTTGTCCACCACGTCGGCGAGATTCTTTGGCAAGGCGGCGGCGCCCATGCCTTTCACGAAGGATACCGTCGAGTCGGAGGCGCCCTTTCGGTACTTCTTGCCACCAGTGTCTACCCCGGATAGGCGGGTGTCGGCGGAAAAGGGGATGCTCTGCGCGTCAGCCGGCAGCGACTCCAGCTTCAGGTCGTGCTTCTTCCTGGCCAGCATCACGATGGAGCGGCCCTCGGGGGTTTCGTCGCTAAGAGACGCGATCAGCGCGGCTTGGGCCAGTTCCTGCTCGCTGTGTCCCCCAACCGGCACGAACTCCACCGCCTCGCGATTGCCAAGGGTTATGGTGCCGGTCTTGTCGAGGAGCAGCACGTTCACGTCCCCCGCCGCCTCGATGGCGCGGCCGGAGAGGGCGATGACGTTCTTCTGGAAGAGCCGATCCATCCCGGCGATGCCGATGGCGGGCAAAAGCGCCGCGATGGTGGTGGGCGCCAGGCAGACGAAGAGGGCGACCAGGATGGTGAGCGACACCGGCGTGCCGTGTCCCGCCGCCTTCACGGAGTAGATGGAGAGGGGACTTATGTTGATGCACACCAGCAGGAAGACGAGCGTCAACGCGATCAGGAGCACCTCAAGTGCCACCTCGTTGGGGGTCTTGCGCCTTTTCGCCCCTTCAATCAGGGAGATCATGCGGTCAAGGAAGGTCTCGCCGGGATTGGCGGTGATCCTCACGATGATGGCATTGGCGATCACCTCGGTACCGCCGGTGACCGCAGAGCGATCGCCGCCCGACTCGCGCACCACCGGTGCCGACTCGCCGGTAACGGCCGACTCGTTCACCAGAGCCGCACCCGCCACCACGTCGCCGTCGCCGGCGACCATTCCGGGCGCCTCCACCAGGATGAAATCGCCCTTCCTGAGCGATTCGGCGGGCACCGTCTCAAAGGGGGTGCCGAACTCGGGCTTTTTCAGGCGCTTGGCGGAAACCTCGGTGCGGGTCTTTCTGAGCGAAGCGGCGCGCGCCTTGCCGCGCCCCTCGGCGAGGGCCTCGGCAAAGGTGGCGAAGATGACGGTGAGCCAGAGCCAGACGGAGACCAGCCCCGTGAACCAGGCAGGCTCCAGGTTGGCGCCGGTGAGCGACATGATAAAGGTAACCAGGGTAATGAAACTGGCGATCTCGACGCAGAGCATGACGGGGTTGCGCCACAGTTCCCGTGGGTCGAGCTTCTTTAAGGAATCGATCAGGGCGGGTCCCATGATCCGCTTGTCGAAAATGGAAATCGGTTCAGCCTTATGCTTTGACATGGTTATTTACCTCCCAGCATGGTCAGGTGTTCAACGATCGGCCCAAGTGATAGTGCCGGGAAAAAAGTCAGCGCTCCGACGATGAGGATCACCAGTGTGAGCCAGATGGCAAACGGCGCCTTGTCGGTGGGGAGCGTCCCCAGGCTGGGTGGGACGTACTTCTTCTCCGCGAGCGACCCAGCCATGGCGAGCACCGCCACCGCCGGCACGTAACGGCCTATCGTCATGGCCAGGGAGCCAAGGATGTTAAAGAAGGTGACGTTGGCGGAGAGCCCGGCAAACGCGCTCCCGTTGTTGTTGGCCATGGAGGCGAAGGCGTAGAGCACCTCGGTGAGGCCGTGGGCGCCCGGGTTGGCCATGGATGACACGGCGGCGGGGGTGATCATGGCGATCCCCGAGGTGATCAGCACCACGATTCCCGCGGTGAGTATCGTTATGATCGACATCCACATCTCCCGCACCTCGATCTTCTTGCCGAGATATTCCGGGGTCCGGCCGATCATGAGGCCGGAGACGAAGACCGCGATGATGGCGAAGGCGAGCATGGTGTAGAGACCGGAACCGACCCCGCCGAAGACGACCTCGCCCAGCAGTATCAGGGAGAGCGGGATCATGCCGCCCAAGGGGGTGAGGGAATCGTGCATGGCGGCCACCGCGCCGCAGGAGGTGCCGGTTGTGGCCACCTCGAAGAGATTGCTGCCGGGCAGGCTGAAGCGGATTTCCTTCCCTTCCATGTTGGCCCCGTGTACGCCGAGTTTGGCCAGCAGCGGATTGCCGGTCGCCTCAACTCCCTGAAGTACCGCGAACGACCCGATCAACAGGAAGAGCATGACCCCCAGAAGCGCCCACCCCTGGCGCGGGTTTCCCACCATGACGCCGAAGGTGTAGGTGAGGGAACCGGGGATCAGGAGAATAAGAAGAATTTCCAGCATGTGGGTGATGGGGGTCGGGTTTTCAAAGGGGTGGGACGAGTTGGCGTTGAAGAAACCGCCTCCGTTGGTTCCCAACTCCTTGATCACCTCCTGGGAGGCGACCGGCCCCATGGGAATGGTGACTTCCTTCACGATCACGTTCTCGGTTACCGCGTTCCCCTTGGCATCCTTGATCGCGTTCCCCTTGGCGTCCATTTTCGGCTTGTCATAGCTGGTGGCCTGAACCAGCGGCACCGTCTTGTAGTCGCTGAAGTTCTGGATCACCCCCTGGGAGACCAGGACCAGGGCGCCGATAATGGAAATGGGGAGCAGGATGTAGAGGGTGCCGCGGGTCATGTCGACCCAGAAGTTCCCCAGCATCGAGGTCTTGCGCCGCGCGAAGCCGCGTATCAATGCGATTACGATCGCCATGCCGGTGGCGGCGGAGACGAAGTTGTGCACCGCGAGTCCCACCATCTGGGTGAAGTAACTCGCCGCCTGCTCTCCGACATAGGCCTGCCAGTTGGTGTTGGTGACGAAGCTTATCGCCGTGTTGAGCGCCAGTTGCCAGGTGAAGGCCGGCACCTTCTGCGGGTTGAGCGGCAGCAGGTGCTGCAGCATCAGCATGGCGAAGAGCGCCACGAAGAGCACCAGGTTGAAGAGTACCATGGCCCAGGCATAGCGCTTCCAGTCCATCTCATCGTCCTTCTTCACCCCGCAGATCCGGTAGAGAAGGTTTTCGATTGGAGCGAGAACCGGCGTGAGGTACGTCCGCTCTCCCTGGTAGACCTTGGCCATGAAGGTGCCAAGCGGCTTTACCAGGGCGAGCAGGACGACAAAAAAGAGGATTATTTCCAGCCATTCGTACATGTTCATGATTTATTCTCCGGTTGTCAGATAGAGCCGTTGTTATTCCTTTGAAGGCTGAAGAGTTAAAAAAATGCATCAAACTGATCATGCTACAGCCTTCAGCCGTATCAATGTTTCAGTCTAAGGCGCGTCGTGATGAGACAGGCGACCGTCCCCTTCATCGCCAGGTAACCGGGCTCCGCATAACCTTCGATCATCTCACCCGCGAAATAATAATCACCCAGCGTGGAGACAACTCTCACCTTGCCTGATTCCCTGGTGATGCCAGAAATATCGGGTGGAAATTCACGATACACGGTGAGCACGTCGTGGACCTTAATGATGTTCCTGACATCCTCCGTGCCGCTGTGGAACAGGTACACCTTCGCTCCTACTTTCATGACATCTTCGTCCTTCAGGTAGGTTGGCTCCTTCGCCGACGGTGGATAGGATACGGCATGCAGGGGGGGCGCCAGCAAAAGCGGAATGGCAATAGCCAGGAACAGGATCATTTTCATGGTCATTGCTCCTCTTCCCTTGATGCCTGATGAACCATTTGGCCTTGCGGCATCGGGCTGGCCTGGCTGAACGGAGCAGGAACGGCTCCTGTTAAAGGCTCGGAAAGAGGGCGAATTTCCCAGGTTTTTTCTGCGACCCCGAAGACCGGCACCTCTCCGTGACTGAAGCTCGGCGGTGCTATGGTCGTGGCATGAGGCGGGACCGCCATGCACCCCTGGCGCATCGGAACGTCGGCAAAGTCCTCGCCCTGGTAGATGCCGGTCTCCGGGTTGAAGAGGTAGATTTTCATGGTGACACTCCTATTGCTCAGAAGTAGTTGGTTTCCTGAGTATCACCATATGCTTCCCGACATAAAGACCGTGTCAAAATGCAGGTCAAAGGCATTAAGATGGCATAAAGATCCCAGAGCAACCAGAACTCGTGCATTCCCCACGCCTTGTCTCGGGATCGGCGACGGAATCATCCAAAACACGCCGCCACGCAGAAAAATTGCCACAAGAAACCTCTAACCACGTCCAGAGCTTAAAGAGGGGCGCACAGCCACGATGCATAAACTATGTCTTTTATGTCTTGATGCTTTCTTAATGCTTTACCCAAATATTTTAATACCTTCTTAATATGATAATGGCTAGGCTGAGACTCAGATGTATAGTTACAATGATTTTTAGGCTGTACATCGGAAATATCAATTTAAACCTGGAGACAATGGCTGACTGTTCCTGAATGTCATCCAGGCCCGAGACGTATTGTCATCAACAGTAGTGAGCACTTGTCAGTCGAGGCGTGATTTTGGGAAGTTGATCAGAAAAGGCGGAGGACGATCATGAAACTGATAGAAGCAATCATAAAACCGATAAAGCTAGATGAGGTTAAATTTGCCTTGCAAAAAATAGGGATCGAGGTTCTCCTGGAAAGCGCAATTATCTGCCATGGCCGTCAGAAGGGGCGGGCTACGTTCTATCATGGTACTGAATACGTGGTGAATTTGAGTGGAGAAAGTAAAGCTGGAAATTATAGCTGCCGACGATTCGGTTGGGAAAATCATTGAGGTCATCGGCACTATTGCCAGGACGCAGCGGATGAATGATTGTCGAATAAATATACTTCAACGCGAAGCTGGCTACTCCTGAGAATTCACTGTTCACCTATTCTCCCGCCTTCGCACTGGGAGGCTATGGCATCGGTACCAACGGGACAAGAACAGCGCCTTCCGAACCGACCAGAACTTGATTTACGCCCTGGTTGCCAGGACCCTTCCCGTTCTCGGCAGGCTCTCTGCCGGCTACTACGTCGGCACCAACAAGGTGCTGCTCGACAGGAACGGCAACAAGGAAAACGACGGCGCGCTGCTCTCCTGGGACCGGACCATGACCGAGATTTCGGACAAGCTCTGGCTCGCCAATGACTATCAGGGCGGCAAGTACGCAGTGGGTGCTTTCAGCGTGGGCGCCTCCTGGGCTTTCACAAAGAACATCTCTGTCATCTTCGGTTACGATATTTACAACGACACTAAGGTCGCCGGGCAGAACACCTTTACCACCCAGATCGATATCAATTTCCCATAAACATCCTTCTCCCGTGTTGGCCGGAAGTTTTGCCAACCTCTGGCGCCAAGATGCAGGGTGGGGTTTCTTTGCGGCAGGTGATGGGTTTGGAAAAGGCCAGAGTCTTCATTATTGCATAAACAAATGAGCGGCCGTACTCTCGATGATCGAGGGTAACGGCCGCTCATTTATGTGCCTGGAAAGTAACGGAACCGCGGAGGCCAACTTGTAATCCTTTGAAACAGGACACCGTTACGCGTCCTCGCGAAGCAGTCCGGTTTTACAGGCTAATTGCTCGGCATGCGGATGTCGCTATCTTCGAACGAGCCATATTCGGACCACTTATGGCAGGCGATGCAGTTTATCTTGGACTTTATCGCCCCACGCCGGTAAACCGCCTGAGGTATCGTCTTATGTTTTTCTTTCCAGTAGGGTATCTCGGTTATTCTAAGGGGTGTTTTGTCCTTGCCGATTGACTTGATGAACTTGATCGATGCCTCTTCATGGGAGTGATCCGCGGCGTTTTTAACCAGAAATTCCTCGATCAACTTTTTGGCGGAATCATCGATGGATGCGTCGTCTCCGAAATGGTCCTGGAGATTCGCCATCATGATCCGCCAGCTTTTGGCCGGGAGCGCATTGGGTGGAAATGCCATGTGACAGGGGGCGCACTCTTTTTTGTAAATGGGTGGGATGGTCAGGTGCAACGGCTGCCTGGTCCCCAGGGTGCTTGAGAAGAAAACAACCGCAAAAATTGGGGATAGTACCAGTAGGAAAGATAATATCGTCAGGGGCGCACCGGTGGACAAGGTGGTCTCGTCCTCCTCGGAGAGTTTTTTCCCGGTAAACATGGCGGGAATGATGCCCGTCTTATGCCGCAAGGTCTCGTTCAAAACGCCGCCTACATGGCCGAGGATGACCGCAAGAAGCGCGTATGCGAGCACCAGGTGCAGCAGCTTGAGATAACCGGCGAGGGGATGGAAGTCAAAGTAGAGGAATCTGAGTATCCCTCTCCCCTCGTCGAGGCCGAAAACGGCTACTCCCGAAAGCACGGCCAGCAGTCCCAGAAAGATTATGCAGAGGAGGCTCCACGAGGCGGCGGGATTATGCCCGGTAAGGGTTGTGTGTACATTTTTTCTGACCGCGTCGAAATACCCGAAAAGCTCTTTAGCCGAGAGGCGCAGGGAACTGAACCTGGAATAGTGGGGGCCAAGGAACCCCCACAATATCCTGAAGGCAAGGAGAATCCCCACCCCGACGCCGGCGCCGATATGAAAGGAAAGCCAGGTGTCCTTGTTGACTATGTCGATGCCGAAAAAGCGAAGCATGTCGGTTGTGACGAGGGTGCTGAAGATAAGGACCACCAGCGACCAGTGGAAGATGCGGGTCTGGAGATCCCAAATTTTGATTTCTTTCATTTCGGGGCCTTTTTGAATCTTGGTTTAGACATAATGTCTGCCAGCTGAAAAAAAAAGACTCGCCCCTTGCTAACGTGGGTTACGCTGCCGGAATTAATCCAACGGCGCAGAGCCATAACCAAGGAGGCGAGTCATGAA
>Ga0209125_1001354_pt1 | contig 23347 bp, 13 predicted proteins | sample BarGraIncub1131A_FD_184503 | JGI IMG/M metagenome (GOLD analysis project Ga0209125, IMG submission 184503) | Arctic peat soil microbial communities from Barrow, Alaska - Barrow Graham LP Incubations 11-31A (SPAdes) (version 2) | ecosystem: Environmental > Terrestrial > Soil > Wetlands > Peat... | reverse complement strand
TGCAAAGATACCATCAGTTGTATGTCAAATATTGTCATGCTCATAACCCGCAACTTCCAAATTGGAAGTATCACCAAACAAATGCCAGCGTACATCCAATTTTTCCATATCCGGAATTCGTTCACTAAAATAGCTCTAAAACCACTTATTATCAGCAATTTAACCGATTTGCCCGTAAGTCAAACAATATCATGGACATGGGTTCGAATCCCTCATTCTCCATACAACCCAAACACGAAAAAAAAGGACCGGCCGTACGGCCAGTCCTTAATTTTTCGTGGATGGACGGACACTCAAAACCGCATTAATCTACGAGAAATGGAATGTGCCCGACCTAGATAGAATAAGGGCTGGGAGCGGGAAGAAATTTGAAGTCGATTTCTTTCTCGGAAAATGGCGTCAAATTGGTTTCTTAATTCTTCAGTCCAAACCGCTCCTCATCTTCATCCCACGCCTCTCTCCAAAAGCGAACATAGGCCGCAGCGCGTTCTGGATTTATGGAATACAAGTATCGACAGAGTTTGCGATATAGCTCAAGACCTTCGCCGTTGGCTGCTGTATATTGGAGTGACTGACCAAATCTCATTGCAACTTCATGAGTGAATTCAAGTCTGATTCGCGAACGCCTTTGAGCAAGTAGCAATAATCCCAGTCGTCGTTGCACGCAATGTATTTTTTTCCAGAGTTTGCCAAGGTAAATGCTCCCGAATTTTTGATCAATGCAGTCTTCCAGGGTTTTGTTTTTTCATCGGGAGTAAAATCATCGATGATCTGGGTCGGGGTTTTATATAAAAGTTCTCGGAATAAAAGAACAAAACTGTATTTCAATGAATCTTCCTTGATGCGTTCATGGAAGTCTTCCATGTCATCAATAAGGCGATATTTAAAGCACTTGGCGACATACAACCATGAATGCCAATATTTATAGAACTCGCCATGTCCGATTGTCAATAATGCTCGCCGATGTTCATCCTGTATGCCATTCTGAAAGTAGGCTTCAATGATTCGTAGCGCCTCTTCGAACATTTGAAGTTGGTGAAAACTTCCTTGCAGACGATCCACAAATTCAAACAGCATTCCCAAGTTGCCTTCACAAAAACCGGTGTCCTCCAATTTCTGTAGGACCCTCTTATAAGATCCGGAATCATCTTTTACAATTAAGCGAGCTTTCTGATATTCGTTATTGAGTTGATTTTGAGCAAACCGAGTCTTGGCTTTTGCATTGGCAAGATGACTGTAAATGTCCAAACATCCATTGGATAATTCATTAATCAGCTGTAATGCACCTTTGAATGCATCCGGGGACTCGATGTTGGCATTCCTGAGAATATTTCGGACAACACGCAACCAATTCAAGTATTTCAAACTATTGAACTCTGCATCCTTTATCTGTATCCAGAAGCATTGCTGAGCATACACAAATATGCGATCTTTATATCGAGGCTCCTGACTTTTACATGCTGAATCGAATGGCGCTACATCTAGCTTATCGTGCTTGAACAGGCGTAACATGGGGATGGATACATCTATTATGTTGGGGTTCTGTTTAATCTGCTCCAGAGCATCAAAGCATTGGTAAATATGATTATAATCCTCCATCAGGATAGATTTAGCGCTAATCGTTTTAGGTTCTTTTAGCAAGGTTAGAGCATCTTCTGGAGTTAATGTATTCCTTAGTAAAGAAGATGTGACAAAACTATTGACGATATACCCCAGCATCGCGCTGTCGTACCCATTTTTTCCAAACCGATGCCAGAAAAAATCTGTCCATTGGTTATCCACCATGAACTCAAAATAGGCTGACCGAGTCCGTTGGTGATCCCATTTTTCCGCACGAATCTTCTTTTCTAGGCTCGACTTGAAATTTTCAAACGGGGTCAATGCGATACCCCGAGCGTTCATTTTGATGTAAAGATCATCAGACAACCCAAATCCTTCCAGAGGCAAATAATGGAAGCTGATCGCTGGTCTTTCTGGATCAAGCAAGCGCGTCCAAAAAGATTGAATGTCTTGGTGCGACCGGTCTAATGTCTTTTCTGCGACCCTGTCCAGAACACGAATCATACCAGCAATGGTTGGGTCATGTTTCCAAGAACGTCGATACCAGGGTTGATTCAGGATTACTCCACTTGGTGTCAGGCCACTTTTAAGTAATGTCTCATCCATCGCAACTAAATTTTTACAGAACTCGTGGCTACTTGTCCGTGTTTCATAGGAGAATCGCTCCAGAAATTGGGCGTCAATTTCGAGAGATCCAATTGTTTTTGCAAAATACCAGTGTATCAGAAAAAGAGTCGTCAGCCGTTGTTGACCATCAAGGGGTTGGAAAACTCCATTTTTACTGGAACCATAGACAAAGTCCAATACCAGAGGTTCGCCAGTCAGCGAGTCCCAAATAGACTCCAAAAATGCATTCAGAAGACTTGTCCTGTTTATCCGTCCCTGTGCATAGTCCCGTTGTATCATAGGGATTTCAATGGATTTGAAGATATTGCACAATTGGGCGAAACTTAATGTTTGAGTTTCTGTAATTTGCTCACTCATGATTGTCCTCATCACGCAAGATGGATCCGACCTTATCTTGCATATCCTGAAAGTATGAATTTTGATCTGAAGGAGACCAGTAGCTGGAATTCTCGGCTGTCTGAGAGTACAGTTTTACAAAGACATTCTTAGTGCATATCGGTACAAAAGCTCCGCGCTTTTCGCGTTTCAATATCTCCTGGCGCTTGACCGGAAATATTGCATTCTGATAACTTCGATTGATCTCTGCGCTGAGAAGGGCGAGGTTCGATAAATCATTTTTATCGATATCTTCATTCCCTTCGCTTTGATCCATCATTATGCGTCCAGCCAGTTGTATAAACACATCACTGACCCACGGAGATTGGTTCAATTGACGAACGGTCTCCTCCGTAAGTTCTTTTTGTTTTATAAATGGTAAAGAGTCTTGCAGCCATTTTTTTTGATCTAGCTCATTTGTCGGTAGCTTATCTTTGACCGACTGGATATGCTCCACGTCCCACCCATTGTTGTCCTTGTATCGATGAAATGGGAATCTGGTATTTTCCTGTGTCTCTGCAACTAAGGTCATTACATTATGGAGTAGTAGGACTTTCCTAATGTTTTCACGATCACGGTTACAATATTCAAGTTCACCCAGTTTTCTAGTGATGCTCTTACTGATGAGTTTATTCAAATAAATCAGGAATTTGTCTTTTGGTTTATCTTTGGAATTATTGAATATATCCTGGATTTTTGTACCAGTTGCAATTAAATATCCGATCTTATGGAAAAGGTCACGATCTTCGAACCACTCTTCGAGTGTTGCAAAACTACTTTTTACCTGATTCCATTTTTCTTCAATACCAATTGATGACTCAACCTTAAATTCCGTTTGAAACTTGCGGAAAACTGCATTGGAAGCTCCAACATCCCACACCTGTTCGATTAGATTAAAGACTAGGTCGATCCTTGTCTCTGGTTCATATTCTATAGGGTTTAGAAATAGCCAAAACTCTTGGTTTTGGAGCTTGGTTTCCATCTGATCCCATTCGCTCGAAATTCGTAGTTGCTTCAGGAGTGTTTTTTCTTTGTCCTGTTGATCTGAGAAATTCGTTTCCTTCAAGAACAAGGCCTTGATCAATTCTGCGTTGGTTAATGGTATTTTGCCGCTATTGATACGAGTGAAAATGGCGATGGCATCGGCTTCTTTCGTCTGATACCAGATGACCTGCACGTGATTTAAGAAGACATTGATAAAGTGATCTGGTTTAAATTGACCTTTTTCGGTCATTTCATTTACCCAATCATGGATGGTCTGGTATGCGCTGGAGATGTAATGAAAATCGATGTTGTTATGATTGATTATAACTTTGCCGTCGGAACCTGAAATGGATAGTCCATTAAGGAAAACAGTGCTTTCTTCCCGAGTTTCATATTGGATAACTGGTTCGGACTCTTTTATTTTACCCCTGAACATTTCATTGATATAGTGAACGATCAGGAATAGTGTAGTCATGCGTTGTTGACCATCAATGAGTTCAAATCGGTCTGCATTGTCGGGACGCGTCCTTACCACTAAGGGCTGAAGGCAGTACCAGCTGAATTTACCTGTCAAAGCGTCCATTAGCGGGTTAAACCTATGGATGTCTTCTAATAGATCTTTAACTTGATCCTCTCCCCAACGATATCCTCTCTGGTAAGCCGGGATATAGTAGTCCTTCTTCAGCAATTCTTTTACAGGGATTGTTAATATCGAATTATTTGTCATATTATTTTGTCCAAATGAATAGTTCAGGCTACCCGACATGAGTATTGAAGGTGCCACCATTGGCAAGCTTTCGGACTCCGTTCGGATACAACGAAAGGATTTCGGTAGGAGACTTGAACTCGACCAGGCCCCCGAGGGAGTCACCTGCGACTTGTCCGAGGAGGGTGGCTTGAGCTTTGGATATGATTGTTGCATCATTCATGGGACATCATTTATTTGGCTGTTTTCGAACAAAATTTCAAATTGTTAAAACTGTCCTTTTACTAGTGCTCTAATTTTTCCATAATTCGTGAAGAAATCAAAGCATCGAAATGGCGGTGCAACTCTGTTGGCAAGTTGCCCCCTTTAACCAATACACCTAGCTCCATATTTTTTTCCATCGCAGCACTTGTAAGATTAGCGCTCGTTATAAATGCTAGTTCACCATCAGCAACTGCACATTTCGCATGTACTGCACCAGCGAAACCTGAAGAGATTGAACCAGTGTTACCGTTCCAGCTATAGAGATTCGCTGAAGGAAGGCGACTTTTCATCATGGCTAAGGAGTCGTGGTTTACTCGTCCACCATGTTCATTTGACAATTCTAACAGAATGTCAATTTGAACATGTCGGCCAATAGCATTTTTTAATGCATGGATGATTGAATCAACACTGTAGGCGACAAAACTAACAAGGAACAATCTCCTTTTTGCAGCATCAATAACTTCACAAAGCACTTGTTCTGTTTGACGAACTGGAACAAGACCTGTCGATGGTCCTGTCCAAACAAGATCTACTGAACCACGCGATTCTTGCAATTTTGCAGCTGCAGCTGCACCGCGAAGTGCTTGGGCCAAGTCCCTTGATGAAATGCCTTGAGAAAGTTTCCATGCGTCATTTAGTTTTTCAATTAATTCTTTATCTGTATTCGGGCCAAAACTGGTTCTAACAACGGAAAATTGTTCAACTGAGCCAATCTTTTCAATTCTGGATGCAATTACAGCAATGCGGTCAGGATGTAATTCCAAGCCCAGTTCTGCAACTATCGTCAGTAGATCACTCATATGTCAATATTGCCTACATTGAAAAATGCAGCATCAGAGGTTTCGAGAGTTTGAACAATTAGAGCTCGATCTAAGTACCGATTCCCGCGCTCGCACGACGTTTCTGCAACAAAGGTACAGGCATGACAAGAAGCAGCGTGCAATGATCTATCGACCCCCGGATTATGCTCTGAGCATAAGGGATCTGATGAACATACCGTTGCCCTATTTAAAGCTTGTCCAATCAGTCGACCGAGGTTTTCCGGCTTACCAAGTTCAACAAGACCACCTAAGGTTCCATCGGAGTCGGCTGCAGCCGTGTAGAGTAGTATTCCGGCCATAGGTTTTTCTGCATCTGAATTTGCATATATTCTCTCTCGAATGCTGGCGGCATTATATCCACATTCAAGAGCCAATTCTCTAATTAATATGTGAGCAAATGTGTGAAGCATTGCGTTGCGTATACCGGGAAAACCGGCATCCGGCGTCAATCCTCTAGCGTTTCTCCAACCACGGTGCCCAGTATATAGCCTTTGCTCTCTGGATTTAACTGATTGCAGTTTTTCCCATTCAATAATCGCTTGCTCATTAAAACGAATAAAGATGCCTTCTCCATGAACTTCTGAAGCAGGTACCCATTGGGGCTTATTACGGCATAGAGCTGCCATAGGGGGCCTTTCGTCAGGATCTGATGATTCCTCTACAGCTTCAACACGGGTGTATCCTATGAGAGCATTTACTTCTCGCAACCGCTCTAATAAAAGAATGCCTGATATTTTATCGGTATATCCAATTGGCGTAGGCGACTTTCTGCCAAGAAAGTGTGGCCAGTCTGTTATCGGGTTCTCTGCAGTAAGTACATCCCATTCAGGTTCCTTAATATCACAATCAACATCAATTGAGGTATTCGTTTGACCACTCTTTCTATCCTGTATAGCTTGCCAAATATCATGATGATCCCATTTATCTATTCCTGGTAAGGAGCCTGATTTTACCAGTGTTTTCACGATTACTTTTACTTCTTCTGCAGATTCAGCATCGGAGAAATATTCCCATCCATCTAAAATGAGCTGACTAAGTTGGTTTTTCTCCATGGGAATTGCAAGAACAGACAGAGTAACCGGAAACCACCCATTTGTTGCTCCGAGAAGAATCGTTCTTGGGTCTTCAGTGCATTGTTCGTATTTGTCTAAATGAGGGTGGCGACCTCTACACGCAGGTAAATTCGCCTGTGCCTCTTTACCAAATGCATGAACCAATGACCGAGCTGAATTACATGTGTCACACTTAACCCAAAGGTTCTCGGTTTGAAGAGATGCACCACGCTCGAAAAACCTCAAAGTTCCTCGGCAATCACTTAGACCGCCATGAACAAACCAGTGCCATGGGAAATCATCCAAATGCCCATTTCTACAAGCTAAAAGGAAGCGTGCGGGCACCGCATCTGAATTCTTACTCTTTTGACAATTTCCGTGTACAAAGTGAGTTTGTTCAGGCCTGAATGGATTTGCTTTGATTTCAAAAAGGCCAGAATCATATTCTGCGAGAAGTCCACATTTTACACATCTTAACCATCTTGGAAAGGGACGTACAGGAACTCCAATCATTCCTTCCGCAGATAAGGGATCTATTGATTCTTCACGCATAAATGGCGGAACGCGAAGCCGTTCTACTTGTGGACCGAGTACTTTCCTGACGGCAGCCAATAAGCGGGCTTCATCAATTGGCAGACACCGATCGGTATTCCATCTATCTAGCCCCATTGTCAGTACAGAAAGATTTGGCAAATCAATTAAAGCACCGGGGCCATATGTCCACAGAAGCTGACTGGGGCGAACCTGACCAACAACATATGAACTCATGCTTCACCTCCGGCAATATTGTGTTTTGTTTTTTTCAACTGCCAAAGTGGAGCATCGTTAAGCTTAGTATCATCCATAACTAGCTGAACACCTGGTTCGACCTCCCTCATAGACATTGGCACCGTGTACTCATCCCATGGCTGAGCGCCTGGTTTCTTTAGTAACCCATACATGTCACCTTGCCCTGATGCCGTCTCATAACCAAGTCTTCGACCAGGCTTGATTGCTTCATTCACCCAACGATCAATTCGATCTGCAACCATTTGTTCTGTGAGTATTTTGGCTGCTTTACCTTTTACTTTCCATGCTCTTTCAGAAATTACGTCTTTAACAAGATTGGCTTCAGCAGCACCTGAACTAAGTAGTGATTGAGCACCTGAATTTGATGCCATCAACTCGCTATTTAGTCTCAAGCATCCCACCATAGTCCCCATTAAGCCACGATCCAATGCTCTGGCCGCAAATGGGGTGACCGATTGAGCTTCTACATGTTTATAGAAAGTGGCATGATAATGCTCAAAAGTCTCGTAGTGAGATAGATCTCTAGGCCGAGTCCAGGTAAGAACCGTGCAGACCAATCCTGGAAACGCTCGACCAACGCGACTTGTTGCCTGAATATATTCCGCAGTATTTTTTGGTTGACCATTGACTACCATAAGTCCAATTCGATTTACATCCACACCTACGGATAACATATTCGTTGCCAGAACAATATCAATCGCTCGGGCTTCGCCTTTTTCCCATTGCTTCTTAAACTTTAGCTCAAGTAAATCAAGTTTCTTGGGGATGTCTTTGCTTGAAACACGAGAAGTGAGTTCATCCACATTCCTAACCGAGCGTTGAGAAAGGCCAGGGCGCTTTACATCGCTCATTTGAACTCTGTATGCTCGAGTTTGGACGTCGTCCTCAGCTAAACGGCGCATTCCACCTAGTTCACGAAGTGAATTGAAGTACCCAACGACTGTCATATAAGGGTCCGCAACTTGACCGAAATGTTCAAATAGCGATTGTGCAGCGGTTAACAAAGCCACATAGACGCGAATTAAAACGGCAGGGCGAGAGCTGCCGGGGGAGCAAATTCCCATATAAAGACGCCCAGGCTTGTTCCCTACGGGCCTTTGAACCGAAAAGAAATTGTCTTCAATATCAACACCATGTGGTGGGAAAACTGAAACTTTTCTCAGGAACACATTATTGACTTGCTCTTCAGCTTTACGAACTGTTGCTGTAGATGCGATTATCTTTGGGCGAATTCGTTTCCCGTTAAGTTCCCAAGTAGATAATTCATCAACGGCCGTTTCGTACAACCCTACCATTGTGCCTAAAGGGCCGCTGATTAGATGAAATTCATCTTGAATAATTAGGTCAGGAGGACGAATCGGTGTTACTCGTTTTACGCTGGTTCGCAAAAGTTTACCTCTTGCTGTATGATTACCATTACAAGGTGCTTCAGGCCAGAGCAGTCCATGTCTTTCACACTCTTGGGTTACCTTTCCAAAAAGTGTACGAACCTGGCCACGCCACGCCATCATTGCAAACTTATCGACAGTTGCAATAAGCATTGTTGGTGGATGTCTATATATTTCGTCATCTACAACTAAAACTGGGATTCCCAAATCTGGAGACAATACCTTTGAAAATTCACAGCGACCATATTTGTCTCCGCAGAAGATGTGTGTACGTCCAATTTCGCGGTTAACAACTATGTCTCTTCCTGGGTTTATTTCAGAACCACACCATGGACATGATGTTAGCTGGGCTGGAGTTGACCCTGTACCATATTTTCCGTCTCTTTCCTTTTCAATTGCACTGTGACTCTCTTCAGTGGTATTTGGGGTTACCTTTTGCCCAACCCACAGTCCAATAGTAAAGGGCTCATTGCCCCACGAATTTACATCGGAGCGGCGAATAATATCCATTGCACAAATAAGAACAGTTGCACGTTGAAATTGTTGTAAGGTAAGAAGTCTCAAGGTGTACCGCATAATAACCGCTAAGCCCCGACTTCCATCGTACCCACCCTGACAACCTTGAAGACGACGAATGCCCATTGTAAATGCAGCTACGCCAAGGTAAGCTTCGGTTTTTCCACCACCAGTCGGAAACCAAAGTAGATCAGCATAAGCCTCTAATGGCTCTGTTCTATCCTCATGAGTTGGATTCGCAAGCGCAGGAATGGAAAGAAGCATAAATGCTAACTGAAATGGTCTCCACGATCGATTCTTCCGAATGTTAAAATCAGCAACGGTAACTGAATCCCCACGTCTTCTATGAAGAGCGTAGATGCTTTGAATACGCTGAGTAGCCATCGCCTTGTTGGCAAAGCGAAAAGCAAGAAGGGCTTGATCATTGGAATCAAGTACGGCAATGCCAGCTTCCAGGCGTTGAAGAATAGTTTCACAGCGTTGCATTGCATCAACGGCTGTGTTCTCGTAGTTTTTCAAACTTGAATGAATTCTACTCTGGTTTTCTTTTATCCAAGCACAATAATCGGCGGTCAGTATACGCAATCCGGAAATGAGCTCGTTTTTCTGAAGATCTGCAAGATTCTGCATATCCAGAAAACCGTTATTAATCATCAGTTTCATTGCTTCTCGGTCATCAGGCTCAAGTCCAGGAGTTTCTGTTACCGGAATTTCATACTCTGGAAGTACTACTGTTCTAATTTCAAAAGCTCTTTCATAATCATCAATACTTGGCTTGGCATGAACAGAAACGCCATGCCCAACTGCAAATTCTACCCGTTCTCGGTATATCATTTCAAGTGATTCCCGTTCGCTATCGAATTCATTTGAACGTAATATTGGTCGACGACGGAATACTGATTTCCCATCTTTACTGCGAATGATAATTTCTGGCTGGAATACCCACGCTTCATCCTGATTCTGTTCCGGTAGCGTCTGTGCATTCACGAGAAATAGCGTGACTAATTTATCACCATTGGACATAGCCTCGCTTACAGATCCTTGCACATAAACTAAAGAACAATCCTTGTCAATCTGGATAGGCGCAATCACTCTGTTGTTAAGGTGAATCTCAATTGATCCACCAGATGGCCTACGCTTCCAGCATCTTTTGGGTTTACTGGACGATTCATCATGCTCCTCGCTATGAGTTCTTTCATATCGCCCCCAACGAGCATAGACATCAATAACTTCTAAATCTCGGTCTACACAGAATGTCAAGCCCATAGAAGAGGGTACTAATGATTGATTCTCGGAAGCATTGACCTCTTGATCATCGTCATCATTCGACTGACCAGTTGGTACTTTGTCTCGGGAAATGTGATCATCGTTAACATACGGTCTTAAATCATTTGGAGTCTGCCCGTCAGAGTCATCGTCAGCGAATGCGTTTTGTCTTGAACTTCCTCCTGCCGATGTCATTGGCGAAAGCTTTCCAACCAAATAGCGATCTCTTACACTCATTCCAATAATTTCTTCAGTTGGCCCGTCCGCTGGCCCCATAATGTCATCTACTACTGCTTTTTGCATTAGGGTACGGATGTAACTTTGTTCGGGGAGCGTTGCCCCCGATATGAGAGGTATGTCTTCAATTTGAGGTAGCTTTGCTTTCTCAATGATGTCAAGGTAACGATCCCATTCCACCCTAAAGATACCCCAGTCCTCAGAAACATTTTGATTTCCGATATCTACTATTTCATAGGGATCCTTAAGTGATTTAAGCCGATCAAAATACAAGAAGTAATCAAAATCAACTTGCTGCTTCCGAAAAACGACTGCGATACCAGTCAGATTCCAATTAGTTGCGCTCTTCGATACAAGTAGAACTGGATCACCAGCTTTCACAGCAGACAAACGCCCTGAACCTTGATTTATGCAAACGGAAAAATTGTCCTGGATAATTTGCGAACCGAGTATAACAACCCAAGCATTTTGATTCTCAAAATTCATTTTTTACCTACGCTAATGAACGGAAACTAATGTTTCAAGGTGCTTTTTGTTTATTTGTCGAGATCTCTTTGAGTACCCCAGCTTATCACAAACAGATTCAATTTTTTGACAGAAAATATCTGCACTTAAGGGCGTCATCCATAACTCACCCTCTGTCGGATGATCACGATTAGTACATTGCCACTGAGCCTCATCATTGAGGGGGTGCTCCGGTCTAAATGGATGTATGTTGAATATTTTATGGTCAATTTGTGTAATCCATGAGGCTCCAACTTCCGTTATAGCTCCCCATGATTGCTTTGTATTTTCACTTGTAACAAATAGAACGAAAATCTTCTGATCGGAATAACTTTCGACAAAAAATGTTCTAAGATAATCATAGACACCAAAATCTTCTGGTACTCGACACACCTCATCATCGCAATTTGTAAAAAGAATAGCCTCTGCAGGAACATTATTAAATAGAAGCATTTGATAGAGAATATCAGAAAACGGTTTGTCATTGTATGTCTGACTAATCAATATTTTCTTTTTTTGAGAGTCAACAATTGATTTTAAACCAAGATCAGGGCTATTGTCATTTATAGATTGAGAAATAACGGATTCTATTTCATCCGGTGTAGCGCTAACCCCAAGCTCTGAAATTGCATGAGCAGCTCCTTTGCTTGCATTTTTGCGAAAATGATTCATTGCCTCTTTAAGCCTTAATTCATTTTGTCGCAGAGAATCCACGGCCCCTTGTTTTTTATGCGCTTTTCCTAAATCGGTAAATACTTCACGCTTCTTAAGAATATCAGCAAGTAACTCCTGTCGTACAAAGTCTCGAACCGCTTCATACCTCAGGTCGTCTGACTTGTATCCCTGACGATTACTTAATGCCATATCAGGAAGTTCAGTTAGTTCAAATAAATCGACATGCAATTGCCCAACTACATATACTTCATTCAGTTTATTTTGGCCGACTACAGGCAGAATATTAAATTCACCCATTTTCTTGTTAGCAAATAGTGAGATGAAATTGTCAGGGAAGTCGGTCATTTCAGCTTTCCGACCTCTAGTTGACTTGTAGGTTCCAACCCATCCTTCGATGTTTAAAATATATTCATGTTCAATTCCATTAATATCCTTCATTAGGAGGGGTACTGATTTCCCTTCTTTGGAAATGACCAATTCAGGATGTTTTGATGGGAAAAGAATTGGAACAAGTGTAGTCAAAGAGGAAAAGTCGCTTCCCAAAGTAATAAGTGAACAGAGCTCACTCATTATGTTTTTATCGAAATCCTCGACGATTTCACTTTGGCCATCTCTTATGACATGGATCCTAAAATCTGAATTAACCAGCGGAAATATTTTTAATAAGTTTCGCTTCACTGCTGTAAGTGTTTTATGAAGACGGTATTGAGGAAAACTCATTACAATCGCTGAGCCATGTTCCTTGACATATTCAAACGTAATTTCGTTATCAGGTATTGGACGTAAAACATTGCCATCATCCGGTCTTCGAGAAAGAATAAAGCCAGATTTTTCGCCCTTAGCAATTGTCATCACATCCACATTTTCCGATACTGACAATGCAGCCAATTTGCCCACACCTTTGCGACCCATTTTCCGTCTGCCTCCAGATTTAGTATATGAATCGCCCTCGCTTTCTCTTGAAACTCTAGCAACATTTAAATACTTATTGATGTCACCAGCCTCGTATGACATTCCATGACCATCATCTTCTACTCGAATATCATCTTTATTGGCAATTATGTAGACATTTTTCGCATCCGCATCATATGCATTTGCTATAAGCTCTGCCAATACGTAGTAAATATTTGTATAAAGGTTTGGCCCAAGTAATTCCAAAATACGGGGATCAACATTCAGCTTGTATTCTTTCATTATTTATTCCTCCGTAATATGTTTTTCGTGTAAATCACTTAGAAAATTAAGGTTAGTTACATTAGGCTGAGCAACTTTCATTTTCTTAGAAGTCAATGCGGAGTTGGTTTTATATTTATTTCCTAACTCTTGGGACGTCTCTTCTCCGTATTGTTTGTGATTTAGATTGAGCAATCGTTTCAAAACCTCAACTCTAGCGTTCTCAGAGATGGTAAAACGTATGCTGTTTTTTAATGGTAAATATCCAACGGCATGGAAACCAAATTCAAGGTCTATATCACTCCAGCCATATTCAGTGAGGGTGCAGTTAGTGAGTTCTATCTGTAACAATCTCAAAGAGATTACGTCACGATCTTCACAATCCTTACTGTGAAATTTATTGTAAAATGAGGTTAATCCTGTTGAGGTTCTTTCCATATAAGCTTGGCGATCATTAAAAAATCGTTTTCCAAGAGACGATAATTGACTGCAATCATGCTCGCTGTGGATGTTTTCAGGAAATGGAAATGTGTAGAAAATATTGCCGTGAGCATACACTAAACTATATAAGTCAGCCCCCATAGATGTCTTTTGAAGCCAGGCCCAAACGGAGTGAATTTCTGATGATAAAATTGCAAATAATGAATATCGATCATCAACAATTACACACAATTTATTAGAATAGATATAGTTAGGAGGCAAAAATGTAAATGAAGGATATTTTGTTGCACCTGTTGATATAACGATAACTCGTTCTAGGTGTTTTTTGATTTTAGATTTGCATTCGGGATTGCCTGATATAAAGAATGTGTTCCCAATCTTATCATACATTTCAGGTCTTGCTCGTAAATGTAGCCACCAATTATTCTGCAATTTCCCTTTGTTCTTAAGTGTAAATAGTTCTACAAGCTTAAGAGCTTCTGCATAATTTTCTGCCAGTTCAATGCCCCAATCCCAAAAATTTATAACAGAGCACATCGGTTTGTAATATGGATCTCTGTTGACTTCATTTCCGCCAATGAATGGAGCTAAAATTGTAGAATTATTGCCATTAATCTGGAGTAGTCTACGGACATCAGCGTCTTCAATTTTAAAGCCTTCATTTCCCAAAATTGTTCCCTGATAGGCTCTATTGGAATTGTAAGATAATACATAAGGTTCACCAATGACTGTATCGGTCAAATCATCAGCAATAACCTTTACGATGGTTCCATTAAGAATTGGGCAAAGTACAATTGTTGTTTTGCAAAAGACGACTTTGTGAATAACTACTGAAGCATTTCCAGGCCAAGGGATATTGGTGTTTGCGAAGAAAATACATCCACCAGCTTTGATTATTTGCCTAAGTCCAGCATCCTTGTTTTTTCCTTCTGCCAACGACCGTCTTGCTATTAGTCCTGCACATCCCTTTTTATTTAGTAGTGAGTATGCTCGTAAAAAAAAGAATACAACTAAGTCCACAGATGATTCAGTCCCCATGGATAAATGGTGAACAATGAAATCAAGATAGCTGTTGCCGAAGGTACCTGAAATCAATTGCCCTCCAACAAATGGAGGATTACCAATAATCACATTGAAGCCACCATGCTCGAATACTTCAGGAAATTCCAAAACCCAATGAAATGGTTTACGTGGTGCTTTCCCTGCAGGGAGATCAATAGATAAAGACGCTCTAGCTTCAGAAATAATTTTACGCCCGATCTCACTATCGCCTTCAATATAGGAAGCCGACCATGTTGAAAGCTTATCCATGGCGATATCAAGAGCCTTTTGGTTTCCTCTTGAAACCAACGCTTCGCCGACTATTGCATCGGCTATGTGTTCAATATGTATAAGTTTTTGTCGAGCTTGTAGATCCAGTCGTTCCATGTACTGGATATCCTGTATATCTCGAATCGGCGTTTCACGTAGCTGTTTGCGGAGTGTTATAACCTCAGTGATCTGCTCATCAATTGTTTGAGCAAATAACTTTTTTGGAGTCCTTTCGTCAGCATGTAAGTCAAAGCTGAATAGTTGTTCGAGACTATATATACCCATCAAACTATCACCACTTCGAAGATTATGATCAAGAAAGCCAAATGGTCGCCCTCTTGACATCGTGGTCAACCAAAGGGAAAGTTTGGCCAGTTCAACGGCAAGAGGATTGATATCTACTCCATAGAGGCAACGTTCTGCTACCAATCTGCGAGCAATTACTCGTCTCTCATCTATATCCGATGGTAAAGGGTCGTGCATTTCAAGAACAGGTACACATATTCCATCTATAGTAATGCGAAACCCATTCCGCTCTTCATTTGTCCAAGCATCAACCAGCTTGTCACTAAGGTATCTACAAGCTTGAACAAGAAACGCACCAGACCCCATTGCAGGGTCGCAAACTTTGAGGCTTAGCAAATCAGTTGAAGATTTTAATATCCATTCTTCTTGAGGACGTCCTTCAGCGGGACCAACATAAATTACAGGCTCAAGTGTTGTAGAAACAATAGTTTCAGTTAACGATTTTGGAGTGTAGTGAGTTCCCGTTTCTCGACGATCAGCACCATGCGTCACCATAAACGAATTGGCAAGATAAACGATAGGGTCGCCCCACGCGTCAGTACGAAGCAGGGCCGCAAACGGTTTAATCTTTTCAGCTAAATTTTGATCACCACCACATGATCCAAGGATTCGCGAATAGAGGCTTTCGCATACCTCAGCTTTTAAGGCATTGGTAACGGCACTCCTTGATCGCACAGTCTTATTCAGAATCATCTCAATGAGAGTTTCTTCACTGTCAAATCTTGCCGATTCTAATTCAGATAGTGGGATATTGGGATTTTTTGCCTTTTGAGATCCCGTAAGCCCCATTGTGATTGAAGGCACACGAATCACGGTATTTTCGAGAAGACCTTCGTAAACATGTCCAATCTGTTCAACATCCAATGCACGATATGAGAGCAATTGAGCACCACCAGACTGCTCCAATATCTGCAAAGAATTCATCAGCAGCAAGACCGTGCGGTTGTCAATAGGAAGCGGGACTGCGTTGGTTTCCAGCCACTTTGTCCCTTTTTTCCTTCCCTCTAAAAATGGAAATCTGTCCGGATCAAAAAGTGAACCGCCTAAAGCTGGCATCAGAAATGTTTCGTGTTGAACTCCGCCATAGACCGCTCTAAAAATCGCAAGTAATCGAGCCCAAGCATCATGTCTTCGATCCAGAACTTCAGGGCCATGGCGATCTGCATCTTCGGCTAATTGAGCACGAATAGTCGAGACAGCATAGCACTGGTCATAAACCGAATCACCAAGCAGGAGAAGGCCTCGTTCTTCTGCGCAAAGCACAAACACTAAACGCATCATTACCGTTAGACCGGCTTCGTATAACTCTGTTGCATTAACGTCTTCTAGCAATTCTCGGTTTCGATCTTGGTCGGCTTTGTCAAGACACTGAACGAGAACCTCTACGGCACGACGCACTTGTTCGCCAAGAGTATCTGTTACCTCTTCATGATGCTTTAATGAATCATCCAGAAGCCCTTCAAGAGTTTCATTCGAAGGGCCAAAGAATCGTCGAACACTTAACAATGATTGAAAAGCCTTCAAGGTACACGATTCCTGAAACCACAAACGAGAATACCAAGAAGTCGTACCGGAGCTGGTTCCAGCAGGAGCATTGATAACCATCCACTGTTCACCATTTGTCAAAAGACCAAGGCGAATACTTTCTGATCGACAAAGCTGTGTCATCTTTTCGAGGAATGAAATATTCCATCCATCGTTTTGTTGTATGGAATTAAAATCCGTATTGGGCGGGCATATTTTTATAAGCATTTTGCCAAGTGTATCGCCTTGTAAACGAACAACCAGGTCTGCTTTAAATGAAGAAGAATGTTCAATAGAATGAACTATCGCAGGCATATGGGATAAACTGTCGGAGTCAAACTCAAGTAGCTCTTTTAGTACAAGCTGAATCCATTCATTATGAAGTGCAGGTAAAAGTTCATCGCCTTCATCAACGGCTTCACGCCATTCATAGTATGCCCCTCGAAGTTTCTGCTTCTTGGGTGTTTCAAGACTTTCTAATCCCTGTGGAAAAGCAGACTCTAGTGTAGATACGGTTAGAAATGGCCCAGAAATTTCAACCAAAGAGAGCCATTCAGCATGTTGCGAAAGTTTCTTAATCATGTCGTATCGCTCCAGACCATTCGTATTTTTGCGTGTCGAGCAAAGTTGGGCATAAAGTAGTCATCGCATCCCTTCCGTTTCCGACTTGGGAACAAGGAATATCACTGCAGCGGGGAATGTTCTTTCGACTGGATTGGCATAGTGTTTTTCGATTACTGAACGCTCTTCAATTCTTTCTCCTGGAATTCGAGCCAATCTGGATTCCAAGGCCTGATAGTCTTTCTTGATTTGTGCCATTTCATCGGGTGAAAACCCAGGGAGGTAAAGCTGCCCTTTTTCTCTATCAGTTTTCAACTCTCGCTTGATGCTAGCTTCAAGCTCATCAAGAACACTAACGATGTCGTTAATTTCACTTTCAACTCGTTTGGCAAATATATTAGTTAGTGACTTAAGGCGATCGCGTGATCGCGCTTCTACGGCACTCAGAATGGCTTGCTCATTATTTGCAAAGCGGTCTTTGGCAAGATTGAGTAGCTCTGGAGTAGGCTCTATTGGTGTTAAACCATTTTCCAGAATTTCAAGTCGAGATATTTGATGAATACGAGAATAAGATCTATTCTTTAATTCTCCACCTGACAAAGTCAATTCTTCATGCAAACGTCGATGATCACCACCGGTAATTACAAGTCTCGACCAGACAAGAACAGCCATATCTGAGAGTAAATCATCAGGTACACAATAGAAGGCGACTCGATGAAGATGTTTCACGTCGTCAAGCTTCCAAACTTCTTCACGAAGAAGTTGCAGACTCATTTGAACCAATCTGTGATTCAAATGTGCAAGAACAATATTATCATTACCCTTGGCGACTTCGTGATCAAAGGTTATGGGTCGACGCACACCAGTGTGAGGGTGTTCTAAGCCAATAGTAGAGCGCCCCCATGATCCTGGCAAAACGGGTACTTCATACAGATTTGCTTTGGTTCCTGATTTTTCTTTGAGCGGGGGTTTTTGTGCAAGTTCCAAGGCGACGCTTACAGCTCTAAAAACCCTTGCTGGAGACAAATGGAAATCTGTTTTTGTCTCCAGAATTTTTTCATGCATTTTTGCAATACGTTCTTGAAGTCGTTTTTCGGTCGCCACAAATTTCTTCGCAGATGCCGCCTTGATTTCTGCGGCTGTCGTATCAAGATTTGTACGGCGTCCAAGCATTGCTTCTACTATTTGTGTGGCGATAACAGAACCAACACTTCCAAGATCTTCGCGAATAGTGTCTATCTTGAGTGCTGCTCTCATCAAATATTCGTGGTCACCCTCAATATTTCCTGGAGAAGCCTTGACAGCATTAAGTGTTGGAATAAATCCTCTTCCAACAGGATGCCATATCATAACTTCCGACGCTTTTTGCCCGTGTCGGTCAATTCTGCCATTCCTCTGTTCCATAACATTTGGATTCCAAGGAATCTCAATGTGAATGAGAAAATTACAATGGTTCTGCAAGTCAATACCTTCAGATGCGGCATCGGTTGCGAGAAGAATTCTCACCGGAGAAATGTCTGGGTGAGCCTGAAATGCTGCTTTTACAACCTCGCGATCATCACCACTCATTCCACCATGTAAAAACATCAGTCGGTCTCCACCATATCCATGAGCAGTCAGAATCTGGTGCAACCAAGCATGCGTGGCCCGATACTCTGTAAATAGGATTACCCTCTTGCCGTTCCACTGGCCGCCTGTTTTCAAAAACTCTTCTATCCAATCAATTATTGCCTTCGCTTTGGAATCAATATTGTTTCTGGACTTTTCAGCCCAGTTTGACAATTGATTGAGTAGGTCTTTTTGTTTGTCTGTAAGAGCGGGTGCAAGTTCTGATGCTGCTTCAACGACATCGTTTTGAGCGTCTTCAACCTGTGTATCGTCAGAATATTCTTCTTCGGTCTTTTGTATCGCTTTTCTCAAAATCCTGTCATCTAATTTCGCCTGATCAGAGATTCGCGTTATGCCTTTCTCTAGTGTTTCTTTATGCTTCGAAAGAGTAATTGCAAATGCCAATGGCGAAGAAAAAAGACGTTTCTTCAATAGCATATAGACAAATTCAGATCCATATGCAAACCGAGTTCCTTTAATACTTGCAAGCCTTTCTTTGGTAAATTCATGCAGCACGTTGTGAATTTGGCGCTCGTCTTCAGAATAATTAACCTCAAGACATTTCAGTTTCCTTTTTGGAAAAATTGGATTTCCATTATGGTCAACGATATCACTTTTTAATCTCCGAACCATTACTCGCTGAAGCTGTTTCTCATCTGGCATTACCGTCCGCGCAAAGCGCTGGTCATCAAGCAATTCCAACAGAGATGTGAATGACTCTTGATAGCCGTTATGGGGAGTGGCTGTGAGAAATATTCGATGTGAAAAATGAGGGGCAAGCGAACGAATCAGTTTAGTTCGTTGGCTTTCAATAGAATATGTACACGCCGACGAAGGTGCAACATTGTGTGCTTCATCGACAACTAAAATGTCAAATTTTCTAGGGTAGGCTATATGTGGCGGAAGGATGTCTTTGATGAGTCGATATCCTTCTCCGCATTTCATCCAGTCCATTGAAGAAATCAAACGGGGGTAGGATGTCCATGGATTTACATGAATTCCGCGTTCACGGCGAAGTTTTTTTACATAATCCGTATCCACAATGCGAAATTCAAGACCAAACTTTTCCTGCATCTCGGTTTGCCACTTGATCTGCAAGCTCGCAGGACAAACAACCATTACAGTTCTGGCTCTATGGCGTACAAGAAGCTCCTGGATTACAAGCCCAGCTTCAATAGTTTTTCCAAGACCAACATCATCTGCAATAAGCAAATTTGCTCGTGCCATATCAACTGCACGAACTAAAGGGTCAAGCTGATAATCTTCGATTGATATTCCACTACGAAATGGAGCCTGAAGAAATGACCGGTCTGCATTCGTTACCGCTCCCCAGCGAACAGCATCTAAAAATGCCTCCAATTTTTCGTGTGAATCAAACCCTGTAATTGATGGTAGTCCTGCCGTTTCTAAGACCTGAGCTCCTGGCTCCAGTTGCCAGATTACTTGCAACTCATCCCCGACAGCATCATCATCTAAAGATGACAGGGTTACTAAATGTTGTTCTGCTTTATTGCCGGTCGATATTGAGCTCTTGGAAATATCGGCAACAATCCATTGTCGTCGTCGAACTTCAACAAGTTGGCCACATTCTGGAACCATGCATGCTATTGGTATTTCCTTACTAGAAGCCTCTTCCACTATTGACCTGCAATTTTTAGAGTCTTGTTTTGATTTCTTTTATGTGGGCCAATATTGAGCGTCCGATTACTTCACCTAGCTTCACCGGAACGGCATTTCCAATCATTCGCCCAATATCTCTGCGTATTATTGGCTCGCCGGGCTTGATGAATTTGTACTTCTTTGGAAACCCTTGTAAAATTGCACCTTCCCGAAATGAGAGCGCACGGTTTTGCTCAGGATGACCAAACCGGCCATTTCCAAATCCAAAAAATTGTGTCGTTATCGTTGGCGCAGGCGAATCCCATTTCATTCTGCCATATACACCAGCGAATGTTTTTCCAGATTCTTTTTTGTGACATTCTGCAACCAGATGTTTTGGCCAGTCACGCCATGTGCCCCCTGGACGGGACGCTTGGATACGCTTTAAGTTCAAAGGTGATAAGGCGCTTGTTTGGTGTAATTCGTCGTCAGGATCCATTTCTCCTGATTGCAGTGATGTCAACCCACTTAACGCATCTTTAACCGTTATTGGGCTATTCTGATGAGTCGGCGCAATTAGTTTCATTGGTCCAAGCTTGGAAGCAAGAACGATCAAACGTTGCCGACTCTGTGGCAGCCCGTAGTCTGCGCCATTCACCACACCGACAAATGGTGCTTTGTAGCCATTATCATGTAACGTTTTTAGAAAATCATGGAATACCTTTTGCTGTCGTAGTCCAGGTACATTTTCCATGGTCACAAAATCAGGATTTAATTTTACCACCATGCTTCCAAAGTGAGACAATAAATTCCAACGTGCATCGGTTTCGTTTTTTTTCCCTAAACTATAGGATGAGAATGTTTGACAGGGCGCACATCCTGCTATTAAAGAGTAATCACCACCCAATAAAGATGGTGTTAACTCTGATGGTTGTAATTCAACCACGGATTTAAGTAAGAAGCGTGATTCATTATTGGATGTATATGGGTACTCGCATGCAGGATCTAAATCGACCCCTAATTGCACATCTATTCCAATATTCCGAAGACCTTTTGTAAGTCCACCAGCACCACAAAAGAGATCAACTGCTTTAATTGTGTATTTTGAGCGCATCCGGTTGCTTTTCTTTTTCATTGTTATGACTCCAGCATTAACTACGTATACTTACCGTGAATCAACACGATGTGTCTGACTCGTAAAGTTCAGCAGCTTTACCGGCCTCAACCCAAACATCTACTTGACTAATTTTAAATTTCCAAGAACGACCAATTTTACATGCGGGCATGCCTTTTTCTTTAATCCACTTGTTGATGGTGTCTCTCTTTATTCCGAGGTAATCACCAATCTCCTCAATGGATAACCAGCGGTCTTCCATGTATCGTTCTCCAATTAGTCTCTTTCAGATCAAAATTCCACTAATCTAAAAGGTAGTATTTACCTCTGATTAGTTCAGATTTAGCCAGAAAAGCGTGGATTTATTAAGATTTTACCATCTACCCTCCAAAATTCGCTTACTACCCTGAACCTCCGGCATCACATACGCCCAGACAGGCCCTGTAGCCCCATTCCATTGTGCAACGGTTAGCACTCGTTCATAAAGACTTCTCTGGCCAGGCTTGAACCCTTCCAGCCGGTCCATACCCTCCAACTGACGTGGCGGGAACCCAAAGGTCAGCACTTCGCCATGAACCTCACCCCAGTCTCCGAACGGACGTTCCAGTGGTTTATAGGCATGATGCACCACAACTTGCGCCGCCTGGATCCGAACATCAACCACCGGATTCGTTGTGCCGTGGCCAAGAATCACGGTCTCTGGAAGCTGCAGAGCTGGGTAACCGACACCCAAATCGTATAGCCGCCCCCAAACGATGGCCCGTTCCACCCGGATCACCCCCTGGCAGTACCTAACATGGTTCTGGTACCCACTCTTCAGAGTCCCATAGACGAACACTTTCAATTCAGGTTGATTGCGCATTGTTGGCTCCTTTTGTGCTGGTTTCATGTGCGTCAAAATTCAGGATGTGCCGTTTAGGACGTCCTAGGCGGTTTCGATGGAAAATGAGCAGGCTCATTGGGTCGATGTCGATTGGCACCCAACCCTCTTGCTCTTCTAGTGCCACCTCAAGCCATTTCTCTTGGCTGGCGTAGGCGATGATCCGCTTTTCTTTGTGGTACCAGAGCGTTAAGGGGCGGTTCCCTTTGAAAACGAGAACTCTCTCTGGATCTTGGAGCGTGCTCATGATGGCGCTGATCTGCCCCCTGCAGCGCGAGATTCGCTTGAGGAGTCCATTGACTGCGATCGGGCCACCCTCGGAATGATGGTCCGCCAGGCGCACAAGCAACTCGCTGTCCACCTCCGTGTAACGAGGCAAGTCGAACTCAGTGAAAAGTTCCTCGGCATTCAGAATGGTCCCATTGTGTGTTCCAAGGACACTGCCTGCCCGCAATGGATGATTGTTGCGGTTGCGCTTTTCACTGCCTCTGGTTCGATACCGCGTGTGTCCCATGAGCAGTGTTGCGCGACTATCGAGTTTGCCTAGGGCTTTAATGAATTCAGGCTTGACGATAATCCGGTGAGCTCTGCCTGGCCGCTTGAATAAGGAGAAAGTGCCATCGTCGCGGATCATGGCCATGCCTGTTGCGTGGGGTCCTTGAGTTTCCGAATAGACCATCAAGTACAGAAAGCTCTTGGTGATCTCCATCCAATCCTCGGCGCTTCGTTTCTTCTTGCCTAGAATGAACCCTACTTGTCCGCACATGCTTCTGCGCCTTTGCTATCAAGCGTATTGCCAAAAATGAGTTCGACGTATCGGTTCCTGTTTTCTATGACCCATTTTGACTCGTTTGAATAGCCACATTCCTTCATGAAGCTCGCAACCACAGGATAGTCGAGCATGTTGGTGGCCCCGGTGTCGCGAATCAAGAGGATCGCTTCCCAGAGTCGATCGGGAAATTCATCTGGGCCTGCCACATAGCAAAATCCAATCAGGCCTTTGCTTGCAAGATGGCGAATGAACTGCCTGCAATGAGCCTCAGCGTCGCCGACAAGCGAAATCGTC
>Ga0209125_1001352_pt1 | contig 23377 bp, 22 predicted proteins | sample BarGraIncub1131A_FD_184503 | JGI IMG/M metagenome (GOLD analysis project Ga0209125, IMG submission 184503) | Arctic peat soil microbial communities from Barrow, Alaska - Barrow Graham LP Incubations 11-31A (SPAdes) (version 2) | ecosystem: Environmental > Terrestrial > Soil > Wetlands > Peat... | reverse complement strand
GCACTGTGCTTTGTAAGCGCTTAATAAACAGGTGCATGGTCAACATGCTCTAACCATTATAAAATATCTTCATAAGACCAAGCAATGGAGGTATTAAAGTGAACAAGATAGAACAACGCGCGCAGGTGACCGAATGCAGAGCCAGCGGGATGAAAGCCAAGGCCTGGTGCGAAGCCAAGGGTATAGAATATCGTCAGTATCTATACTGGGCAACAAAACTAAACAGAGAATCCCAACCTGAACCACAACTATGGGCTCATGTAACAATGACCAAAGAAGAATGCTCTACGAGTGAAATCAGGCTGCAATGCGGTAAATTCACCATTTGCTTGGAAACCGGTTTTAATGCCACACTGCTTGCGGACATACTTAAGGTCGTGGGTACCGTATGCTAAAGGACATCATGAACTATGACGGTATTTATCTAGCTTGTGGAATCACGGATCTGAGGCGAGCAGTTGATGGTCTCGCCACCATCGTCAAACAGGAATTTAACATGGATCCGTTTGAGAACTACCTTTACCTGTTCTGTAACCGGGCCCGCAATCGACTCAAAGCACTTAGCTGGGATAGCAATGGATTCGTACTTTACTACAAGAGACTAGACGGTGCGGGAGCCAGATTTAAATGGCCCAAAGACCCGACCGATGTAAGAAACATAACTGTTAGTCAGCTTCGACTACTCATGGAGGGCATGTCCATAGACCCACCCAAGGGGTTTGGTGAAGTCACAGCTAGGGATTTCTGTTAAGGAAAATAACGCCGAGAAGATGCTTCAAAATTGTTCGTTTACGGGGTAAAAAACATTGTAATTTAGTGGCTCAAAGCGTTGGTATTGCTGGATTATTGACCATTTTTATAGTATAATTAGGACATGGAAAAAATAGATTATACGGCGCTTTCGCCTGATGTAACTGAATATATTTCAAGACTTGAAACGCAACTTAATGAACAGAAAACCCTGTTGCAGGACCAATCCAAAACAGTCGAATCACAGAAGGTACGGATTGTTCGGCTTACAGATATGCTCGCCAATCTCCAAAAAAACATGTATGGCCAATCCAGCGAAAAAAGCAAGTATGTGCTTGAGGACGATAATAATCAGATCTCCCTGTTCAACGAGGCAGAGGCGGAATCGAATAGCAAAGCACCCGAGCTGGACAAAGTTGCTGTTACCGAACATATCAGAAAAGCCAAGCGCACTAAGGAAGAACTAGCCGCAAATTTACCCGTGGTGGAGATTCTTTGCGAACTGGATGAAGAAAAGCTTAACTGTGAGATATGCGACGCAAGGATGCGGGTTCTAGGTAAAGAGACCGTTCGGGAAGAATTAGAGATCATACCAGCACAGATACGGTTGCTACGGTATATCCGGTGCAGTTATGTCTGCGAATGCTGCGAGAAGGAAACGGGAGTAGCCACGATCGTGAAAGCACCTACTCCAGCACCAGTTATAAAACGGAGTCTTGCTTCGGCTTCGACGGTAGCCCATGTCATGTATCAAAAGTATGTTAATGGCATGCCACTGTACCGGCAAGAAAAAGACTGGGCGAATCAGGGACTCACACTTTCAAGAGCGACGTTAGCAAACTGGATTATACGGTCTGCAAACGACTGGTTGATGCCTCTATGGGAGAAAATGAAGTCCCATCTACTGATACAGGCTGTGGTTCATGCGGATGAGACTGTGATCCAGGTGCTTAAAGAGGAGGGAAAGAAACCGTCCTCGGAGTCGCGGATGTGGGTTTACTGTTCAGGTAATACCGGAACTGCACCGGTGGTGTTGTTTGAATATCAGCCCACCCGGTCGGGCGAGCATGCGAGGCGGTTTCTGGAAGGTTTTCACGGTTGGCTTCAAACCGATGGCTACGCTGGATATAATAAGGTGCTTGATGTAACCCGATGCGGATGCTGGGCTCATCTACGAAGAAAGCATCAAGAGGCAATGCCCAAGAATGGGTTGGTTAAAGGGTCCGCTGCGGCCGTGGGATTTGAGTACTGCAACCAGCTGTTTTCCATCGAGAAAGATTTAGAACAGCTCACTCCGGAGAACCGGAAAATACAGCGTCAGGAACGATCTAAACCGGTTCTTGAAGCGTATTGGTCATGGCTTGAAACAGTCAGCGTTCTCAAAGGCTCCAAACTGGCCGATGCAATCACCTATTCTGTCAACCAAAGAACTTTACTGAGCGCGTTTCTTGAAGACGGGCGTATTGAGTTGTCGAATAACCGAGCCGAGAACGCCATCCGCCCATTTGTCGTCGGAAGAAAAAACTGGCTATTCTCAGATACGGCCAAAGGAGCCAAAGCTAGCGCAGTTGTATACAGCATTGTGGAAACGGCCAAGGCAAATAACCTCAATGTGTACATGTATCTGGTCCATATCTTCAGCAAAATGCCTGGCTCAGATATTAAGTCCGATCCATCACTAATTAATGACTTTATGCCCTGGTCTCAAAAACTACCGGACTACTGCCGCAACACAAATCATTGAATAGGATGACTGAACACCCCGGTACAATACAAAAGTTGTACCGGGGTTTGTCAATGCACCTGTTTATTAAGCGCTTACTATTGAAGGGCAGAACATTAAGATGTTTTGGCTAGGCAATAAACCAAAACCCCGCTACTTGCGGGGTTTTTTGTTTGACTTAATAGGGGGATTTAGTTTTAACAATCGCTTCTCTGTCGGGCGCCAAAGGTGGTTGTTCCATCCACTCGTTCTCAATCATGAGTTTTACTCCATTATTAGCATAAATGCCTACTTGTGCCATAACTTTTACATAAAGTGCTGTTAAATCGCGTCTTTGAACAGATGCTAAAGCCGTACCATAGGTTGATAGGCCAAAAGACGTTAACCAAGTGGCATGGAACAGCATCAATCTTTCCGAAAACGGAGATTCTGTGCTATCCATCACTTCTCCAGCATAGCTCGGTGGTGCAGTAAGATCTTCCTCTAGTAAAATGTTAGAAAAGTCATGGTAATATTTATTAGAAAGCTCTTTACCACTCATAAAATATTTTTGAAGCTTCTTTGACTTGGAGATTTGAATAAACCCAGTTAATAGAACTGTACCCAATGCATTCAATTGCGCGTTTGAAAATAGACTGGTTATCTCAAAAACGGTTAAAGGTCTTTTATCGCTTACAAATCCCGTTAGAAAACTTTCTTTCTTAACAAAATCCACTTCAAGTACTGTTGTTACAAAAGGAGGTCTGACATATATGCCTTTTTTCAGCATCAATTCTGTGACCTGTTGATTCACGAGGATTAGTCTATTGAGATAATGTTTAAAGAATTCTCTTATATCCGCTCTGGAGCTTTGTGAATAGGCTATACTATAGGTCATTAAAGCAAATTGGGACATACTGTTTAAATAAAGTACATAGAAAATATCCGAATATAGCCGTGGGGCCGTTAAGAATACGTCCTCCGAAATTGTCCCTCTAGGAGTATGCAGTCCAGCTTTTTTAAAGGTATTCTCTAATAAGACAAGACTATCATTTGTCATATTTAGATTTATCTCTAGTATATCTTTAATGTTTTCGTCCACGACATGTTGTAAAAAATAGGAGAACATCTGATGAACGGTTGACTCCAGCATATAAGTATTCCATAGATGCCCTATTTCAGTCGATGTAAGCCTAATAGCCTCAGTTTTATGTTCTATTGGTTTCACTATAAAAGAACTCCTTCCAGTTGAGTGACCGTTTATGCTTTATTGTTTGTAAGGAATGCCGTAAATATTCTTTATTGGGACTTTCAATGTGTAAAATGTTCAAAACTATTTCGTCGTCCCAGCGGACCAGATGATTGCTTATGACCAAGGGGATTTCTCTCTCTTACGCCTTTTATCTCTCTAACTCTCTATAGTTTTGACTGAAAAGGAGAAATTGCACCTCTTCTGACATTTTGAAAAGAAAGTCTCATCGAAGTTTCCTTGGAGCAAAAGTAACTAGGGGCAACCATGAATTACTGGAGAAAGCTCTAAGACAAGAGGTGTTATTGGACGCCTTATAAAGAGACCGATTAACGGTCTCTTTAAATTTGTTATCAGTATTTAGGACTACTAATCTAATCCTCGTTTTTAGTTGCTTATTTTCGCAGATATTTATAATATCATGAAGTATTAGTATTGCAGTTATACCCAACATATAATAATATAATTATATAGGCATGTATGTTGCGGTAAGCATATTATCTGGAGAAAGGAGGCTAAGCACTTGAGCACTATATCGCATCTTGAGGCAATGGCCGAAGAATTTAAGGTACTAGGGGATAAAACGCGGTTGAGAATTTTATCGTTACTAAAGGGACGAGAGTTGTGTGTCTGTGATTTAACAGAAGTCTTGGAAATAAGTCAACCCGCGGTGTCTCAACATATGAGACGCCTGCGTCAAGGGGGATTTGTGAATGAACGCCGTGCAGGTCAGTGGATCTATTATTCATTGCATATGGAAAATCAGCTGGTTGTCTTGCTTTTGCCTATGTTCCTCAAGGTCGAGGAAGACGAGGAAAGACTGGCGATTGCCAAAGGATGCAAAGCTTAAAAATGAAACGACGTACAATTTAACCATCCAGATAATATAGAGAAGGAGTTGATTTATCATGAGTGTCGAATTGTCAGTAACTCGTAAGTTATCCTTCCTAGATCGCTATTTAACCTTGTGGATCTTTTTAGCAATGGCAGTGGGGGTTGGAATAGGGTATGTATTTCCAGGCACCTCTACGTTTATTAACCAATTTCAGATGGGGTCGACGAATATTCTTATTGCCATTGGCTTAATCGTGATGATGTATCCACCACTCGCAAAAGTGAAATATGAAGAAATCGGACGTGTGTTTAGAAACGGCAAAGTCATGACGTTATCTTTAATTCAAAACTGGATTGTTGGGCCTATTTTAATGTTTGGTCTGGCTGTCATTTTCCTACATAATTACCCAGAGTATATGGCCGGACTTATTTTGATTGGCTTAGCCCGTTGTATTGCCATGGTTATTCTATGGAACAGTCTGGCTAAAGGGGACTCAGAGTATGCGGCGGCGATCGTTGCTCTAAATTCTGTTTTTCAAGTTATCTTTTATTCAATCTATGCTTATATCTTTCTGACTGTCCTACCAAACTGGCTGGGTCTTGCTCTGAATATTAACTTCAATTTCAGTATTTGGCAAATTGCTCAAAGTGTTCTTATTTATTTGGGAATTCCTTTTTTTGCGGGGATGCTTACGCGCTTGATCCTTGTGCCAATGAAAGGTAAAGCGTGGTACGAGGAAAAATTTATCCCCAAGATTAGTCCACTTGCGCTAATGGCCTTGCTCTTCACAATTATTATCATGTTCTCTCTCAAAGGTAAGACGATTGTTTCAGTACCGATGGATGTCGTAAGAATTGCGACACCGCTGTTGATTTACTTTGTCATTATGTATTTTGCCTCCTTCTACATGGCTTGGAGACAAGGACTTCCCTATGGTCAAACTGTCACTTTAGCTTTTACGGCAGCTAGCAATAACTTTGAACTGGCGATTGCTGTTGCGATCGCGGTGTTTGGAATTAACTCCGGGGCCGCGTTCGCAGCCGTCATCGGACCACTCATCGAAGTGCCAGTGATGATCGCTTTAGTCAATGTTAGTTTGTTCTTAGGCAAGAAGTATTTTAACAAAGAGGGCGTGCCGATAAAAGGGTAGCAAGAGGAGGACTATTTGATGTCAAAGAAAACAATTTATTTCCTTTGTACAGGGAATTCGTGCCGGAGTCAAATGGCTGAGGGATTTGGTAAAAAGTATCTAAAGGATACGTTTGAAGTTTATAGTGCAGGAATTGAGGCTCATGGTCTTAACCCGTTAGCAGTTAAAGCGATGGCTGAAATAGGCATTGATATTTCAATGCAACGTTCCGAGATCATTGATCCGATCTTGTTAAATGACGCTGATTATGTGATTACGCTTTGTGGAGATGCCAATGATAAGTGCCCAATGACCCCTGCACATGTACAACGCGCTCATTGGGGGTTTCGTGATCCGGCCAAAGCAGAAGGTACGGAAGAAGAAAAATGGCAATTCTTTAGAGAAGTCAGAGATGAAATTGAAGACAAAATTAAGAAGTTTACGGGGCTGTAACAAAACAGACTCTATTTAGAAATATATAAATGAAACTGGTTGTAATATTTCGTAGGCATCTTGACGACCGATAGGCCATCGTTGATACAACGAGATAACGATAAGACAAGGGGGAGGACTGTTGATATTGAAATCTGAGGCTCATATTTTCCCTTAACATATTCTTAATATAAAGGTCACGGAAAGATAACAAATATGGTTTATGATAAAAATAACAGATGATCACTCGTAAGTTACGGTTGAAATATAGGCCAGATTTTTCACACTCTACCTCCTTTACTACCCCTCCTAGCGGAGGGGCTCTTTTACATACTGTTAGAAAGTATAAACTGACGTTTACATACAATCTGCAGCATAAATGCAACTAAGGCGGCCAAAGGGATTTATTTGCTAAATTAGTCGATTTAAAGGGTTTTACACCATTCACTCAGAAGTTATGTCGAGAGAGGGGAATAGGGCAATGAAGTATGAATGGGGAATACGGGACTGGAAATGGCTAGTTGGTGTCTTAATTGGGATAATTCTTTTAATACTATCTGGATGGATAATGAAAATTTCAGAAGTTTCTACTTATCTCTCAATATTGGGTACGGTGGCTTCTATAGCATTAGCTTTTATTGCGATCTATATCTCTTTATCACAAAACTATAATTCACAATTTCTAAATATTAACACAATGGATTTATTGGTAAGAATCCAAGAAAAAGTTGGCAACGTTAGTGATAAAAGTACAAGTGCTAACCCGCAAGAAATAGCGGCATTAGTTCAGACGAATGTTAATGCTGCTCTCGATAATTTTTCACAAGCACTATTTTCGAGATTGAAGAAATCAGGAATAAATCAAGGTTTCATTGAGCGTTTTAAGAAAGAAGTTGCTGCGCAAATCGTTATCAACTCCTTGGTTGGATCGGTCAATGTAACGAATCCAAAAAACTTAACGCTAGATGAACAAGTAAACAAGGTATTAGAGACGATTCGTGACAAGACATTTAGCGAAAGCGTCGGAATAATCAATACGACTGGACTGTCGGATCAGGCTAGGCAGCAGCTCTATAGGTCACTGGTTGATGGTGATAACAAAAAAGATAGAGATGGTAATGATGCGCTTTATGAAGCTTTGTATGTTATGTACTCAGATGATAAGACACCATTAGTACTGGGTAAACAATAAATTCATTATGTGTCTTTTTTACATTCGTGTTATTTGCAGCTGCTCGGTATCACATAAAGAAATATAAGCAGCAATAAGTTATGAAATTTATAAATATATCCAAGGATGTATGGTAAACCAAAATCAACCCCGCGTTCATTAGCGTGAGGTTGATTTTGGTTACTTAGCGTTAAGTATTTATTGGAGCTGCTCAACTCCTTTGTCTGATTAGAACTCGATGATTCAGTACAAAAGCACGACAGATATAAAGTTTAGTCAAAAAGCAGGAATTCAAATATTTATGTCGAAAATTAGAGTATAAAGAAGATATTGCGAACCAAAATATATTACTTATGCTAGAATACGCGGTGATTTTTGCTATGTTTAGAGAGCTTGTAACATAGATAAACTTATGTCGGTTAGTGTAAGTGATTTTTATTTTTGTTGTTTTAACCCCTCTCCCTGGGAAGGGGTAACGCTGGTAACTAATGACGATTTTTCTTTTCTTATGCCTTAATGTTAATGAATATAAACACGAGGGAAAGAGAGGTGCCAACAAAGAAACACAGATAATTTAAGATTATTTCATGGGACATAAAATGTGAAGGAGTTGGAAAATGTGAAAAAAAATCTCATTTATATTCTGGCATTAAGTGTGTTTGTGATTTTTAGTGTTAGCGGATGTTCTGCTAAAGGACCAAATCCTCAGCAACTTGTAGATCAATATTTCACTTCGGCTCAACATCAAGATTATGCAGCAACTTACACGTGTTATGACTCTGAATATCAAAAAAAAGTGACAAAAGATGAGTTCATTAAACACCGTAAGGAAGCTTCAATCGTCCAATCCTATAAAATATTAAAGCTTGATACACAGAAGGATACAGCAAAGGCGTCCGTTGAAATTACCTTTGCCGCATCTGAAAAATTCAAGCGAACTGAACCAGTGACAATTAAAGTAGAAGAGAACCTAATTAAAGAGGGAAACGGCTGGAAAATCAAAGTTTAATTCAATGTCCTTAATGATCAGGGAGAGTAAAGAGAGTGTAAAGGAGAGCTACAGAAATGATGAAGAGCAAATTTAAGTTCAAATCTAAGTTGTCGTTCATTCTGGTATTGGCTTTAGCTTTAGTGGTTAGCATAGCGACATTTGCAAGTGCCGCTACAACGACGGGGGTTAGCGGCACTGTAAAAAATATTGACACAGGTGCAGCAATTGCCGGTGCAACAATTAAAGATGGCAGTAGAACGTCGGCTACGAGTGATTCACTGGGTAATTACACATTGAGTGAAGCTGCTGGTAATTATACTTTGATCGTTTCCGCTTCAGGGTTTCAGACGACATCACTAATTTGCACGGTAACTTCTGGCGTAGTCACCAACGTGAACTTTAGCTTAACTAAAGCTTACGGTACACAGACTATTCCGGCTGCTAGTGCGGGTTATTCAGTCTTCGCCTGGAATGACTTGGGCATGCACTGTGACCAAGACGATTATTCATATTTCAGTGTTTTACCGCCCTTTAACACTTTACACGTACAGATTAAGAACCGAAATAATACAAGTGGTATGATAACAAGTGGTGTAAATGTTGCTTATAACTTCCCCAAGAAGACTAACTCTACGCTTCATACCAACTTCTGGGACTATGCTGCTCAATATGGTTGGAACGTACCGGCTAATACCGGTATTACTGGTACTCTATTAGCAGGTAATATGCAAGTGGATCCCAAAAACCTCGGTTTTGTTGCTACAGGAATTCCCATTACACCCTATGATGATGACGGTACCTGGGATCCATATGGTGCTGCTAATATTACAGTAACCGATTCAAGTAACACCGTTTTACAAACTGCTACTGTCGCTGCTCCGACTTCGACCGAAATGGATTGTAAAAACTGCCACGGCACCACGAATCCACAACTCGATATTCTCCAAAAACACGATAGGGATAATGGTACTACGCTTGCAACTGATCAAGCGAGTGGTATTGTACACCAGTGCTCGGAGTGTCATTCTGACAATGCTTTAGGTGCTCCTGGCAAGGCCGGTGTAGAAAGCTTATCGCTAGCTATGCACAACTTCCATAAGGATAAAATGACCACTACGACCATTGCAGCGAATACTAACCCTGGCTGCTACAACTGTCATCCCGGACCAAACACCCAATGCATGCGCGGTATTATGGAAAAAGCCGGCAAGACCTGTATTGATTGTCATGGCGACATGAATAAAATGACAACTTCTCTGCAAGGCGGGCGCGTGGCTTGGCTGCAGGAGCCCAAATGTGGTGACTGCCACGATGCAAAACACCAGGAAAACGCTAACACCCTTTATAGAAACTCCACATTGAACAATTCACCACTGAATGCTATGAATGGTGAGTTATATTGTGAAGCTTGCCATAACAGTACCCATGGCGAATTTGTCTCGTCTAATGTCAAAGACGCTACCATTCCTCAAAAGCTCCAAGGTGATGATAAATGGATTTGGAACTGTAAGGTCTGTCATGCTAACAAAACTCAAAAGGCAATGCACAGTTAAACCAAATGATTACCCTATGAAGAAGTCGTTGCAAGTCCGGGATTATTTCCCGGACTTCTTTTTCTTATAAACCTGTTTAAGGCAAAAGATGATGTCATGGGAGCTATTCCCCATGACATCATCTTTTGCCGCGAATTTATAGAGTCAACTACGAAGTAAGTGGCATCTTCACTCTAATTTTCTTGGCTAGAAGGAGTCTTTTTATTCTGTAGCAGCACTAGAGAATCCGTGCCATAAATTCCACGATTTACATATAGTAATACTTACACTTACACGAAAGGGTTATTATATGGCATATTAAGAAATACAAAAATGACATAAATCGATTTATGTCTGGTCAAATTGTCTAGAGACTTGAGGGGAATATGGAGTTTAGCGAACTAGTTAGCGCGCCAGTTGTTTCTTAAGGATCAAAGGGTAGGAGGAAGATCTAATGGAAGAGAACAGTGGGCAATTATATATAAAGGCAACAAACGACGGTGAGGAAACCCTATGAATAATACTAGGGCCGTCATCATATTTATCGGGTTATCTGTTATATTACCCATTGGTATAGGTTTATTACCTAAAGTACAAGTACCAGCATCCCAGTACAAGTACATGTATCAGTATAGGCATTAGTATCATATTTGGATCCATAGGATATGGACATATATGGTATTATATTGGAAGTGCACATAGCAATTTATTGGAATTGGTTATATAATACTGGGAAAAGTAACTTGGAGGTAAATATGGGATTATTTGATGGTTTATTAGGAAATGCTTCAGAGGTAAATATTGATGAAATCAAGAGTGAATATAATAAAATTATTGGAGAAAATGAAAATATTGAAAGGGCTTACAAACTAATTAGAGATATGTTTATTTTCACTAACAAACGATTAATTCTTGTTGATAAGCAAGGGATCACAGGCAAGAAGTGCGAGTATCATTCTATACCTTACAAAAGTATTTCTCATTTTAGTATAGAAACAGCCGGTAATTTTGATCTGGATGCGGAATTGAAAATCTATATTTCAGGGAATCCAATTCCATTAGAAAAGAAATTTAATAAAAGTTTAAATATTTATGCTTTACAGGCTATTTTAGCCACTTACGTTCTTGCTTAATGTAACTATTTTAAAGGCACCCGCTGTTTGGCGGGTGCCTTTCTGTTTACCCCAGTAATCGAAATCAGGATTGGGGCTATTATACTTCTTGAAAAATCGGAATAATCATAGGACGCCTCTTTGTTTTATCATAAATATGTCGGCTCACAACATCCGTCACGCGATTTTGCAAAAGCGTTGTTTCATGAATACCATTTTGGAGACTGCGGGCGATCGTTTGTCTAGTAATTGCTTTTACCTCATCGAGCATGAGGGTGGCTTCTCGTACATAGACAAACCCACGGGTGACAACACTTGGGCCAGATAAAACGGTGCTAGTTGAGCGATTGATGGCTAAGGTGATGATAAGGATTCCATCTTGGGATAGCAGGGTTCGGTCTTTCATAACGCTCTTTCCGATATCCCCGACGCCTAAGCCATCGATAAATACTCGTCCAGCAATCACGTTCGTAGCAAACTTTGCCCCATCACTTGTAAACTCAATAACATTGCCAATCTCAGCCACGAAAATGTTTTCACGTGGAATGCCTACTTGCTCAGCTAGTTCAGCATGTTTCACGAGCATGCGGTATTCGCCATGAACGGGAATAAAGTACTTAGGTTTTACCATGCTGAGCATTAGTTTAAGCTCTTCTTGGCTGGCGTGACCAGAAACGTGCATCCCGGAGATGGATTCATAGATGACTTTGGCGCCCAACTTGAAGAGCTGATCAATATTCCGAGAGACTGCTTTTTCATTTCCAGGGATAGGGGAAGCAGAAAGAATCACAGTATCCCCTGGGTAAATTGAAATTTGACGATGACTATGATTCGCCATCCGTGTAAGTGCTGCCATCGGCTCGCCTTGGCTGCCTGTCGTGAGGATGCAAACTTCATTGCCCGGTAAGCGCATGGCCTGGTCGACGTCAATTAGCGTGTCTTCTGGGATATCGAGATACCCAAGTTCAGAGGCTATGCTAACAACATTGACCATGCTTCGCCCGACGGTAGCAACCTTGCGATGGTATTTGAAAGCAGAAGAGATCGCTTGCTGAAGTCGATTGACATTGGAAGCAAAACTGGCAAAAATAACGCGCCCCTCAGCTTCCTCAAAGGCCTTGTCAATATTTTCTCCGACGATCCGCTCAGACTTTGTAAAACCAGGTCGCTCCACATTTGTACTGTCGGACATGAGGCAGAGCACTCCGTTGTCGCCAAGTTCTGAAAATTTGTGTAAGTCAAGAACGCCCCCGAAAACTGGGGTATGATCCAGCTTGAAATCCCCCGTGTGAACGATGGTTCCTAAGGGGGAATGAATGGCTAAACCGACAGCTCCGGGTATGCTATGGTTCCCATGGATAAAGTCTACAGCGAACGAACCTAGTTTTATGGTTTCACCGGGCTCGATTACATGGGTCGTTACATGTCCCAACTTGGCTTCAGTTAGTTTATATTGAATTAAACCGATGGCTAGGCGTGTTGCGTAGATTGGAACGTTCAAATGTCTTAATAAATAGGGTAGTCCTCCAATATGATCTTCATGACCATGGGTGATCAGAATCCCCAGGATCAGGTCTTTGTTTTCAACAAGGTAAGTATAATCTGGGATCACGAGGTCTACCCCCAACATTTCATCGTCAGGAAAAGCCAGACCAGCATCAATTAACAAAATTTGATTGTTATAGCGAATGGCGGTTGTATTCTTTCCAATTTCCCCTAATCCACCAAGGGGAATAATTTGTAGTTTGTTTTCTCTAGTCAAGTAAATATTACCTCCTGTTTTTAAATTTAATCTCGGTCTTCTAAAATAGTAAATTCTAGCCATTTAAGGCGCATTATAAGAGGGGACAGCCACACATATAGCAAGGCTGGTGACGAAACACCGACCTTGTTATGCGCTACTTAATCCCAATAGAATCCTTGTGTGATTGTCGTCTTCCATTGTATAGTCTTGTCAGAACGCATGATAAGAATACGCGAAAATACAAACGCTCACGGTATTTAAAGGTATTCTTATGGAGTATACTATCCGCTCGAAATATCAATATCTCACTATAACTTATTAGAATAGCGAATGCAAGCAAAGAACCGCGCTAATATATATATCACAATAAACGCGATAGATATTATATAATGGTACGTGTTATATAATATCCACTCTTTCAAGCACCCGATTTTCATAGGGAAAATGGATTTAGTACATATTGTATTTTAGATTTCTTATAGGTTATTATTTGGCCAAAAGAATTTCACTTAAGTCTTAATAGCAACCTCAAATAGGTTCTGCAAGATTCCACTGGCCCACAAAATATGTAATATCTTGTCGTTAATCACTGGAGTTAACTTCTCGCAATTACGGGGGACAAAATTATACATATACGATAAACTAATGTTTAGCGCAATTTGAAAGTTTTATTTGAGAAAGAGAAAGAGGTAGCCTATGCAAACAAAGCCTGTTGCCCAATTTAGAAATATTAAAAAGAAAATTGGCAAAAAGATGATTATTGATGATATATCTTTTGATGTCAATGCTGGCGAGATTTTCGGCTTTTTAGGACCCAATGGAGCGGGTAAAACGACCACTATTCGTATGCTTTTTGGATTAATCTCTATGACTGAGGGCGAAATAATTATCAATGGGTTTAGTATTACGAATGATTTTGAAAAAGCCATCGCAAGCGTTGGGGGAATTGTAGAAAACCCTGAGATGTATAAATATTTAACGGGATACCAAAATCTCGTCCATTATGCCAGAATGTATGGCAACATTACGAAAGAGAGAATTGATGAAGTCATTGCGTTAGTGGGACTTGATCAAAGAATCAAGGATAAAGTTAAAACTTACTCACTAGGTATGCGCCAAAGGCTAGGTTTTGCCCAAGCCTTACTCCATAAACCAAGTTTAATTGTCTTAGATGAACCGACCAATGGTTTAGATCCGGCAGGAATTCATGAGTTTAGAACGCATTTAAGACAGCTTGCTGATAAAGAAAATATCGCTATCATGGTATCTAGTCATCAACTTTCAGAAATGGAACTCATGTGCGATAGAATCGGGATTATTCAAAATGGTAAATTGATTGATATTCAAACCGTCAATGATTTTCTGGACAAGGATGAAGTCGTCATGCGCGTAACTTTTACCGTGGATGATGTTACGAAAGCGAAAGCTTGTTTAAATAAGCTATTTAAGGACAAAGAGACTCTATCGAATGAAGTGAGCATTTCCATCACGATTGATTCGACTCAAATACCCGACATAGTCACGGCTTTTGTCCGTGAAGACATCAGGGTTTCTGGCATTGATAAAGAATCCAAAACGCTAGAAGATAAATTCCTTGAAATAACAGGAGGTTCTGGAATTGCGTAGATTACTAAATTTAATTCGTAATGAGAATATGAAGATGTTTCGCCAGTTGAGTACTTACATTATGTTAGGGTTGTTGATCGTAATTGTGATTGGCTTTGGATTCATTTCTAAAAATACTGCACAGCCTGCTGCAACAAGTGCAGATTGGAAAGCGCAGCTTACCCAGCAAAACACTGATATGCAAGCATCTTTGACACAGATTCAGACCGCAGGAGTTGCTGTAGAACAAAGTACAGCATCAATTGATAAAGCTATGAAAACCAATACTTACCGCATTGAGCACGACTTGCCCCCAGAGCAGGGAACAACACTTTGGGGGTTCGTTACGCAGTTGGCCGGTGCAATATCCTTAGTCTCTTTGTTTGCAATTATTATTGCTGCAGGGATTGTGGCTGGAGAATTCAACTCCGGGACCATCAAACTTTTACTGATCAGACCTTTAAAACGATGGAAAGTTCTGTTATCAAAGTACCTCGCCGTTTTATTGTTTGCCTTAGATGCGCTCATCATTCTATTTGTCGCATCATTTCTTGTCGGCGGAATATTTTACAGCTTTGGTGGAGTTAGTCAGCCATATCTAGCGTACACGAACGGCAATGTGAGTGAAATAAATATGCTGTGGCATATTTTCACAACCTATGGCTATGCTTGCGTTAATTTGCTGATGATGGTCACGTTTGCCTTCATGATTTCCACTGTCTTCCGCAACAATACTTTGGCGGTTGGGATTTCTTTGTTTCTAATGTTTACTGGCAATATGTTAGTGACACTGCTTAGCAAGTATACTTGGGTAAAATATGTACTCTTTGCAAATATAGATTTGACAGTATACACCGATGGAGTTCCAGTCGTTAAAGGGATGACTTTGAACTTCTCCTTGCTCGTACTGGCAGCCTATTTTATAGTTTTCAATATCATTTCATGGCTTGTTTTTACAAAAAGAGATGTAGCCGCTTAATTTAGAATTCTCTCATCATTATTGACCGAGGCGTTCAGGTAGATTCTTCCTTAGCCACAAATCTTCCCAACATTTACGCGGCAGGGGATATTGCGGAAACTTGGGACCTGGTTCATCAGAAGTCCGCGGTAAATGCCACTTGGCCGAATGCGACAACCCAGGGCAAAATTGCTGGGGCAAATATGTGTGGAGGACACGAGGTTTATCCTGGATCGCTTGGCTTAAACTCTGTGGACTTCTTTGGGCTGTCGGCCATGTCCGCTGGAATCACGAAGCTCCCTGAGAATAGGGAACTAGGAGATTGGTATCAAGAGGAAAGCCAAAAACGGGTGGGGGATACCTCTCAATGCGGTGTCTTGACAGCCATAATTAAGGCAAGTAGGCCCCTTACCCAAGCCCAAAAGAATTTGACGCTGGGCAAAAGGGGAACCCTCGTGGTGAATATTGAGCGCCAAAGACCGACGAACTCGGAATTCATCGCACTACTTGCCGATAATTTCAGAGTGATGGGATTGGCAAGCTAATATATTTGGGTAGAAGAATTACACAGGATAATTTAAGAAGCAGGCTACCCGAAATGGGTAGCCTGCTTTTACGCGTGAAGTCTTAACCAGATCAAGGCTGTTTTACTTTGCGACTTCTACCACCACGCCCGGTCCAACAGATTCAGATAGGGACTCTTGAGGGGGAGTGGGTTGTAACAGCGTTAGTTTCTCTATCTTAGCCTTGCCTATAAACAAACTAACGGTTACACCTAAAATCATGACTCCAATAGCAACCAAGAAGACTAAATGAATAGAATCTGAGAGTGCCAGTTTAAGGGGTGGAAACATGATTTGCTGTAACTGTAATGGAATTTGTTTAATGGCTGTTGGACTCAAAAGGACATTGAAGGAGCCACCAGGGTCTGCGTGCATTTTAGCTAATATACTACTGAAAGGCCCCGTCGATAAACCAGGGACTTTCTCAACGACGGGAAAAAAGTTTTGATTTAAGGATTGGAGAGAACGGTGATTCATGACGACGCCTAGAATCGTCACACCGAGAGTACCACCGATGCTACGAAAAAATTGAGTTGCAGAGGTGGCTACCCCACGCAATTCAGCAGAAAAGGCTGACTGGACAGCGATAGTCAGCGTTGGCATCACTAACCCCATCCCTAGTCCTATCACGACAATACCGGCGACTGCGTTCATTTCGGTACTGTACATTGTTAGTGTGCTTAATAAATAGAATCCCACGGCCATGATACTCATGCCTGCTACAAACAGCGTACGGAAGTTAACTTTCGCAACGATACGGCCACCAAGCATACTGGTGGTCATCATGGCCATCATCATTGGAATCATGATATTTCCAGAACTTGTGGCACTGACACCGATCACGCCTTGTAAATAAAGAGGTAGAAACATTAAGGAACCCATCATACCGATTCCCATTAAAAATCCAACCATATTCGTCACAACAAAGACTTTGTTCTTAAAAAGGTCCAAACTTAAAATTGGTTCAGTGGCCCTTTTTTCTATCAATACGAAGGTTACAATAAATATAACGGCGGTGCTTAGCAACGCAATGATTTGCCATGAGCCCCATGGATAGTCTTTTCCTCCTAGACTCAAGCCCAACAAGAGGGATACGATACCTACGATGAGAGTACCTGTCCCAGCGTAATCAATCACCACTTTATCCTTCCTGCGTTTCTCACCATGAAGGCCTATATAGATAGCGACTGCTGCGAGGACGCCAACCGGTAAATTAATGTAAAACACATAACGCCATGTGGTGTGATCCACGATCCATCCCCCAACGGTTGGGCCAATAATAGAGGAAAAACCGAAAACTGCACCAATGACGCCTTGCCATTTTCCTCGTTGATGCGGAGGGAAGATGTCGCCAATGACAATCATGGCAAAAGGAATTAGTACTCCGCCCCCAAGACCTTGGATACCTCTGAAGATAATTAATTGTGTCATGTTTTGGCTTATTCCGCATAAAGCAGATCCTAGCATAAATAAACTAATCCCAATAATGTATATTATTCGTCGACCAAATAAATCCCCCAATTTTCCAGCAATGGGAACAACGGTTGTTGAAGTCAACAAATATGCAGTGGTTACCCAGGTTAATATATTTAACCCGCCAAGTTCACCAATGATTCGAGGCAGGGCGGTACCTACGATTGTCTGATCAAGCGCAGCAAAGAATAACCCTAGAATAATTCCAACAAGTAAAATATTGCGTCTGTTTTTTTCATTCATTATAATTTCACCTTTTCTTTTTGAAATAGATTAGCGACAAAGACAACAGCCGTATTAGTTCTTTCGTGTCGTGTTCACCAAGTGAGTCAGTTAAACCTTTCAAGGCTTTAAAGTGTTCCATTCGCATCAACTCAATTATTTCCTCTCCTTTAACGGTTGCCCGTACGAGAACAATACGCCTATCGGAGGGATCCGCAAGTCGCTCCAAATATCCGCCTTCTTCTAATGAGTTAATTGTATGCGTTACCCCAGCTGGCGTAATTTGGAGATGCGTGCTCAAATCGGACGCTTTTATTCCTTTGGATACTGAATTTTTGCATTGAATGATGGTGTGCAGTAGCGTGAACTCGCTTGGCTTTATTTGTTTTTTAGACTTGGCTTGACTAAGGAATCGTTTGACTTGGATCAACATTTCAGCCAGGTCTTCAGCAAGAAGTTCCTGTTTATTGATCTCCATCGTTTACCTCCTTGATAATTAAATAGATAAATAGTTTACTTAATAAAGTATAAGTTCTCATGATATGAAAGTCAAGATGAAGCTTTGCAGGGATTTATAGGTAATTTATTGAATTGAAGTAGTATTCGGACACAAAAAGGAGTTTGTCTCTATTCAACTGAAGGTGGATAAGGCATATATTAGAGGCATTATAAATTGTCATGATGAAAGTGGTTAAGACCTGAAGTCGTCTCGTTCCAACTGGTTGGGATGAGACGACTTCAGGTCTTAACAATAGAAAGAGTAAATTACTTCTTCCAAAATGATTTAGCTTCCTTTTCAAGTTTGGTTAACCTTGTGTAATAATCTGGAAACTCACTTAAATGAGCTAAAGCAATTCTTGCGGTCGTAATCGAATCATCTTCCGTAACATTTGTCGCGCGAAACCTTCTACCGTGTTCTAATTCTACATCTAGACCAATTCTAAATTGTTCTACATCAAAGGGGCTTGTGCTCCAATCTATTCCAAGTAGTTCACCGATTTGTCTCGCTTCAGTCGTAGAGAATTTCAAACGAGGCCTCGGCATCATGTCATTAACCATAGTACCACCTGACAGTCCATGGCAGTGCGTGCTATCCAAAGTTGTCACACCTTGATAAGCATGAATATGGCCTCCAGCAATTTCGATGCTTGGACCTGTCATAAGTTTGTAGTAGTGCCTATGGTTATTATCTTTTGTACTACACCCAGATATCTCGTGAACATGACTAGGATAATTAGGCGATTGGCTACTAAGACCTGAGTATCGATGTTGATGATTAAAAATCATATCACTATTACCTTGAAAATAATGCTGATGAATCGCGTTCATATTACCACCTCAGATTATTATATTAAAAGGTGGGGGAAATGCGCCACTTGTCTAAGATGTAAGCATAGAGGGGAGGGCTCTAGAAACAAAAAGGAGTTGCCCTAATCTAAGGACAACCCCTTTTGTTGATTCTCGGTTATTTTTAGTAATAATTGGGGTAAGGATATGGCGGATATGGCGGATAATACTGAGGAGCTACAGCGCTACCCAGCAACGTTCCAAACAAAAAACCGGGGAAAACTCCGCCAAATCCTGGTCGAAAACCAAATCCTGGGCGAAACCCACCAAACCCTGGGCGAAAGCCGCCAAATCCTGGACGAAAGCCGCCAAACCCTGGGCCAAAACCACCAAACCCTGGTCGAAAACCACCTGGCATAGTAAACACCTCCGTTATTCATAATTTGTAATATTTCCAATCAGACGTATATCCCACACTTGCTTTTCACGCAGTTCATAAGAAATCTTCAGAAGATCACGCCGAAAGCAATTAGAATTAAAATACTATTCCCATTGCGATAAGCAGAAGAATAATTATGACAACAATCGCGATTCCTTCAAAATGAATTCTTTGGGGACGACAGCAACAATCATCACGATCAAGATTATCAATACCACCAAATGCCATTTGCTTTTCCTCCTTTGTTATGAGATAGTGCATAATATGCGCATATTGGGTAACCTGGAACAATATGTAAATTAACAGCTTCTTTAAGTTTAAACTTCTGTTGACAAAAGAAATAAATTATTCTATCATAAAGTCAACTGAATACGTTATTTATAGGTGCCCGCAAGGGGTAATAGGGAACCAGGTACTAATCCTGGACGGACCCACCACTGTAATTAGATGTTAAAAATGTACATTTGCCACTGGGATTACTGGGAAGGCGTACATTTTAGTCTATAAGTCAGGAAACCTGCCTATAAATTATTGCAAAGAGGACAAAGGTAAAGTTCTAGCTTATTTTTAAGCTAGAACTTTTTTAATTTTAATTTTAGGAGCTGACATGGGAATAATTGCAAAGATTAAAATTGAACAACTCGTATTTCCAGAGGAAGAAAAAGCAGCGCTCAAAAACATAGATTTTGAGATTAATGAGGGAGATTTCATCGTCATTACTGGGGGTGTGGCCTCTGGAAAATCAATTTTACTTCACTCCATTACGGGGGCTATCCCTCACTACCATAACGCGGAATTAACAGGAAAGGTTACCATCATGGGTCAAGATATTATGGACATGAGCCTTAATAGAATGTCCGAATATGTGGGATACATGATGCAGGAACCCCAAAATCAAATCATCAGTCTGGATGTCTACGAGGAGGTTGCCTTTGGCCTTGGCAATCTGGAAATCCCCGTTCAACAAATTGATCAGACTGTTAAAAAGTCGTTGGAATCTGTGGGTCTACCGGGTTATGAAAACAGACAGACCGCTTCTCTTTCAGGCGGGGAGGCCCAACGGGTTGTTTTGGCCGGCGTTTTAGCCCTCAATGCTCCTATTTTGATTCTTGATCAGCCGACGGCCGAACTGGATCCCCAGGGGCGCTATGAGCTCTATAAGCGGCTTGGTCAGTTGAATAATGCTCAGAATTTAACGATTGTCTTGGTCATGGACCGAATTGAAGAAGTCCTTAACTATGCCAACAGGGTCTTTTATATGAGGGACGGTGAAATAGTCAAACAGTCTTCGCCTGAGGAATATTACAAGGACCAAATAGCGCAGCGAAAAGGAAGGCTGAAATACAATACTTCCTTCAATCCGGATCTCGGTAAGTCCCATGAAATGATTGCGGAAATGTCCAATGTTTCCTACCAATACAAAAACAATTTGCTGGGTTGTGAAGACCTAAATTTAGAGATCCATAAGGGCGACTTATTATCGATGATTGGTTTAAACGGCTCTGGAAAATCAACGTTGGCTAAACTACTGATTGGTTTGTTAAAGCCTTCTAAGGGTGAGATTAAATTGTTTCATCAGCCGTTGAATAAGGAAAATATGACAGAGATCCGGAGGAAGGTAGGCTTTCTGTTTCAAAACCCCGACTATCAGATCTTTGCAAACACTTTGGAAGAAGAGGTTGGATTTTCGCTGAAGCTAAGAGGTGAACGAAAGGAAGTAATCGATCAACAAGTTGATGAGTGCCTAAAATTCGTGGGGCTACTGGACTACAAGAAATTGCACCCTCAGCGCTTAAGCCGCGGCCAACGTCAGCTTTTAGCACTAGCCTCTATCCTCGTCGCTGATCCGGAATTCATTATCGCCGATGAACCGACCTCGGGCCTTGACGAAAATCAAGCGTATATAATTATGGATAAACTCTTCGATTTATCGCGAAATGGTAAAACAATTCTACTGATTACCCACGATCTGACCATGGCTAAAATGTATTCAAACCGGTTAGTTGCTTTGCACAATCATCGTCTTCAACTTGATATTTCGACAAGAGATCTCGATCAATATCTCGACACATTGAAAGCGATGGGTCTTAATCCCCACCAGGATATTTCCTTCAGGGAGGTTCAAGATGGCACTTTCTAAGCTTGATCCCCGAACAAAGCTTGTCTGGTATGCTATGATAATCTACTTTTCGCTGAGTAGTGAAACCGCTGTTCAGTTATGTCTTGTTTTATTCGTAAGTATAATGGCGTCTCTGGTCTTAACGGGTTCCCTGAAGCAGTATAAAGTCATGATTATAATCTTGTTGCTTTTGGGACTTCAGATAACGGTCGTTCAGCTGCTATTTTGCCGGGAAGGTGTTCTAATCTACCAATGGGGAATCCTTAAGATCTACAGTCAAGCCCTACCCCTTGCGATCACCGGCATACTCAAGGCAATCCTGATAGTCTTCGCCAGTATGCAATTTTTCACTTCGGCCTCATCCCAAGAATTTACCCTGATGCTCATGAAGTTCAAAATCCCCTACCGCTTTGCCATGCTGGTGGGACTGTGCGTGCGCTTTCTCCCTCTTATGCAAGCTGAATATGTATCCATCATTGATAGCCAGCGTATCCGGGGCCTTAAGATGGAAAGCGCCTGGGACAATCTCAAAGCCATTATTCCAACCTTTATGCCTTTTTTATATCGCGCCGTCCGCCGTTCAACTGAAACCGCTCTGGCCATGGAGTTAAGAGGCTATGGGCGAAACAAAACACGAACCTTTTCTTCAAGTTTAGCGATTAAGAATGTCGATATTGCTTTGATCACTACGATGTTATTGGTCATCATCCTTAGCCTTGTGAGCAGGATGTTACCCTTAATATAATTACAATAATTTTAGGAGGAGAATTAATATGAATGAAAAATCATTATTTAGAACTGACACAAAAGCACTCGTAGGTTCCGTCATTATAGGGATCGTATTCCTAATTATGGAGCAGGTAACTGGACGTATCGATGGCATTTTGGATCCTACCTTGTTACTTCTTAATGGCACAACTTGGGCCTTCTTTACAGGCTTAATTGTCTTAATGTACAAACAACCGGCCGGTATTATTGCCGGGTTAGTAGAGGCTATTGTAGCCATGGCAACAGGTTACTCTGCGCTGGCATTTTTCTTCTTATTTGCCAATGTCATCGGCTCCATTACCTACTCATTAATTGCTAGAAATTTTTCCATGAAGAAATTAAGCCATCATATATATGCACAGATTGGTTGTAATGTTACCGGCAACTTTTTCGTGATGATCGGCTTAATTTATGTCATTCATCTTGAGTGGAAGATCGCACTTTTATCTGCATCCATTACTACCTTAGTGGCAACGATTGTTGCAGCTATTCTAACAAAGAGTGTTTACAGTGCCTTACAAAAATCAGCTTTGCTCTAAGAATTGGAGTTTGTAATCTGGACAGCAATGAGGCCACCTGACTCAAACAGGTAGCCTCATTGCTGTATGAAGGAATTAGCCAAAGAGAGTATGACGATGGTGGTTGTTTCCCACGAGATGATTTTTGCCAAAGAGTAGCAGACTGGGTGATTTTCATGAGTGACATCGAAACAGTATGAAAAGATAGCATTTACTCTCTCTATTTGTTATGATGCAATAAAGAAAAATATGGAAGAAACCTTAAGCTTTCGAATAGAAGAGGAGTCATGAGTATGAAAGGTTCACCTTTAGTGACAACGAAGCTAAACATATTGGAGATTGATCCCTATCTTGAACCCTTTGAAAAGGACCTTCAACTTCGAATGGACCAATATACATCCCATAAAAAGGCTCTACTTGGAAGATATCTGAAGTTTAAATCCTTTGCCAATGGGCACTTGTTTTATGGCTTCCATCTCGTCAAAGATGGCTGGTATTACCGTGAGTGGGCTCCGGGCGCAGAGAAACTTCATCTTTTGGGAGATTTCAATGGGTGGAACCCTGAAACTCATCCCTTAGAAAGAAAAGAGCACGGTAATTGGGAAATCTTTTTACCAGGTAGAGATGCGCTAAAACACATGTCGTTGGTTAAAGTTCGAGTAAGAGCCAATGGGATAGACCGTGATCGGTTACCCCTCTATATAAAGCGTACTGTACAAAATCCAGTCACCCAAGATTTCGCAGGTCAGATTTGGCACCCAGAACAACGAAAATGGCA
>Ga0209125_1001351_pt1 | contig 23388 bp, 22 predicted proteins | sample BarGraIncub1131A_FD_184503 | JGI IMG/M metagenome (GOLD analysis project Ga0209125, IMG submission 184503) | Arctic peat soil microbial communities from Barrow, Alaska - Barrow Graham LP Incubations 11-31A (SPAdes) (version 2) | ecosystem: Environmental > Terrestrial > Soil > Wetlands > Peat... | reverse complement strand
CTGAAAGATAATCTGCATATGCCTACGCATTTTTCTTACCTCCTCATGTTTCATTCCGGTCATCTCGTGACCTTCAAAAACCACACTTCCTCCCGAAGGCTCAACCAGGCGTAGAATAGAACGTCCGAGCGTTGTCTTTCCACAACCGGATTCACCAACTAATCCAAGCGTTTCACCGGGATAAACATCAAAACTGACGTCATCAACCGCTTTAATAAAACCTTTTGTTTTGGATATAAATCCTGATGTAACCGGAAACCAAGTCCTGAGGTTTTTAACGCTTAGCAGCGGTTCATGTTGATAGAAAAGCGCATGCCTGATTTTTCTTTCTTCCACGGTAATTTCACGAACCGAAATAATCTCTTCAGCATGTCCGGAAAAACCTTCATGCTGTAAAGATTCACGCTGTAAGTCGTTCGTAGCTGGTGCATTCATAAAGTCTGCTACACTGAGTAATCGTTCGGGACGTTTACCCAAAGGCGGACGACAAGCCAACAAACCTTTCGTATAAGGGTGTATTGGATGAGCGAATATTTCACCGACCAAACCTTGTTCAACAATCTGCCCTTTATACATCACCACCACTTCATGCGCAAGCTGAGCCACAACGCCCAAATCATGTGTGATAAATATGACAGCCATCCCATATTTCTGTTGCAGCTGCCGGATAAGATCCAGGATACTCTTTTGAACAGTAACGTCAAGGGCTGTAGTAGGCTCATCAGCAATGAGTAATGCAGGATTACAGGCAAGCGCCATCGCAATCATCACCCGCTGCTTCTGCCCACCCGACAATTGATGCGGATAAGCATCGAAAATATCTTTTGGCCTTGGAAGCATTACCTCCTCAAAAAGCCTGATACAAGCTAAACGCGCTTCGGATTTACTTAACTTTTTATGCCTGATCAACACTTCTGCAACCTGTTTTCCGCAAAGCATCACCGGGTTCAATGATGTCATCGGTTCCTGAAAAATCATCCCTATACGGTTTCCCCTGATCGATTGCATTTGTTTTTCGCCAAGACTCAGAAGTTGAACGGACTCCTTTCCCTCTTCGGTAAAAAGGATACTACCACTATTGATGCGACCAATTTTTTCAGGGAGAAGACCCATGATAGATAAAGCCGAGACTGACTTTCCGGAACCGGATTCACCGACAATCCCGAGTGTCTGACCAGCCTTTACAGAGAATGACACATGCTCAACAGCCTTTACAATAGCATCTTCAGTTTGAAACTCAACTGTTAAATCATGTACCTCTAAGATATTCTCCAACATTTATAAGCATTTAGATAGTCAAAGATACTCTGAAAAGGACGAATTTGAAACAAATCAACAGATGAAAATAATTCAGAGATGAAATACAGGGGAACTAAGAAACTGGATTATCTTTGATATAGCGAATAAAAAACGGTGAAGGCATGATGAAATTTCTGAACGATCTGGTTAATCTATTCTTCCCCAGGCTTTGTCAGTCTTGTGGAGATGCACTGGCGCCAGCTGATGAGGAAATATGTCTGCATTGTCTGTATCAGCTCCCCTATACCCATTTTCACCTCACCAAAGATAACGCGATGGAACAATCACTATGGGGAAGGGCGCCGGTTGAAGGGGCTGCTGCTTTTCTCCATTTCAATAAAGGTTCCAGGGTACAACACATGGTTCATCGTTTCAAATACAAAGGAAGACATCAGATTGGAACTTTCCTGGGACGGGTATATGGGTATGAATTGTTGAAACAACCGCCCTATAATACAGTCGATATGATTATTCCTGTCCCACTATTCAGGAAGAAGCAATTGAAAAGGGGCTATAATCAAAGTGAGGTTTTTTCAGGTGGTTTGTCAATCGCATTAGGCGTTCCTGTTGAAACCAATGTACTGTTTCGTATGAAGGAATCTGAATCACAAACCAAGAAGACGCAAGCTGAACGTTGGGAAAATGTAAAAGAAATATTCGCCGTGATTCATCCGGAACGAATTGAAGGAAAACATATATTATTAGTTGATGACGTGCTGACAACAGGAGCGACGATAGAAGCCTGTGCGGCAACACTATTGAAAGAATGCAATGTCAGAATATCCGTTGTCACCATTGCTTATGCCGGGTAATTTCTCTTAATCAAAGACTCTTCTTTCATTCTCAAAAATGCAAAATCCTGCATTAAAGTCTCCTGATTGGAATTATCCATAAGAGCTGAAAAACAAATTCAATCCATCTTCCGTCACTATTTTAAAAGCCCCAAACCCTGCTTTGAAGTCGATAAAATATCCATGATAAGTAAATTCTATAAAATCTATTTCAAATCTAATTCAAACCACTTTGAAACCAATTTAATACCAGTCTTATGGAGTGGTTTTATACTAGTTTCAAAGTGGTTTTATACTGGTTTTAAAGTGGTTTTAAAGATTCTTTTTCGGGGGTGTTTTTCATTAGCATGGAGGCGTAATTTAGGCTGGTTATTTCAAGGGACAATTAGAAGATGGATGTTTTACTAATTAAACTTTGATACACTTTATTGAAAAAGTCATTTATTTCAAGCTTTGGATGTATTACAAGGATAAAGTCCGAACCATGATTATTTTATAAAGAAATAATTGTTATATCATTATCTTTATCAAAATTTTTAAAAACCTCAATAATGGAAGATAACAATTACGCTACAGGTCAGGACACAACGATTTCTTCTCCATTGCCAATTCCTCAGATTACGTTGGAGTCTCTCGGTTACCTAAACATTGCAGCAAAATGGACAAAGTTCCTTGCAATTATGGGTTTCATTGGCATAGGAATAATGCTGGTTGCAGGAATGTTTGTGGGAGTAATCTTTTCGGTCTTTAATCATTTACCGACACATACGCCTTTGCCCTTTCCTATGCATTGGTTTGGATTGATCTATATAATCCTTGGAGCTGTATATATATTCCCGGTTATCTATCTGAATAATTTTTCCAATTACATCACTAAAGCCGTTACATTAAGAGAAACAGTTTTTTTAACAATTGCCCTGAATAATCTGCAAAGACATTATAAATTTATTGGTATTGCAACGATTGTAATGATCGCATCTTATTTCATAGCAATGGTTGCATTCGTCATTTTTATGGCGCATACTGTCTCCCATTCGATGTAAGTGGCATCAAGCGTGATTCGGTTTATAACTCATCATCTTCGGTTTCCTCTGAAAACTGGGGACTTGCTATTTTGGAATTGAAACCTTCAATTACGATCACTATCTCACCCTTGATGGGTTTCTGGCTGAAGTAACCGAACACGTCTACCACTGTCCCGCGGATATTCTCCTCATATATCTTTGACAACTCACGGGCCACACTTACCTGGCGATCTGGTCCAAAGAATTCCGCTAACTGCTCAAGTGTTTTCAACAAGCGGTGTGGTGACTCATAGAGTACTGTTGTATAGGGTTGTACAGCCAACCATTTCAGTTTGGTCTGCCGGCCTTTCTTGTGAGGAAGGAAGCCTTCGAACAGAAACCTGTCAATAGGGAGACCCGAATTAACCAGTGCAGGCACAAATGCAGTCGCCCCTGGCAGACATTCAACTTCCAGATTCTGTCGCAGACACTCACGGACCAGCATGAAACCGGGATCAGAAATCCCCGGAGTGCCGGCATCGGTCACCAATGCCACGCTCATTCCGTTTGCTATCATTCCTGCAATATATTCAACTGTCTTATGTTCATTGTGTTGATGATGGGGCATCATCTTTTTCTCAATACCATAGTGACTTAGCAATTTCCCGGTCACCCGGGTGTCTTCTGCAAGAATGACGTCGACTTCCTTCAGGATTCTAACGGCACGAAATGTCATATCTTCAAGATTTCCAATGGGTGTAGGTACAATATATAGCTTTGCCATAATTATCAAACTTAAGTGTTCGGTGAAAATGAATATGTAGCCGCAGATATAATTATAGCGGTAGAAGTTAAAATTCTACGTACTCATTTTTAAATATTTAATACTGACTGCAAAATTAGAAAAAAAAAATCTATTCTTTTTGATAGCGCCGCCTGATTAAATACAGCAGTCGCTCAATTGCAGGCAACTCATCTGTCCAATCGTGCAAAATCTTTAAACTACCCAGGAATATTTCGGCATCGTCATAATTATAAAAATTATTGAGCCGTTCGATGGCTGCATTATATTGTTCGAGAGAACCATTGAAAAGCTGGCTCATTAACAAAAACTTGTCGCTTATACCAATGGCCGAACGAAGGTCATTAATTGGATTGTATTGTAATCGGGAGGCTATACTCTGATCGGCAGTCCTATCTTCGTAAGCCTGGTGAACTGATTTTGGCTGAGCTACTGATGCAGCGTTTACACCTGATTCAGGATGCGTAGATGGATGTGTCGTAATTTGCTGAGGCTGAGAATATTCTTCGTATGAAGGTTGTACCGGTTTAGGAATTTCAGGTTCAAGGATTTCAGGTTCAGGAAACAACAACGGTTCTTCTGGTTGAGCTACAGGATATGAAGATGATTGACTATTGGGTTCAGCAATGGTAGAAATAGGATGGGAGGGTTTAGGCTCAGTTTTTGGTTCTAGTCGTGTTGTTTCTACTTTTAATTGCAAATCGAGGGTCTTATCATAAACCTGACGTATTTCGGCCAGAAGTAAGTCTACATCAATGCGTGCCATGTTTGGAAGATGCACTAAAATTTGTGCCTGACGGTTAACTTTATTTAATAAAGTTAATATTTCATTCATTAAAACCTTCTTATCCATAATCTGTTGTAGGTGGGTTAAAGAATTTCAATAATTTTGTTTCTTGTAATAATGACTAAAGATATCGATTAAATCTCATCATACTCAATGTTTCTAGAAAAAAAGGCCAATAAAAGTTACCATCGGGGTTGGATTGAAGTCGTTTGCGGCTCTATGTTCTCCGGCAAAACCGAAGAATTGATCCGTCGGCTTAACCGTGCCCGTATTGCCCGTCAGAAGGTGGAAATCTTTAAACCGGCCATAGATGTCAGGTATGATGAAATTCAGGTTGTTTCTCATGATGCAAAAGCTATTACCTCCACTCCTGTTCAAAATGCATCACAGATATTACTCTATGCCAATGATGCAGATGTAGTTGGCATTGACGAAGCCCAATTTTTTGACGACCAGATTCTTGATGTCTGCAATCAGTTGGCTGACAAAGGAATCAGGGTAATCGTGGCCGGATTGGATATGGACTATCTGGGTCGACCCTTTGGTCCCATGCCTGGTTTGATGGCTGCTGCTGAATTTGTCACCAAAGTTCATGCCATTTGTATGAATTGTGGAGAACTTGCTCAATACTCTCACAGACTGGTTACCAATAGTCAACAGGTCATGCTTGGCGAGACTGAAAGCTATGAGCCGCTCTGCAGGAGCTGTTTCATAGAAAAGATGTCGGGCAGATAACCAATGGCTAACTAGATTTTTAGTAAATTTGCAGGCTGATATCAAGGAAAAGTGTTATGAAAAAGTTAGTACTGGTATTATTTGTATTCTTATTGGCTGGCAATCTGTTTGCACGTCCAAAGAAAGATCCCATCTTACTGATCAGTACTACCTATGGGGATATCAGGATTAAATTATTCAACGAAACACCGCTACATACCAAAAACTTTGTCAAGCTGGCGAAGAAGAAATATTTTAATGAAACACTCTTTCACAGAGTCATCCGAAATTTTATGATTCAAGGTGGAGATCCTGATTCAAAGAAAGCGCAACCAGGACAGTTGCTGGGGGATGGTGGTCCAAAATACACGATTCCATTTGAATATGTCCCTGCCTATTTTCACAAGAAAGGGATGGTTGCTGCCGCCAGAGAGGGTGATGATGTAAATCCATTGAGGGCATCATCTGCATCACAGTTCTATATTGTTGTTGGAAAAGTCTTTGATGATGCAGGGCTTGATGTGGTTGAAAAACGTATCAATACAATGCAAAAAAACAACCTGATGTATAACTATATTGCTTCAAATAAAGCGCTTAAAGACAGGTTGGCAGAATATAAGAAAAGCGATACAGCTGCTTACACCATGCAAATGAAGCAACTGAGCATGCTGGCAGATAGTCTGTATAAAGAACAAAAGCCTTATATAATTCCTGAAAATGAGCGGGAAATTTATAAGACTATCGGTGGAACGCCTCATTTGGATGCTTCCTATAGTATCTTTGGAGAAGTTTTGGAAGGACTGGATGTCGTTGAAAAGATTTCAGAAGCATCAACCGATAAAAACAACAGACCGATTGAAAATATCGTGATAAAGGTCAGGGTATTGAAACATAAAGAGATAAAAAAACAATAGTTTAAACCACTCTTGAGGATGTCTTTAATTGTTTTATTCTATTATGATTTTCAGAGCCCTGAAAAGGGTTGTTATTCAAGTTCAGAGCCCTGAAAAGGTTGTTGTTCAGGTTCAAAGCCCTGAAATGGTTGTTGTTCAGGTTCATAGCCCTGAAAGGGCATAATATATCAGCACAGGGTGAAGCCCTGTGACTATGTTAAGAAATATCAAAGTTATTAAGCCCTGTAAGGGCGAAATAATTGATAATAAACATGATATGAATGTTGTTTTAATTATTATCTGCCATATGAATTTTATTACGTCCTTACAGGACTTTTTATAACGCAAATATATTATCGATGGGCTTCACCCATCGCTAATATATTATGCCCCTTTAGGGCTTACAAGAAAATGTAACATAAAACGACTAAACCATCGTAATTAACATAAATAAACTAAATCTATGAAAGCAAATAACACAAAAAACAACAATATTTTCCTGATCGAAACGGAACTAGGTTCTATGAAGATCAAATTGTATGATGAAACACCATTACACCGTGATAATTTTATCAAACTCGTTAAAGAGAAATATTATAATGGATCACCTTTTCACAGAGTCATTAAGGATTTCATGATACAGGGTGGTGGTGCAACCAAATTGTCAGACGATATTGGATATACTGTTCCTGCTGAGATCAAACCAGAATTCATTCATAAAAAAGGAGCTCTGGCTGCAGCCCGTCAATCTGACCAGATCAATCCAAAGAAGGCTTCATCAGGATCTCAGTTTTACATTGTTCAGGGTCGTCCATTTTCAGAACAAGAACTGACATACACAGCCCGTCAGATGCGCAAAGAGTTTACCCCTGAGCAGGTTGAAACCTATTCAACCCTTGGCGGAACGCCACATCTTGATGGCGAATACACTATCTTTGGAGAGATCATTGAAGGCCTTGAAGTTGTGGATCTGATTGCAGATGTTAAAACCAATTCACAAGATCGTCCCGTTCAGCCACTTTCAATGAAAATTACAGAAGTTATTTAATAAGCGTTCTATATTTTACATCATGATGAAAGATCGTATCCAGCAGTTACTCGAAGAAATCAATGCTTTTAAGGCACAGAACAAAGATGAATTAGAACAGTTCAGGATTAAATACCTTGGGAAAAAGGGTGTTATGGGAGATCTGTTTAATGAATTCAAGAATGTTCCGGGAGAGCTGCGCAAAGATATGGGATTACTGCTCAACGACTTGAAAGACAAAGCCCAGGAGACTATCAGTGCGTATAAAGATATGTTTGAATCACAGCCGTCAACCACTCAGGCTGTCAGCGATCTCACTTTGCCAGTCGACCAGGGACAGGTAGGTTCTCATCATCCGATATCTATTGTAAGAAATGAAATCATAGATATCTTTTCACGTCTTGGATTTACTGTTGCCGAGGGTCCTGAAATTGAAGACGACTGGCATAACTTTTCTGCATTAAACTTTCCGCAGGAGCATCCTGCCCGCGATATGCAGGATACCTTTTTTATCGAGAAGGATCCCGATATCGCGTTACGGACACACACTTCTTCTGTTCAGGTAAGGGTGATGGAAAATAATAAACCGCCTATTCGCTCTCTATTTCCGGGACGTGTTTATCGGAATGAAGCCATCTCTGCACGTGCACATTGCTTCTTTCATCAGGTTGAAGGATTATACATCGACAAGGATGTTTCCTTTGCCGATTTAAAACAAACCCTGCTCTATTTTGCAAGAGAGATGTTCAGCGCTGAAACTAAAATTCGTCTGCGGCCTTCATACTTTCCTTTTACCGAGCCTTCGGCAGAAATGGACATATCCTGTAACCTTTGCGGAGGGAAAGGCTGTGGCTTCTGTAAACACTCAGGATGGGTAGAGATATTGGGTTGTGGTATGGTCGATCCCGCTGTTCTCGAAAATTGTGGTATCGACAGCAAAGTATATTCCGGTTTTGCATTTGGAATGGGTATAGAACGCATCACTAATCTTAAGTACCAGGTAAAGGACTTAAGGATGTTTTCAGAAAATGATATTCGCTTTCTTGAGCAATTCAAGTCGGCATTTTAATATCGGGCTAAATGGTGGGGGTTCAGTTTAACTATTCCTCTTCAATGAAACAACATATTTACATTAGGGCGACCCTTGTGGTCGCCCTAATTGTATATAGAACAAATCATTACATTTTTTAAAGTCTTTCAAAGAAGAACGACCACAAAGGGCTCTCCTAATTTAGTACTTTCATGCATCAATGCTTCTTTTTTGTAGCCCTGTTTCCTAAGAACCCCCAACCGCCACTTCCAATTAAAAAGCCAAATGCATACCATGCCCCATTATTATTCTGGGCATAAACGGTGAAGTCGTTTCTGAATAACATAATAACAAGATCGATCGGTGCAATTATCCCATGCCATAATCCACCCCAAAAGTTATAGGTATTCCCCTTCAGGCATGAAGCAACAGTTTCGCTATTGGCACAGCCCGATATCAAAAGGATACAAACGACTGATAAAAGCAGAAATGTAATTCCATAAAAGTTTTTAATTTTCTTCATTTTTATTTTGTTTTAAGTGTCCGATTAAATATGCCAGCCAACATGCAATATGTACTATCACTTGTTGAACCCAACTCAATTTCAGCAAATTTACAAATCAAATTGATGAGAATAAATATTTCTTTCTGTTTTAAGATCCTATAAACAAACCAGATAATCAATAAATAAAAGGAATTAACCTCCACGAATGCTTTGAATAGGAGGTATATTCTTCAAAATGATTTCTTAACAGCTTCTCTTCATAATTCAATTTAACGAGAAGTGTAATCCAAAGGGCGACTAGTATAATAATGAGAAATTCAGAAGGTTTATCGATAACAAAAGGTGAAAAGGTAAGTAACACCGCACTATACATCGGATGCCGGATCGTTTTGTAAGGTCCGGTAGTTACCAGATGTGAATCCTTTTTAACATCAGGAGTCACACTGATATTGTCTAATTTCATGGATACGATAGCCCAAAAGCCTAATATTAACCCTACAAATGAAACGATAATTGCCCAGGAATCACAATGCAACAAGGGTATTTTAACCAATAAAAAGAAGATAAAAACCATCTGCATCCCAACTAAAATTCCTGATTTACATTTCGCACCCATCTTCATTTTTGAAAAATATTATTTCTTAAAAATAAAAAATACAGCCAGAACCAGACAAACAAAACCAACGATATGATTCCATTTTAATGTTTCGCTTTTAAATACAATCAGTGTAAAAATAGTAAAAACTGTTAGTGTAATGACTTCCTGGATAACTTTTAACTGCCATAATGTAAATGGGCCTCCATTACCCCTGAAACCTATTCTGTTTGCAGGTATCATGGCGCAATATTCAAAAAAAGCTATTCCCCAACTAATAAAAATGATTGCAACCAGGCCAAGACTCTGCGACCATTTCATCTGGCCATATTTAAGATGACCATACCAGGCAATGGTCATAAATGTATTTGAAAGCAGTAGGAGTAATATCGTTGAAATGGCTTTCATTCTTTTTAGGCTTATTAATAAATGAAGGCCGCTAATTTTACTCAGAAGCCTTCATTCATATTAAGAATAATCTCTATATATAACTGATTTTGATCATATTAGTCATACCAAAATCGCTAAGGGGTGTACTGGCTGTATTAACAACCAAATTTCCTTCTTTCACTAAACCATCTTTTCGCAAACGATACTTGATATCTTCAATGGTATGATCAGTACTGATAAATTTATCGTAATAGAAACTTTTTACACCCCATAATAAATTAAGGGTATACAGCAACGTCTTGTTATTGGTAAAGATGTAGATTGACGCTTTCGGGCGATGACTTGCTATCCGGAAGGCAGAATATCCTGAATGTGTAAGTGCAATAATTGCATCTGCACTTGCATTTTTTGCCATCTCACAAGCATTGAACAAAATGGAATCTGAAAGGAAGCGTTCAGCATGAAGGTTGACAGGCTTATGATCATTAAAATAGATGTCTTCATATGTCTCACTGGTTTCGATAATTCTACTCATCGTTTTCACAACATCTATTGGATAATCACCAACAGATGTTTCTCCGCTAAGCATTAATGCATCAGCTCCATCGAGTACTGAATTAGCAACATCGTTGACTTCTGCGCGTGTAGGACGAATATTTGTTATCATACCTTCCATCATTTGCGTGGCAATAATGATTGGTTTTGATGCCTCCATACATTTCTTCGCCAACATTTTTTGAATCAGTGGAACCTGTTCCAGGGGGACTTCCACACCCAGATCGCCTCGGGCAACCATGATTCCATCCGCTTCACGAATAATAGCATCGATATCTTCGAGCGCTTCCGGCTTTTCAATCTTAGCAATTACAAGTGGCGCATTTTTTACCCCCTTTGAGGCCATGAGATGTTTCAGTTCGATGATATCTGCAGCCGAACGTACAAAAGAAAGGGCAACCCAATGAATATTATGTTTTAGAATAAAGTCGAGGTCAATTAAATCCTTCTCAGAAAGACTTGGAAGAGAAATTTTCGTGCTAGGTAAATTAACACCCTTACGTGAACTCAGTATTCCACCATGTTCTACAACAGTTCTAACAGTATCAATGTTATTGGACGATATTACCCTTAGTAAAAGTTTTCCATCATCAAGCAAAATACCTTCTCCTTCACTTACATCCTTAGCAAAATGAGGATAGGTAATGTAAACTTTCTCTAAATTTCCGATACATTTAATCGTAGTAAGAATCAATTCATGTCCATTTTCCAAAAGGATAGAATCATTTTCAATTGGACCGATTCTGATTTTAGGGCCCTGTAAATCTGCGAGTATAGCTACATTAGTATTTAATTCCCCGTTGATTTCTTCAACTATTTTAATTGTATGTGCATGTTTTTCATGCGTGTCGTGTGACATGTTTAAACGACATACGTCAACCCCGGCTTCAATCATTTGCTTCAAAACATTCTTACTTCGGGAGGCGGGACCGATGGTTGCCACTATCTTTGTCTTCATGCAATTATTATATTGTTTGATATTTATTTTTTGAATCTAAACCAACCTTCAGATGATATCATTTCATTTTGGTTGCTTATGTGCAATATCGTGCAAATGCATTTCAAGGTCAACCAACACCATATTGATCCCCTTTAATTCAACCGGCAATAATTTTCTTGCTAATTGTACATTGTTAATACTCCTGATTGCAGAGACCACACGATCACCTGACCAATCAGGAGAAGGACTTTCATATAGAAAAAGATAATCACAATACTTTAATTGTGGAAAAAGTTTTTTTTCCTGATTTATACAACCAAGAAGAAAGCTAACTTTAAAATTATCATTTTGATTATCAGTATACAAAGGAAAAGGGTGAATCAATTTCTCTTTTTCAAAAAAAGCAGGTAGATCTTCAAGTCTTTTCAGGTCAATCTCCAACACCTGATTCAAATTATATCCGAGTCGATAACTATTCAACAGGCTACTAATACCCACAACGAGATAATCATATTGTAAAGCAATATCTAATCTCATCTTTTTAGTAGCCATCGATCTTCTGCTAATTTCCCGACAAAGTTACAAATGAAATTAACAGATTCTCAAATTCACGTTAATTTATTGCTAATTAAGAGGTGATTTCTGTACTTAATAAACTCCAGGCCTTTTCGGCAGCTCCTTGTTCGGCTCCTTTAATAGAGAAGTCACATCCTTCGCCAGAGGAGATTTTATCAATTCGTGCTTCTACCACGTATTGTTTATTATAACCAGTTCCCTTTTCAGCAATCACAATAAACTCAACATTTCTCTTTTCACGTTGAGACCATTCTATCAGTTTACTTTTGAAATTGGTATCTTTATTTTCAAGATCATCTATGTCAAAATACAATTTAATGATTTTACCAATCAGAATTTGCTTAGTAAAGGCATAACCTTTATCCAGATACATTGCGCCTATCAAAGCTTCAAATGCATCTCCCTTAATTGAGCGAAAGTGATTATTATTTTCTCCTGCAGTTTGAATGAAGCCATCAATCCCTAGTTTATGAGACAATTTATTTAACTGAACACGACTAACCATTTTAGAACGCATTTCGGTTAAAAAACCTTCATCTTTAAAAGGAAAGAGCTTAAACAGATAATCTGCTACGATGGCGCCAAGTATAGCATCACCAAGATATTCCAATCGTTCATTATTAACCTTGTTTCCGTTAAACGATTGTTGTGCAACAGATCTGTGTTGAAAGGCGAGTTTATATAAAGAAATATTTCCGGGATAATACCCGAAAATATTTCTTATTCCTTTAATTAATAGCCGATCTCCGGAGAAATAAGCCCGGATGGGCTTTATTCTAAAATTCAGGCTCAAGTGTTTTTATTCAACAAATTTCTTGAATATAATTGACGCGTTATGGCCGCCGAAACCAAAGGTGTTACTCAGGGCTGCATTAACTGTACGCTTTTCAGCTGTGCCGAATACTATTTTTACTTCAGAAGGAATCTCCTCATCATCAGTAAAATGGTTTATAGTAGGTGGTATGATATCATTCTTCACTGCCAGTATTGTTGCAATACCTTCAATTGCTCCAGCTGCACCTAATAAATGCCCCGTCATTGACTTAGTAGAGTTTATTGAAACTTTCGAAGCATGTGCACCAAATAATTTTACAATTGCTGTAGTTTCTGCTACATCACCAAGCGGAGTGGATGTTCCGTGTGTGTTGATATGATCAATATCTTCCAGTTTAAATCCTGCATCTTCAACTGCAGCACGCATTGATAGAATTGCACCCAATCCTTCCGGGTGTGGAGATGTCATATGGTACGCATCAGCAGACATTCCGCCACCCGCTACTTCACCATAAATCTTTGCACCACGATTGATTGCATGCTCAAGTTCTTCGAAAATGAGTACACCTGAACCTTCGCCAATCACAAAACCATCACGATCCTTGTCGAAAGGACGGGATGCAGTTGCTGGATCATCATTGCGTTGTGAAAGAGCGTGAAGTGCATTAAATCCACCTACACCCGGCGGGTTAATGGCAGCTTCCGAACCTCCTACTACAAACATGTCGGCTTTATTCCAACGGATATAATTAAGCGCATCTACCATGGCATTTGACGAAGAAGCACATGCAGAAACTATGCAAAAGTTTGGTCCTCTGAATCCGTACTTTATCGAAATATGACCTGCTGTAATATCAGAGATCATCTTAGGAATAAAAAACGGACTAAATCTTGGCGAACCATCTCCTTTGACATAAGCTGCAACCTCATCGTAAAATGTAAGTATACCACCAATACCAGAGCTAAAAATAACTCCTACCCTATCATGGTTAATCGTTTCCAGGTTTATACCTGCATCAATTATGGCCTCATCAGCAGCAACAAGTCCATACTGTGCGTATGGATCATACTTTCTTGCTTCCTTCCGGTCAAAATATTGTAACGGATCAAAATCTTTAAGCTCACAGGCAAACTGTGTCTTAAATTTTGATGCATCGAATTTCGTGATGGTGTTAGCACCGCTAACCCCATTGAGTAAACCGTTCCAATAATCCGGAACGTTATTGCCCAATGGAGTCAACGCGCCTAAACCGGTAACAACTACTCGTCTTACCTTCATTTAATCGCAATTTAATTTCTTACTTGCTATTGCTCTCGATGTAAGTGACAGCATCACCTACAGTGCCGATTTTCTCAGCTTGATCATCCGGAATGGCAATGTTGAATTCTTTTTCGAATTCCATGATGAGTTCAACAGTATCAAGCGAATCAGCGCCCAAATCATTTGTAAAACTTGCTTCGGGTGTTACTTCGTTTTCATCAACGCCAAGCTTGTCAACGATGATATTCTTTACTCTTGTTGCAATGTCAGACATTTTTCTCCTTTTTTGATTCTTGGATGCAAAGAAATGAATTTAATCCTTTAAAACCAAAATTTACAATAAAAAAAATAATGTTATCTTTTGTATGGCTTTGTTTTCCTGATTATTATACCATTTCCCGCATATTGTCTGCATATGTTAAAATTCAACAAATACCCCAAAATACGGTCTTTTTCACTTTTCCAATGATGTATCGTAAATAAAAATAAAATAAAAACAATGATTTTATAGATTGTATTATTGCGTTATTTTGTAAAACGAAATTATTGATCAAATGATAAAAAGACTGGCTGTTTTTGGTTCAGGTAATGGTACAAATGCACAGGCAATTGCGGAATATTTTTCAGAAAGTAGTGATGCCCGTGTTGTTCTTATCCTATCTAACCGTAAAGATGCTTTTGTTTTGCAAAGGGCAACTGCATTAAATATTCCGGTCAAGGTATTTAACCGCGTTGACTTTTACGAAACTGAAGTCATTACCCGTTTACTTATTGATCAAAACATCGACATGATTGTTCTGGCAGGTTTTTTATGGCTCCTACCCCCGTCACTCATCAAAGCTTTCCCTGATCGTATCATCAATATTCATCCTGCTCTTCTGCCTAAATTTGGGGGTAAGGGAATGTATGGCAGTAAAGTACATCGCGCGGTTATAGAAGCTGGAGAAAAAGAAAGTGGCATCTCCATTCACTTTGTAAACGAAAATTATGACCAGGGGAGGATTATTTTTCAAGCTCGCTGCACTGTTGAAAAAGAGGACACACCAGAATCACTTGCTGCCAAGATCCATGTATTGGAACACACTCATTTTCCTACGATTATCGACCAGGTGTTAAAATCATTTTAGGGTCAGTTATATGTTTCTTGAAATCACGATCATTAAATAAAATACAATATATTTTTGTATACTTACTTAGAATTCACTCTGTTTCGATAAACTTTTGAATACAATTTGATGTTTCAGTGATAAAGTTTCATTCAGCAACAATTGAAAGAAAATTGAGGATTGGTTGAGGGAAGGTTAAGACATATCTTTAAGCGTATATCTCAAGTATGTCTTAAGTATATCTCAACTATATCTGAACTATGTCTAAATGACTAGTTATCAGGTAATAATCAAAGTAAATCCGGAAAATATTTTTTCCTCCCTATTATTGACATCTTTTCTTATAAAAGCGTGTTAATCAGCAAAACATTATTTAAAAAAACCCTTGTTTTTGGCAAGCATTAATATCTGATCAACAATCTCTTCCTGGGTCAGCGTGGCTGTATTGTATGTAACATCAAACAAAGAGTTATCATATTTCCCTCCGAAACATTCGATAAGCTTTGTACGTCGTTCATCAGATTCTTTAACGAAAGTTGCTGCTTTTGCCTGGGTCAGGTTGAAACGATTAGCAACTTGCGTTATACGCCATTCCAGTGGAGCAACAAATCTTACATGAAGGGCATTCTGCATATTTCTGGTTATGGCAACAGATCCCCTTCCCAAAAAGATAACGTGTCCCCGTTCGGCCATGCCGTGTACAACGTTGTCGATTATTCTTTTTACTTTTTTATCGCTGTGATAATACCTTGAAGATAACGATTCGAGGACCTCGGTGATTGCAGTCTTTTCTATACCCTTAAACACGTAATTCAGTTCATAAGGATTGACTTCCAGCGTTTGAGCTGCAATGTGAAGAACCTCTTTATCAATTAGTTTCCATGGACCTGTAATCAGCTTGTTATTATAAAAATTAAGCTGAATCTGATCATAAAGTATTTTGGAAATCACAGAGGCAGAACACCCTGTATCTCGGGAAATAGTAATTACCGGACCAGGTTCCGATTTTTGTACCTGAATATTATCTTTTTCATATTCAGCTATTAATCGGTTTGACATGTATTTTAAAAACAAGTCGTTCATAGAACCTCCTTATGTATTTATAAATACAATAAAATTACGAAAGAAAAGTTCAATTCTAACTTAATAAATAAAAAAAGCCAAGATCATGGACCGGTAATTAAAATATGATAATTATAAACGGGCTCTAAGTTCGGCAGCTTGCTTTTCAAATCCGGGTTTACCCAAGAGAGCAAACATATTTTTTTTATACGCTTCAACTCCTGGTTGATCAAAAGGATTAACATCAAGCATATAACCGCTGAGTGCACAGGCAAATTCAAAGAAATAAACCAATTGTCCTATTACGTTTTCATTAATAGCTGGCACATTGATAATAATATTGGGTACCCCCCCATCCACATGAGCAAGAAGTGTCCCCAGTTCTGCCTGACGGTTGACTTCTGATAATCTTTTCCCGGCTGTAAAATTAAGTCCGTCTAAATCTTCGGGATCAACAGGTACTAAAAGATTTTTCCTGGGTTTATCAACAGAAATAACTGTTTCGAAAAGAATGCGTAATCCCTCCTGAATATACTGTCCCATTGAGTGGAGATCGGCAGTAAATGTAACTCCTGCAGGAAATATCCCTCTATTTTGTTTTCCTTCGCTCTCACCATACAACTGTTTCCACCATTCAACAAAGAACACCAAAGATGGCTGATAACCTACCATGATTTCTGTCGTTTTACCACTGCGGTAGAGTGCTGTTCTGGCAGCAGCATAACTGGCAGCCGGACTGGCAGTAATTGCAGCATCTGCAAGACAAACTTTCCGCATAGCCTTTGCACCTTCTATCATTTTTCGGATATCAAAACCGGCAACTGCAATTGGTAATAAACCAACCGGGGTAAGCACGGAATAACGGCCTCCAATATCATCAGGTACAACATATGAAGTATACCCTTCATCTAATGAAAGTTTCTTCAGAACCCCTTTTTCTTTATCGGTTATAGTGAAAATGCGTTTTCTGGCTTCACTTTTGCTATATTTTTTTTCAATGTGTTCACGCAGGATACGAAAAGCAATTGCTGGTTCAGTTGTTGTACCAGACTTTGAAATGACAGCCATGGCATAATCTCGTTGATCTAAAACGTCGATCAGGTCTGATAAGTAATCCTCACTAAGATTGTTCCCAGCAAAAACAACGTGTGGATGTTTCTGTTTATTACTAACAAGCAAGTGTGCAAACTGATGACTAAGTGCTTCATTCACGGCCCGGGCACCAAGGTAGGAACCGCCGATTCCAATCACAATAAAGATGTCGGCAATTTTAGAAATATGTGCAGCATCTTTTTCAATACTTTGTAATAATGACTCATCCAGATCTACAGGTAAATCAACCCATCCTAGAAAATCGTTACCTACGCCAGTTTGATTCACAATTTTCTGGTGACTTTGGTTTAATTCTGTCTGTAAAGCATCAATTTCTTTCTGATCAACAAATCCTAAGATATTGCTGAAATCAACTTTTAAATCAATCATGGAAAATGAAATTTAGAAAAATAGCTAAAAATTTAGTTTCTTATCAATTAATTATAAAACAAAAGTGCGGCAATGCCGCACTTTGATACAAACAACAACAAAATCATTAATTATAAGTTTGACTTTAAACCATAATAAATAATGTCAACAAAAATTACATTTACACTAGCCACACAAATTCAATGGCGTTTACAAAAATAACGTGATAAAAGAACATATGACCGATTAACACGGAACATTTAAGTTAAAATTTGTTAAACCATGTAATTAAGGCTAATGGCCATGTACTTTTGCGGCAATGAATAGAAAATTTTTAACATTTATCATCACTTTGGTAATCCTCACGTTGATTACCCTTGTCGGCATCCAGTTTTTCTGGATTAAAAATGCTATTTCTGTCCGCGAAACACTTTTCGAAAGGAGTGTCAGCGACGCTGTTACATCAGCTGTCTACAAACTTGAAAAGCTGGAAGTAAAAAACCAGCTTGTCAAATTTCAAAAAGGGGCTTCAATATATTCTTCGATAGACTCGTTGAGCAAAACATTTTATTCTCAACAACATCCTGCTATTGGAGTTGATTCAATTGATGCAGGAGATGAAAAAAAGTCGCATTTTGAACCAAACATGGGTCACGATAAACAGGATAACACCATTTCTGATACCTCAGCAGGATTTACTGCCGGAGATGATGAATACGATCCCAGGAGTGAAGAATCTAATGTAGTGAAAGCCACAAAGAGAAGCCGGCCAACTAAACCTGCGATGAACAGGAAAAATGTAGAAGAGTTGGTAAAACAATCAACCCTATTAAGTGAAGTATTTCTCGACCTTTTTAAATCCCGTTATCCCGAACAGATAGAAAAACGGCTTAATACAAGACTACTTGATACATTATTGTCAAATGAATTTCGTAACAGACGTATTAATACCCCCTTTGAATTTGGCATATGGAGTACAACCCGTAAACTAATGATCATTGAACGAACAGGTCTTTATAGTAACAATCTTAGGACTAAAGGATATCGGTTTAATTTATATCCTAACACTTCGTTCTCGAGTTCGAATTACCTGATGATATATTTTCCTAACCAAACTAAGTATGTTCTCCTTGAATTGTCATGGATGCTAAGTGCTTCTATTATTTTAATCGTATTATTATTCCTTTCTTTTAGTTACACGATTGCAACAATTCTCAGGCAAAAGAAACTTTCGGAGATGAAAAATGACTTTATTAATAACATGACTCACGAGTTCAAGACACCCATCTCTACAATATCCCTTGCCTGTGAAGCATTGTCGGACAAAGAGTTTCAAAAATCGGAAGAGCTAGCCACTTCTTACATCAATATTGTCAGTGAAGAAAACAAACGTTTGGGCCAAATGGCAGAAAAGATTTTGCAATCAGCTATCATTGAAAAGGGAGAATTAAAACCGCGCAAAGACAGGATTGATATTCATAAAGTCATCACAGACGTGATTCGCAACATCGGAATTCAGGTTGAGATACGAGACGGATCTTTAACCAAAAATCTTCAAGCGGAGGAGGCCACGATTCTTGGTGACAAGGTTCACCTTACAAACATTATCTACAATCTGCTCGATAACGCAAATAAGTATACTCCGCGAAGACCTCAGATTGTTGTAACGACTGAAAATATTAAAGGTGGAATTTTAATTACTATTGCAGACAATGGAATAGGTATCAGTAAAACGCATCAGAAGAAAATATTTGAAAAGCTTTATCGGGTTCCAACTGGTGACATTCATGATGTAAAAGGATTTGGTCTGGGACTCAGTTATGTTAAATTCATGGTGGAAAAGCACGGTGGAAAGATTAATGTCGAGAGCGATTTAGGTAAAGGAACAAGATTTAAAATTTTCCTTCCTTTCGGATATTAAAAATGCATGATTTTTATATTAACTTTGATTAATTAATTATATAGGTATATGGAAGACAAGGAAAAACTTAAAATATTATTGGCTGAAGATGATCGTAACTTAGGCAATATTCTAAGAGCGTATCTTGAAGCCAAAGGTTTTGATGCACAACTGTTTATCAATGGACAAGAAGCAATTGATGCTTACCAGAGAGAGCTTTTTGATTTCTGCATCGTTGATGTGATGATGCCCATCAAAGACGGCTTTACACTTGCCCGTGAAATAAGAGCTGTAGACAAAACGATCCCAATCCTGTTTCTGACAGCAAAATCTTTACAGGAAGATAAATTAAAAGGATTTGAAATTGGTGGTGACGATTATCTAACCAAACCTTTCAGCATGGAAGAACTGTTAGTGCGAATCAATGCAATTATCCGTAGAGCACAACAAAATGATCTTCCCCCTGCAGTTGCAAATATCATCAAAATTGGTCGCTATACATTTAATTACAACAGGCATATTCTCATTTTTGATAAAGAAGAACATAAGTTGACAGCAAAAGAAGCTGAACTTCTTAAAATGTTAAGTGAGAACCTAAACGAAGTGCTCGACCGAAGTATAGCGCTAAAGCATATCTGGAATGATGATTCCTACTTTAATGCCAGAAGTATGGATGTTTATATTGCAAAACTCCGTAAGTATCTTAAAGAGGACACTACGGTTGAATTGATAAACGTTCATGGAATTGGGTTTAAATTGGTAGCAAACATTTAACTTTATTAAAACCAATATCCCAGGTTTATAAAGTTTAACAATTTGTTGGTGTAGTTTGAAGCCATAACAGTTAGTTCGATAGGACCAACGGGACTATTGTAGCCATATGTTATTCCAATACCATGAAATGCATTTGTGGTTAGTAATAAATTCTTAGGAATATGACTGGTTTTTCCAACATTATATTTTAATATCAAGTAATGGTCGTGGTGAAATTCATATTGTAAGTCGCATCCGGCGACTATGGCTGAATAATCTGAACGTTGCATGAAGTTCATTCCGACAAAAGGAAAAATATTGCGTGACTGCCCATAATTTACACCTCCGATAAAACTTCTATATTGATAAGGTAGTGTGTCTGAAACAGCCATCCCGATGTTTAGAGAAGGAATGATTGAAACTTTAGGAGAGATTTTAAAAGCATTACGATATTTGACAGTAGCCACAAAAGAAGTATTAAAAACAGTTTTTACATTTGCCCCTTTTACCAGTTTTGCCTCTGCCCATAAAGAACCGCCCTTGCTAGGGTAGAATGCTTTATCGTAAGTATCGACTTTAAAAAGAGCATAGATATTTACAAACGATTCTTCAATATCACCTGGTCTTAGAGAAGAGACAGCCGGTTTAAGAATTGATGATTCAAGTTGTGTCCCAAACCCTATCGATGTAGTATTACCAATAATGGTTTCAGTATATAAGTCAAACAAAAATTCAGAATACCTGAAACTGGCTGTACGATCACCCATATTATCAAAATTATATACATCTAATGCATTATATTTTAATGACATACCAACATTTGGCCAACGCCCTCTGTTTAAATAATAGAGCAAAGAAAGTCTGGGGTTTCTCCCTAATCCGACATCAAAAGACAGTTTTGAACCATTGATAAGCAGGTTTCTGAAATCTGCATTAAAGAGTAATGACGCTTCAAAGTCGTTATCATAGTGAATGCCCATCCTGATCAACCCATAATCTTTCTCAACAAGGCGTACGACCAAGCGTATACCGCCTTCTACTGGTTCAAGTTTATAAGTAATCATATCAAAATATTGGCTTGCATAAGCCCTATCTATTGCTTTTGATATTTTATCAATTGAGATAGTATCACCAACATAAATACCCAACCTATTTTGAACAACACGTGTTGGGACTTTTAACAATCCTTCGTATTTTATTTCCTTGACTGGAAGATGATCAGGAATTACTGCAAGTGGAATTCTGGAAGGTGCAGGACCCAGTAAGTTCAGAGAGTCAGCCAACAATTTCAGACGGGGAAGTAGTTTTCTGGCCGCCCTCTCTCCGGCTTCTATCAGTGAATCAGCTTTGTCAAAGTCAGTAATTGAATAATGGGCAATATCGGGCAGTATCAGGTAATTGGTAAGTTTTCTATTGTCCATTGTAGCCTGATTACGTAAAAAACTTCCCATTTGGTCAACAATCTTACGAATTGAAGTCAACTCATTTTTAGAATAAAGGGTTCGTTGAACATCAACACCAATAATAATATCAGCACCACGTTGCTTCATGATATCTGTAGGGAAATTATTAAGCAACCCGCCATCAACCAATAACCTATTATGAAGTTCAAATGGCGTAAACAGTGTTGGAATAGACATGCTGGCTCTCATTGCATCCGGCAGATATCCATTGTCGAGTAATACCTGTTGTCCACTTTCAATGTCTGCCGCCATGCAAAAAAAAGGAATCGGAAAATCGCTGAATGTCTTGTATCGATAAGCCGGACTTGATAGTTTTGAAAGCATGTTTGTCACGTTCTGTCCCGAACGCAATCCTGCCGGTAGTTCAATTCGAATACGCCGAACCGGGAATGATAAAATATACCGTCCATCTTCAGCCTTTTCTTCAATAGAAAAATTTCGTCTGGCTATTTTATCGGTCAATAATTCATTCCAATTCAGTTTTGCAACCAGATCACGCAACATTTGAGCGTCATATCCGATTGAATAAAGCCCACCAATAATGCTACCCATACTGGTTCCCCCAATAAAATCGGGCTGTATACCAGCTTCTTCAAGTACTTTTAACGCACCAATATGAGCAAATCCTTTGGCTCCTCCACCACTGAGTACTAAACCAATTTTAGGTCTATGGTTTACATTTGATTCAAATGGTTGTGCCCAAAGCATTAAAGGAAAAAACAGAAAACATCCAAATAAAAATTTATAAGTCCATCTCATAGTATATGATATTACCTAAAAGAACGCTAAAAACCTCAAATAGTTCTTTTACAAACTTACTTAGAGTTATTCAAAATATCCCCTTTTTATAATAACATTTTTCAATTGGATGTAACCTTTTGCAGCTTCAGGCGTCAAAAAACACAAATCAGCGGGATTGAGTGTTAGATGGTACTTGATTTTATCTATTTTTGAGTCATAAAATTTAAGATTTAAAATCGTTGATAGTATCCTAAAATGACACAAAATAATATCCAATCATTAACATTACTACACCACAAAACTATTTCCAAATGAGAAAATCGGTAATTCTGCTAATTGCATTGTTATTCGCTGGATTCAGCCATGCTCAGGACAAAGTATGGAGCCTTGAAAAATGTGTTGACTATGCTTTAAGCAATAACATTCAGGTGAAAAAACAGATGCTTTTAGTAAAATCATCTACAGTTGATCTGCAACAATCGAAAATGAATTTACTCCCCGGAGTGAATGGTAGTTCAGGTTATTCAAAAAGTTTCAAGACAGTAAACCAGTTTACCAATCAGTTTTACGATGGCGGTCAGGTTTCAATGTCTTTGTCTGGTAGTATTACCCTATTTAATGGTTTTCAGCTGATGAACGCCATAAAGCAGAATGCCATAATCTTGCAGGCTTCTAAGTATGATCAGGATAAGTTGATGGATGATATTTCTTTAAATATTGCCACTCAATATCTTTCGATACTTTTCTATCAGGAACAACTTGTTAATGCTGAAAGTCAGCTTGACATTACAAAACAACAGGCAAACAGAATGAGCCAAATGGTTGAAGCCGGAACCAAAGCCCAAGGTGACCTCTTAAACATTGAGGCACAAGTAGCAGCAGAAGAATTACTGGTTGTCAATGCCAAAAGCAACCTTGATCTGGGCTATTTATCACTCTACCAATTACTCGATATTCCT
>Ga0209125_1001348_pt1 | contig 23407 bp, 15 predicted proteins | sample BarGraIncub1131A_FD_184503 | JGI IMG/M metagenome (GOLD analysis project Ga0209125, IMG submission 184503) | Arctic peat soil microbial communities from Barrow, Alaska - Barrow Graham LP Incubations 11-31A (SPAdes) (version 2) | ecosystem: Environmental > Terrestrial > Soil > Wetlands > Peat... | reverse complement strand
GGTGGGTTTATCCCATTCAGGCGCACTTGTTTCAACATATAGAGGATGAACTCGAATATCATCAATTTGGGCAAACTGTCTGGCAAAATCATACGACTCCGGGCCGCCAGTCAAGAGGATGGGAGTCCCTTCACGGGGAATGAGTACGCTTACAAAGTCAAATACAGCCCAAAAATTTGTCAAATATCTTACTGTTGCAGATTCGCAGCCACAGGCGTGTGTGACCAGAAGGTCAAGACCATTTTTTTGCATGGCTGATTGAATTTTCCTGATCCTCTGATCATATTCACTTTTAGGTATTTGCATAATCTCATTGCTCACGATAATTCTCCTTTTTGTTCACCTTTATACATTTTGGGTATATAAATAAATATGACCGCAACCAAAGCTAAAAACACTGCCGGACTGACCATTGATATCTTGATGCTGAATTTTTGCCCCAAGAACCCCATAAAAATCGGTATAACGGAACTACCAATGCCGCCGCTTCCCACCATCAGAGAAAATACAGTACCGCTGGAACTTTGCAACTTTTCACTGCCATACGCAACAATCAGAGGCCAAAGACTGGAATAGAACAACCCGATCAGAATCGTCGCAATCCAAGCTTGTATCTTGGTTGCTGCAAAGCCAGATGCAACAGTTGCTATTGCACTTGCGAAAGCCAGAAAAATGATGATATATCTTGATTGAAATCGATTTAATATGGATGTACAGACCAATCGTCCGACGATCATCGCCATCCAAAAAACACCGACAGACAGGCTGGATTCCACGATCGTGAAATTGAGTTTCTCCATCATATAAGTTGCCATCCAGCTCCAGGCACCAATTTCAGATCCGGTATACAGGAACATGCAAAGACATAAGAGCAATAATAATCGATTGCCTGCCAATTTTTTCAATCCTGGTACGGCGACGGATTCCGATTCATTTACAGGCAGGATATTCACTTTGACGACAATAAAATAGACGCTTACAATAAGTGCAAGTATGCTGGTCAGCTGATATACCTGTCGCCAGGTCCAGCCTCCTTCGATCAGAAGGCCTGAAACATAAGGTCCTGCCAATGCACCGATACCAAAATATATCTGTGAAATATTGATATGCATGCTGGCTTTTTCAGGATTAAGTTCGGCCAGCCAGGCGCTGGCAATGCTTTCAATAATACCGCAGGCGCCGCCGATCAGGACAACAACCAGGCATGCCGTCAGATAGCTTGGAACGATAGAGAACAGCAGTAAAAACAAAACCAACAGACTCGAAGTAACTGACAGAACTTTCTTTTTGCCAAACCGATCTGCCACCAGGCCGCCAAATAAAATAAATATTGTAAAGCCAATAAAATTCGATGTAAATATAAACCCGGTTTGAATTTTATTGAGAGAATATTCTTTGGTGATTTGTGTAACAAGTGGACTGATCATTGTTAACACAATTGCGATCATCAGGACAAGAAGATTTGTCGCCAGAGTCGCCATTGCCCTGTTCTTACTTAATAACTGCTGCATGTGCTTCTCCTAATTAATTCATCAAACTATACAACGACCTTGCCGACGTACTCCTGAAGATTTATTGGCAGTCTATTAAGAGTCCTGACTTCTCTGTCAAACTTGCCCAGTGTCTTTTCGACAACAATATAATCCAATCCCGGAATAATAATTTCATTCCAGCTATTCCCAATGCCCCGGATCGCTACGTCCAGCATAGTGACAATCTGCTTTCCAAGCGCTTCATTTGAATTAAGCGTAATCGCACCATAGAATTCCTGGCATTCGGTATACCCGGCATTATGCGTGCCGGTATATGGTTTTTGAGCAACAAGATTAATCGGTTTGCCTATGCGGGCACATATTTCGTTTTGTCTGTCGGCAAAATAATCCATCAATGCTTGCTCCTGAAGCTTCGCAGGAAGATCGTTTTCAGCTACATGAACGTATGCTTTATAGCCCGTACGATAAGCACCCTCCACAAAATCGATCCAGAATTTCTGCTCCGGGGTTACTTTCGAGGGATGATTGACACAGATGACAGTCGCTCTTTCACAAGCGGTCAATCCGTCACGTTTTGGCGCAACACCGAGATGGACATAATCTCCCTGTTGAATCGTTCTGTTTAATGATTTGCCAATTAATGTCCTGTTCGCTTCATTTGCTGTTACCATGATATCAAAGCCGAATTCTTCTGCGCCCATTTGTTGTGCAATCAAATAGCCCCAAGCTGAGACTTCCGTTTCGAGCATGCCAGGTTCCATAATAGACAGCATACCTTCAAGCATGACATCACTGATGATGCTTGACTGCTCCAAAAGAAGCATCTCAGCATCAGATTTTTCATATTTAATCTTAAAATAGATTTCCTGCGCATCCACAATATACTCAGCTCCACCCATATATTGAACAAGATAATCATAAATTGAAACTGGAATGACAGCACGTGGTGTCAGCAGGCCTATTTTCAACGGCTTTTTGCTGCAGGTTTCTTCAATGACGTCCTCAACCTTTTCCGCTTTGACGGGGTATTCTTCGTCTGCCAGTTTCAGTATTTCAACTTTATGCACTTTGGCACCGGAACGGCCGGACAATTGCTCGGCAACATAACCGCCTTCCAGTCCAGCCAGGATGTGAAATCCATTCTTACCAATAACACCTGCAACAGGCTCAATAGAAATATTGGTACAGCCCCCTAAATAGGGAACATCTCCACAATAGTGTTCATCAGAATATACAAATCCAAGATCAATGTCAACTAGTTGCAGTGCTTGAATCACTTGCTGCTGCCGAAATGAAAATTCGCTATTCTGGATGCTCAATTTTTTGTCAATTATCGGAGCGCTATTAAGCACTTGGGATATCTTCCGGGCCTTTTCAATCCAGCTTTCCATACTAGTTCTCCTGTTTCCTGTTTATTTGATTGTTATGGCAGCATTCTTTTTGTTGTCATTCTCAGGTAATGTTGTGCAGTCCTAAAACCTTCTGCATACTTTACACCACACTGACACTCTCTTCCGCGGCTGCAGGAACGTACAAAATCCAAGAAGTCAATGCCATCATAGCTTTTATTGTTATGCGGGAAGATTAATGCGAGTATAACACCCTATTGATTTATTTGCAACATGAAATTAAAAACGATTTTCAAAAGTTATTTTGTCCAACAATACTTGTATGTTTTATTAATTTTTGTTATATTTGACAATTTTTCACGAAACATGGTATGCATTAATGCGATAATCGTCATTTTTAATTTCACGAAGAAACTATTGCTTAACTTTGACTAGTTTGGCGTTCTAATGCCGGCCTGCAAACAACGGCAATTATACCAATTTTATAGTGGTTGTATTGTTGATTCTGGTGCTTTCCATTCTTGCGGTAATCTTGCCTGTTCGCGTCTAAATGGTTGCTGTAATTTTTTTAAAATATTCGATGAAATTTTCCGCTTGATTTGGGAACGATACAGCAATCGCCAAGCCGATTTTCTGATGACCCTCCAGATCAAAGTGAATTGCATCCTGTGCACAAGGTTCGGCAATCAAGGCAGCATCCAAAAAATAACACCCAAAGTTTTCCGCGACACGAGAAAAGTGTTGGGCCAGCTGATGGGATGTTATCGTTCCTTGTTCGCGGCCAAACATATCAGCCAACCACGAGTTATTTAAATCACCTATGGTAGTTGGTGCAATGAGTAGAATATCTGGTGCCTTGCCTTGATTTCCGCAATTGCTTTTACTGACCAAGTCGACCAAGACAGCTGCACCAACTGCAATATCATATGCGGACAACGAGAAGCGTTTTTTCAGATTGTTGGTTCCCAGCATGATAATAACCAAATCAAGCGGGCTGTGGGTCTCAAGGCAGGGAATCAGATAATCTTTGCCGCTTTTATAACCTTCAATTGGGTCTTGCCAGACTGTCGTTCGCCCGTTCAGGCCTTCCTCAATGATCCGATAATCATTGCCGAACCTGTTTTGCACGATTCCTAGCCACCGTTCCTGATACTCATATCGACCATGCGTAATAGGATTGAATCCCCACGTGTTGGAATCTCCAAAGCAAAAGATTTGTTTCATGACAGTCATGCCTCCTTGATTAGAAAAAATTAATACCTCGGCATCTTCTCCACTTCCTGTTTATCTTTATTGCCAGATTAAAAATGCCTGTTTTTTTCAAGACGAGTGCTTTGTCCGCTATTCTTTTCGATGCGTACCAACGCTTTGTAAATTGGTTTTCCTATTGTTGCCGCTATCAGGACATTCCCGGCGCAGTGCAGTATATCCCACGGTATTCCTGCCAGCCAATAAGAAAAAGCATAGCTGGGGCTGATGAAATAATACGGGATTACAAAAAGGAATCCAAAACCGAGCCCAAAAAAGCCAAGTATGATTGTCCAGACAAACCAGTGCGGTACTTCTAATCTACCAAAAACATGAGAGCGTGCTCGTTTGAAAATTGACCAGTCACAAAAGATAGTTGTATTGGTAAGCAATAGAAGTAAATGATACAAAGTCACAAAATAGTTCACAGCCTTTTCACGCAATCATATGAAAAGCAGACGCATACAAGTCCCGCCCGCGGAAAAAACATCTTCGACCAGCATGAACACATAAGAAATCTGCTCTTAAAAATGTACTGAAATCAGGAAATCTCATGAAAATCGCACAGAAAATCTAAAAGCCAACATTTTCAGGGGGGAAACGGGACAAAAGCGGGACAAAACGGGACAAATTCGAGTTTAAATAACAATTATTAAATTATATATAGAAACCGCGAAAGCTTACAGCCGCCGCGGTTTCAAGTGGAGCCTTTAATCGGAATCGAACCGATGACCTCATCCTTACCATGGATGCGCTCTACCGACTGAGCTATAAAGGCAGGTGTTGTTTTTGGAGCGGATGACGGGAATCGAACCCGCGTGGTCAGCTTGGGAAGCTGGAGTTCTGCCATTGAACTACATCCGCGTCTTTTCTGACGCACGCTAAATTATACAGGGATGAGCTATCGCTGTCAATTCCATTTTCGTGTTTTGTTCAGTGGGTTCAGAGGGTTGTTCAGGGAATAGCCGTGCGGATATTATCGGGATGTATATGACAGCACATCTCAGATTACCGTACCGCTGTGAAAATACAGTTCGTATACTTGACGTCCTTGCGCCGTGATTTCTTCATAGCCCTGAAACCAGTCGATACTGCTATTCTATCCGATGCTGTTTTTTTTCAATGCAAAATCGAAAGTTTGTTTCTTTTGTGAAAGTGTCATATATACATACTGATATTTTTTGTTATATAATTTTTCCAGTTGAAGTTTAGACGCATGTCCTATATCGGAGGATTTTAATAAATGGATAATTATATTATCATGCAATATTTCGAGTGGTTTCTTCCTGCTGACCAGAAGCATTGGGAGCGCCTTAAAAAAGACGCAGGAAATCTGGCCGCACTTGGCGTGTCAGGAGTATGGCTGCCGCCGTGCTCAAAGGGTACATCGTCAAATGATGTCGGATATGGCGTGTATGATTTGTATGATCTGGGTGAATTCGACCAAAAAGGTACTATCCCTACCAAGTACGGCGATAAGGCGTCCCTGAAAGCCGCAGTTGATGCACTGCACAAAGCCGACCTGCGTGTATATGCGGATGTCGTTTTGAATCATAAAGCAGCCGCTGACGAGACAGAGGAGATTACTGTCATCGAGGTCGATGAGCTGAACAGGGACCGCGATGTTTCCGTACCCTTCACTATTGAAGCCTGGACGAAGTTTACATTCCCCGGACGCAAAGGCAAATATTCCGCGTTTACTTGGGGCTGGCAGCATTTTACTGCAACGGATTACGATCAGCGCACAGGAAAAACTTCGATTTTCAGGATTGTCGGAGAGAATAAGTCGTTTTCAGAAAATGTGGATCAGGAGTTCGGCAATTATGATTATCTGATGTTCGCAGATATTGATTACCATCACCCGGATGTCGTTAACGAGACAATCGCCTGGGGCAAGTGGATCTGTGATGAGCTGTCTTTAGACGGAATGCGGCTTGATGCAGTCAAGCATATTAACGAAGACTTTATCGGCCTTTTCGTGAAGGCGATGCGCGATTATGTGAAACGGCCGTTTTTCACAGTAGGCGAATACTGGAAAGATGACACGGAGCAGCTTCGTGATTATTTGAGTAACGAGGACTTCTGCCTGACTTTGTTTGATGTGCCGCTTCATTACAATTTTTACCAGGCAGGAATTCAGGGCAAGGATTTTGACCTGCGGACGATTTATGACGGATCCCTGGTAAAGAGTAATCCAATGAATGTAGTGACATTTGTCGACAACCACGATTCACAGCGCCATCAGGCTTTGGAATCATATGTGGCCGGGTGGTTCAAGATACCGGCCTATGCGTTGATCCTACTGAGGGATGACGGATACCCGTGCCTTTTTTACGGTGATTACTATGGAATCGGCGGCGATGATGGAATCCCGGGCCGCAAGGCAGAACTCGACCCGCTGCTTGAAGCCCGCAAAAAATACGCGTACGGGGAACAGGTTGATACTTTTGATAATCCGAATGTTATTGCCTGGCAACGGATGGGTGACAATGACCATCCGGGTTCCGGCATTGCCGCCCTCATAAGCAACAACGAAGACGGCTGGAAAGACCTGGATTTCGGCAAAAAAATGGCAGGTACCGTCTGGAAAGACTGCACCGGTCATATTACCGATCCTGTTACACTTTCCGGCGAAGGCAAGGGAACTTTCTATGTGAAAGGCTGCTCTGTGAGCGTGTGGATCTGTTCGGCAGAAGAAATGCCCTCCGCGTAAAAACGAAGAACCGCTTCGCTGATATAGACAGGAGGGACCGCGGATTTTATCCTGCTTTCAGGATACGTTTACCGTTGATTCTGCGAGAATACTTCCATCGGAAAGGTATATGATAACTTTGTATGTATCCGATGAGAGCCACCCGATTTTGGGATTTTCTTCCGGCGGATACACAGCATATATTGCCTGGACGCCTTCCATGTAATTGTAGCTGAAGTCCTCTTCATAGAACATTACGGAAGCATTCTGGTTGTACCATTCTATACGTCCTGTAAAGTCGCCCCAGTCGGAGCTCAGGATTAAGACATACGAAAGCGCCGTGTCCGCTTTGGAGTCATAACCGGTAACATCACTACCAGTAGACGGATCTTTCCAGCCGGATGTGGTGATGTTGGCAAAAGGATCGCCGGTCTCGGGGATAAGTACATAAATGAAGTAATTGTTGACATCTCCCTGCTGTGTCTGATCAATTGTGCCTTCCTGATAGAGTGCGGCGGAGGCACTTTCAATAGCTGTCTGCAAATGCTGTGCAGACAAGTCGAGAAGCGGATCATAGCCGGAAAGAAAGTCCTTGAGCAGACGCTCTGTCTGGGCGGAGGTTATGCTCCATGTCTGGGCCTTTTTATCATATGTCAGTGTGAATCGTACCTCGTATGTATTTTGAAGGGCATCCGGTTCCTTCAGCCTCGATGCCAATTCTGTGTAAAATGCCTTACGGTAGGTATACGGCGCATCTTTTTCCAGGGTTCCCTGCAGCGTTTCAACAATGGCCGGCTTAAGCGACCGTGCCACCAGATCTACATCGTTGTAAGCCTCTATGTAGTTTGCATCCATATCCGGCATCGTTAATGAAAGAACAATATCAACTTCATTGGCGGTTCCCTGCGGCTGGCTGCTGACCGAATATTTAGCTGCGGAGTATATTGCCTGGGACAGGAGCAGCTCAAACTCGTCCTGTGGGAAAAAGTCGCTGGAGCTCAATCCGCTGCATAGTGAATCAATTGTTTTCGTATCACTCTGTATAAGAGCTGTCATAAAGGAATCCAACGCAGCTGAAGCTGCTGAATAGTCCTTATCAAATACAAGTTTTGTATAAGGTTTTGCGAAAACTCCGACAAAGAGCGGAGAATTCGAGATCTTCCATTCATTTTTGTCCGCATTAAAGTTCATTACAAGCTTAATATCGTAAGTCTTTACCGGGGCTTCCTGTGCCTGTATTGCGGTCATAAATGAATCATAGTATAGCCCGCCTTCTTTGTTTTCGAGATCAGATTGGATCTTGATTACATCAAGCGCAGTTATCGTAACATCACATTCCGCTGATTCTGTATCGGGAACTACGGTCATATTTTTGACTTCATATTTGATTCTGTCCATCCCTGTCTGCATCGCGGTTCTGGACTGTTCATCCGCGAATTTCAAATCAGCAAAAGGGTTGCTGCCTGCGATCAGCGGCGATTCATATCCTTCTTCCATTACTTTCCCGCTCTTAAACTCTTCAAGATATGCATAAAGGGCTTCGGCCGTTTTTACCTCTTCCACTGCCGTTGTTTCTTCTTCCGGTACTTCCGTTGAAGAGGAGGTAAGCGGAACTGTTGAGCAGGATGCAAACAAGATACCAAAAATAATAACAAGAGACAAAACCATCACTCGTTGCTGCAAAAATGATTGTTTCATTTTCCCCTCCCAAAAGCTGATACTTCGCAGTTTCACTCTCCTTTTTCATTATATCACCGTCATTTTTTTTGATCAGACTAAATACATAGATTTGTCAGGAAAATCGGCAGGAAACGCCGCACAGGTTCTGACGAAATCAGGCTTGATTTGCATGAAAAGTGCCGGAGTGATAAAAACCGGATGGAATTACGGAAGGTAACTGGTTCCCATCAGGTAGCGGTCGCATTCCCTGGCGGCGCCCCTTCCTTCATTAATGGCCCATACAACAAGACTCTGTCCCCTGCGCATATCACCTGCTGCAAAAACACCGGGAAGGTTTGTTGCAAACTTGTCGAATTCCGCTTTCACATTGGATCTCGGGTCACGTGCTACACCGGCGGAAGTGAGTGCGGTGTCTTCCGGTCCCAGAAAGCCCATTGCCAGAAGAACCAGTTCAGCAGGCCATACTTTCTCGGATCCTTTGACTTCGATGGGATTCATCCGGCCGGCTGCATCCTTTTCCCAGCTTACCGATACGGTGTGTACTTCTTTGACATGCCCGTTCTCATCGCCGACAAAACGCTTGGCCGTGGTAAGCCACGTTCTCGGGTCTTCACCGGTCAAAGCAATTGCTTCTTCCTGCCCGTAATCCGTCTTAAGGACGAAAGGCCACTGCGGCCAAGGGTTCCCGGGTGTGCGCGTTTCAGAAGGGCGCGGCATTATTTCTATCTGGTTTACGCTGACAGCACCATGACGGATGCTTGTTCCGACACAGTCCGTGCCGGTATCGCCGCCGCCGATGACGATTACGTGTTTGCCGGCGGCAGAAATCGGGGCACTCGATGCGGCGCCTGCGCGCTCCGTTCCGGTTGTATTCATTTTCTCCTCGTCAAGAAGGGTTCTGGTGTTGGAACCCAGGAATTCTATTGCAAAATGGATGCCCTCAAGAGCACGTCCCTCGATCGGCAGATCCCTTGGTTTGGTTGCGCCGCCGCAAAGAACCACTGCATCAAAGTCACTGCGCAGTTTCTCTGTCGATATGTCCTTACCGATTTCAACGCCGGTGACAAAGTGAATTCCTTCTTCTTCCATCAGCTTCACCCGGCGGAGAACCACCGACTTTTCAAGCTTCATATTCGGGATTCCATACATAAGAAGTCCGCCCGGGCGATCGGCTCTTTCGAAAATGACGACCTCATGCCCGACTTTATTGAGCTGTGCGGCACAGGCAAGTCCCGAAGGACCGGAACCGACAACGGCAACACGCTTCCCTGACCTTTTCTGCGGCGGGTCGGGCTTGATCCAGCCCTCATCAAACGCCTTGTCAATAATATAGCACTCGTTGTTTTTGATAGTTACCTGCGGGTCGTTCATGCCTACTGTGCAAGCGCCTTCGCAGGGCGCAGGGCACACACGCCCGGTGAATTCCGGAAAATTATTGGTCTTCAGGAGACGCGCCAGAGCCTCTTGCCAGAGTCCGCGGTAAATCAGTTCATTCCAGTCCGGAATAAGGTTATTAATCGGACAGCCGGACGCGGCGCCTTTGATTAATAGTCCCGTATGGCAGAATGGTATGCCGCAGTCCATGCAGCGCGCGCCCTGCAGGCGCTGTTTTTCGTCATTCCAATGCAAGTGGAATTCATTCCAGTCCTTCATTCTATCTATCGGTTCGCGGTCTGCCGGAAGCTCCCGGGCATATTCCATAAATCCTGTGGGCTTACCCATTATCATATCCTCCCATTACCGGTTAATCTGTATCTGATCAGTTGCCTGTCACTCGTGAAATTTCATGATTATTGACTTCGAAAGCAGCCATCAGTGCCTCTTCGCCTGTCAATCCCCGTGCTTCAACCTCTTTGATTGCATTAAGCATGCGCTCATAATCTTTCGGAAGAACCTTCACGAATTTCGGAACAAGTTTGTCAAAATCCTCAACAATTCCAGCCGCATATTTGCTTCCTGTATATTCCACATGTTTAAGGATCAGAAGCTTCACAAGTGTGATGTCCTCCGGATCCGATAATGTAGAAAGTCCGACCATTTCCTTGTTGCAGCGTGATGCAAATTTGCCGTCTTCATCGTAGACGTAAGCAACGCCGCCTGACATTCCGGCTGCAAAGTTCCGCCCGGTCTCTCCAAGCACAACCACATGACCTCCGGTCATATATTCACAGCCATGGTCTCCGCAGCCTTCCACAACAGCAGAGGCTCCGCTGTTTCTTACACAGAAACGCTCGCCTGCAACACCGTTGATATAAGCCTCACCGCTCGTTGCACCGTAAAAAGCTACATTGCCGATAATGATATTGTCCTGTGGCACAAAAGTGGAAGCAGCATCAGGGAAAACGGCAATACGTCCGCCTGAAAGTCCCTTGCCGACATAATCGTTGGAATCGCCTTCCAGACGCAGGGTAATTCCTGCAGGGATAAAAGCTCCGAAGCTTTGTCCGGCAGAACCCTTGAAGAGCACGTTGATTGTATTGTCCGGAAGACCCTTGGCACCGTACTTTCTTGTTACTTCACTTCCGAGCTGCGTGCCGACGACGCGGTTTACATTCCGGACGGGAAGTGTGATGCGAACCGGTTTTCCCTGTTCAAGGGCAGACTGGCACAGCGGGATCAGAATCTGCTGGTCGAGTGTATCCTCGAGCTTGTGATCCTGCGTTTTTGTACAGTGACGCTCAATGCTTGAGTCCAGGTTGGGTTGGTAAAGAAGGCACGACAGGTCCAGACCGCGGGCTTTCCAGAAATCCACCGCATTGTCTGCGCGCAGCATATCTGTCCTTCCGATCATATCATCTACCGTCTTAAAGCCGAGTTCCGCCATGACTTCGCGAAGTTCCTCTGCGATAAAACGCATGAAATTGACAACATAATCCGGCTTTCCGCAGAATTTCCGGCGAAGTTCCGGATTCTGTGTAGCGACACCGACAGGGCATGTATCAAGATTGCAGACACGCATCATTACGCAGCCAAGCGCAACGAGCGGTCCTGTTGCAAATCCGAATTCCTCGGCACCGAGAAGCGCTGCAATTGCAACATCACGTCCTGTCAGAAGCTTGCCGTCCGTTTCGACGACAATGCGGCTGCGCAGATCGTTCAGAAGCAGGGTCTGGTGTGTCTCGGCAAGTCCGAGTTCCCAGGGAAGTCCGGCATGACGGATACTGGTTTTCGGGGAAGCACCCGTGCCCCCGTCGTAGCCGCTGATCAGAACAACGTCCGCACGTCCCTTGGCTACACCGGCGGCAATGGTGCCGACGCCGATCTCGGATACAAGTTTTACATTGATGCGTGCAAATTTATTCGCGTTCTTAAGATCGTGGATAAGCTCGGCAAGATCTTCAATGGAATAGATATCATGATGCGGCGGCGGGGAAATCAGCCCGACACCGGGGGTTGAGTGACGTGTCTGCGCTATCCAGGGATATACTTTGCGTCCGGGAAGCTGTCCGCCTTCACCGGGTTTGGCTCCCTGGGCCATCTTTATCTGCAGTTCTTTGGCATGCACAAGATAATCGCTGGTTACGCCGAAACGACCCGAAGCAACCTGCTTGATTGCGCTGTTCTTTGAGTCTCCGTTGGGAAGGGGAATGAACCGGGCCGGATCTTCTCCGCCTTCTCCTGTGTTGCTCTTTCCACCAAGACGGTTCATTGCAATGGCCAGAGCCTCATGTGCCTCTTTGCTGATCGAGCCATAGGACATTGCTCCGGTCTTAAACCGGCGGACGATTGACTCAACCGGCTCGACCTCATAGATCGAAATCGGTTGTTTGGTCGGCATGAATTCCAGAAGGCCCCGTATCGTGCAGAGGCGCTGTGTCTCCTTATTCAGGTGATTGCTGTATTCCTTAAAAACACCGTAATCCCCGTTACGTACAGACTGCTGCAGTAAATGAACGGTCATCGGGTTGAACTGATGGTATTCGCCGTCTTTTCTCCATTGATACTGACCGCCGGATGTAAGGCCGCTGTCCGGATCACCGGGTGCATAGGCCGCCTCGTGCCGCATGTTGCTCTCACGTGCAATCTCATCGAGTCCAATACCGCCGATAGGGCTGGGTGTGGATGTAAAATACGTATCAATAACGTTTTTTCCGATACCGAGTGCTTCAAATATCTGTGCGCCCTTATAGCTTTGAATAGCGGAGATACCCATTTTCGAAAGAACTTTGACGATTCCTTTAACAGAAGCTTTCACATAGCGTGCATTTGCTTCCTTGAGAGTCATGCCCGTCAGAATTCCCCTGCGGACTAAGTCTTCGACCGTAGCATATGCCAGATACGGGTTGATCGCCGAGACGCCAAATCCAATCAGCAGGGCGAAGTGATGGACTTCGCGCGGTTCAGCAGATTCAAGAATCAGGCTGCAGTACTTTCTTTTTCTTTTTCTGGTCAGAAACTGATGAAGTCCGGATACGGCAAGTAGAGCCGGAATGGCGGCTTTGTTCTTATTGATGCCGCGATCAGACAGCACAAGGATATTGGCCCCGGCATCCACAGCTCTTTCTGCTGCGGAAAACAGATCGGAGAGCGCATTCTTAAGTGCAAGTCCATCGCCGCCTGCCGGGAAAAGAATCGGAATCGTGACTGCTTTGAATCCTACTTCGTCTATATTTTTAAGTTTGATCAGATCTTCATCGGTAAGGATAGGATGCTTGATCTTGATTTGATGACAGTCTTCCGGCTTCGGATCGACCAGATTTCCCGTTGATCCAAGATACAGCCTGCTCATCGTAACAATATTTTCCCGCAGGGAATCAATGGGTGGGTTTGTTACCTGAGCGAAAAGCTGCTTAAAATAGTTGTAGAGAAGCTGGGGTTTATCTGAAAGAACTGCCAGAGGCGTATCCTGTCCCATTGAGCCCAGCGGGTCGATGCCGTCTTTTGCCATAGGAAGTATCATTGTTTTCACGTCTTCATAGGTATACCCAAATGCTTTCTGGTAAAGCTCAACTTTGGACGGGGCAACTACAGGCGGCTCCGGCATATCTTTTTTGACAGGAAGATGTTCCAGTGAAAGTGTATACTTATTGATCCATTCACGGTACGGATGCTTACCGGCAACTGTTTCTTTGATTTCTTCATCCGTCACGATACGGCCTTCAACCGTATCTATCAGCAGAAGACGACCCGGGCGAAGTCGATTCTTAGCGACAATATCCTCCGGCGGGATATCCAGGACACCGGCCTCGGAAGACAGAATCACCAGTCCGTCCTTAGTAACATAGTATCTCGAAGGACGAAGGCCGTTTCTGTCAAGAATTGCACAGATCTGGCGGCCGTCGGTGAAAGCCATGGCGGCAGGCCCGTCCCATGGTTCAACAAGCATGCTGTGATATTCATAAAATGCCTTAAGATCATCGTTCATGCTCTCATGTTTAGACCACGGCTCCGGTACCATCATCATGGCGGAATGTGCAAGGGATCTTCCGGAAAGCGTCAAAAACTCCAGGCAGTTGTCAAACATCGCAGAGTCGCTGCCCTCGGTATTGATAATCGGGAATACTTTCGACACGTCTTCTCCGAAAACATCCGTCTTAATATTGGCCTGACGGGCATGCATGGAGTTGATATTTCCGCGCAGGGTGTTTATTTCGCCGTTATGAATCAGATAACGGTATGGATGCGCCCTCTCCCAGCTAGGGAATGTGTTGGTGCTGTATCGGGAATGCACCAGTGCCATTGCGGATTCAAATTCCAGGCTGGTCAGATCGAGATAAAATGCATCGATCTGTTGGGCCGTAAGCATACCCTTGAATACGATTGTCCGGCAGGAAAGGCTGGCAAAATAGAAATAGCTGTTGTCATCATCAGCCAGATTGGCAGTCAGGCTTTCGCAGCGCTTACGGATAACGTAAAGCTTTCGTTCGAAGTCGAGCTCCGTTTTGCAGTCAGCGTTCTTTTGGATGAAAATCTGGCTGAAGTGCGGCCGGTTGGATCTTGCAACGGATCCAAGCGTTGATTCATTGACAGGGAGCGTGCGCCATCCGAGAATGCTCTGCCCCTCGCTTCTGATGATATCTTCGATACGTTTCTGACAGGCTTCGCGCGCGTCCGCCTGGCGCGGAAGAAAAAGCATACCTACACCGTATTCCCCGGCTGCAGGTAAGGTAATATCAATCAACGGACAGACCTGTCGGAAAAACCGGTCAGGAATCTGCAGCAGAATACCGGCTCCGTCTCCTGTGTTTTCTTCACTTCCCGCGCCGCCGCGATGGGCAAGGTTAGCCAGAATCGTAAGACCCTGCCGAACAATCTTGTGCGACTTCTTTCCATGAATATTGACGACAAACCCGATACCACAGGCATCGTGTTCAAATTCCGGGGAGTACATCCCCTGAGACCGGGGTAATCCCCTCATATTTGATTCCATTTCCCTTGCCTCCCAATGTGCGCAACCCGGGTTCTTTTTTACCGCGTATTTGATGCGAACCCGTTGCTGTTTAACTAAAAAAATGCCCGAGCACATCGACGTTGATGCACTTAGACATTATATAACCAGATTATGCAGGAACGTTACCTTGCTGTCTAATTAAATGTCATCCGTCATAATGGTGGATACATTCTAGCACAGTGCAAGTTTGGGCGCAATCGTTTTCAAAAAATTGCAGAATAATCCCTATTTTCACTTAAAACGAACTTTTTTTGAAGATATCTTGCGGATAAATTGCAAAAATACGTTCTTTTTGCGGCAATATGAATGTTTATACCGCGCTGTAAAGAAGATATTGGGTCGAAAGGACATCCTGGATCAATTTTTGGCCCTTCTCATTCGGATGAATGCCATCCGCACACAGGCACTGGTTAACATTTTTCTCCTTAAGAAATGCATCACGCACGTCTATCAGGGGAAGTCCGTTTTCATAGGCAAGGCGTGTGATGGCACGCGAGTATCTTTCCTGATGACGATATATATATTCCTTTTCTCCAATAAAAGAGAGCACTTTATCCGCGTCAATATTTTCCGGTTTCGTGACCCAGTCAAAAAACCGAAAGGAGTCAATCGGCGGCAGGCTCATAAGGACCGGCATAACTCCTTTTGCAAGGAGTGTCTGAATCATTTTCTGCATCGCTTCTACAAAATCTTCATAGGAAGTATGCGGCTTGTGCTCACCGTCAGGATCGGCAGAGACCTCAGCCCAATTGAAATCGCAGTCGTTGCCGCCGAACTCCAGAAGCACCATGTCTGCGTCAAAGCCGGAACTGAGCGTACGGTCGAGATTGGCCAGGGCCTTTGGAGCCGTGCAGCCGAAATGCGAATGATTCTTAACTTCAAGATGAAAAAACTGGGCAAATGCATTGACTGCGCCGTTTTTAAGAAGACGATAACGGCCTGCCGCCTCATCGAGCACAACACCCTTTAAAATCGAATCGCCCCAGACATCAATTTTCGAAATTACAGACATACATTCACCGCCCCGATTCTTGATATCATAAGCATAGCACAAAGTTTTTGTGATTACAACACCTGTTTGTAATAATTAGATGAACCGGTTGTACGTATCTGATCCTCTAATGTATTGAGTGGTGCTATCAAATACGTCGCATCATCTGCTGGTTGAGTGCATCCTGCTCAGATAAATTCTGTGCGGCGCTCCAGGAACTCATCATAATCCATTCTCCTGTCGATCAGGCCTTCAGGTCGGATTTCGAAAATTCGGTTTGCGATTGTCTGCACGAACTCATGGTCATGTGAAGTGAACAGCATGGAGCCCTTGAAAGATTTTACTCCCTCATTGACAGCTGTGATTGCTTCGAGGTCAAGGTGATTCGTTGGATCATCGAGAATGAGGACATTCGAACCGGACAGCATCATTCTCGACAGCATGCAGCGAACCTTCTCACCTCCGGACAATACACTCGCCTGTTTAAGGGCTTCCTCACCTGAGAAAAGCATCCGCCCCAAAAAGCTCCGAATATAGGTCTCGTTCTGGTCTTTGGAATATTGGCGCAGCCAGTCTACCAGTGACAGCTCACAACTGTCAAAATATTGATTGTTATCTTTGGGAAGGTAGGATCTCGATGTTGTAATGCCCCATTTGCATTCCCCTTCATCCGGCTCCATCTCACCCATCAGAATTTGAAAAAGCGTTGTGTTCGCAACTTCATCTTCTCCGACAAGCGCAATGGCATCGCCCTTTTCCATAGTGAAGGAAATGTTGTCAAGAACCTTTCTTTCATTAAGTGTTTTGCTTAATCCGCGTACAAAAAGCACGTCGTTTCCAATTTCCCTGTCCTGCGTAAACCCGATAAACGGGTACCGGCGCGAGGAGGCAACTACATCGGGGAGAACAAGGTTTTCAAGAAGTTTTTTACGCGATGTAGCCTGCTTCGACTTCGAAGCGTTGGCGGAGAAACGCGTGATGAAGTCCTGCAGTTCCTTTCGGCGCGTCTCGACCTTCTTGGTCTGGTCCTTCATCTGGCGCAGGGAGAGCTGTGTATATTCATACCAGAAATCATAGTTGCCCTGGAATAATGTTACTTTGGCAAAATCAATATCCGCTATGTGCGTACAGACTTTGTTGAGAAAGTGGCGGTCATGCGATACCACAAGCACTGTATTCTCAAAATTCAGGAGATAATCTTCAAGCCAGCGGCACGAATCGAGATCGAGATGGTTGGTCGGCTCATCCAGAAGCAGCACGTCGGGGTTGCCGAACAATGCCTGGGCCAAAAGAACCTTAACCTTTTGTGAACCTGTCAGTTCCGCCATTTTTTTATCATAGTGCTCTTCTTCCACACCAATTCCCTGCAGCAGCATATCCGCATTGCTTTCCGCAGACCAACCGTCGAGTTCAGCAAATTCACCTTCGAGGTCACCCAGAATAATGCCGTCCGCATCCGTAAAACCCGTCTTTGCATAGAGCGTTTCTTTAAGTCCGATAATTTCATACAGGCGCTTATGTCCCATCATAACGGTGTCGCGAACGGTAAATTCATCATATTTAAAATGATCCTGTTCCAGCACAGCCATGCGCTCTCCGGGCGACAGCGTCACCCATCCCTTACTTGGCTCAATGTCTCCGGACAGGATTTTCAGGAATGTCGATTTGCCGGCCCCATTGGCTCCAATAATTCCATAGCAATTTCCCTTGGTAAAAGATATGTTTACATCCTCAAAAAGAGTCCGACCGCCAAAACGCAGTGTGACTCCCGATACATCAAGCATAATAATCTCCTTATGTTTCTCATCATTCACAGTTCATCATACAGGTTTTTTCGTGAGTCGGTCAACCTTTCCCATAAAATTCGGCCTATTATATAGTAAATTCATCCTTTTATCCCGTATTATCCCGTAAAATTCGCCGCATTCTCCTGTAAAATAAATAGATGTAATTAAACCGACACCTTCCGTTTACACCTTCGCCTTGAATAATGACTATACTGTCATAGTGCAAGTCACCGAAAGGTCACACCTTTTTATTATAATAAATATGAACCAAAAGCACCCATGTCCGACAACGCAATTTCTGCAGTCAGGCAAAATGGCAAGGAGACCAAAATATATGACTGATCCAAACCAGCGCTCACGAAGACATGGAAAGCCCATGACAGCACGAGACACCCCCTCCAAAAAGCAGGGGCATCCGCAAAAAGGATATTTTGATTCCAACGGATATTTTCATACCGCTGCCCAAAATTCCGCGGGACAACCAGGACTCAATCCTGCCGGCCAGCAAAAAGGACAGCCAGTACAAAATACCGCAGGTCACCCGGCCGCAGCCCCGCAGCCCCAAAACCGCAGAAATTCACCACCGAAGAAGCACCGCGGCGCCCTTTTCCTTGTCAAATCATTTCTGCTGATTGCCCTGTGCCTTTCAGTCGGTCTTTTTCTGCACTATATGATTGGCAAAGATTCATACGGCGCGAACGGCGCGAACGGCACAAACGGTACGAAGACAGCAATCACCGCTGTGAACCATTCCGTGGTGACACCCGCTTTCACAGGCAGCGCGCTCCCATATACAAAGCCGATAACTTTCTCGAGTGATACTGCTAAGCCTCTTTACGGGAAGGTGATCATTCTGGATCCGGGACACGGCGGTACCGATTCAGGATGTGTATATCCGACGAATAAGCCTAAATACAGCGAAAACGTTATCAATCTTACTATCGCAGAGAGCACCCGGGCGGCCCTCGAAGCACAGGGTGCAACCGTAATCATGCTCCGGTCCGATGACTCCTGGATATCCCTTTATCAGCGAATTGCCCTCACCCATTTTAACTGTCTTCAATATGCAGATGAGTTTGGCATCGAAACAATCAGCAGCTCGGACAAAGCACGTCTGGTCGGCGAACTTTCCGATACCGTACAGGTTAATTCCGACACCATAGATACCGGTGGGATGGGAATTATGGTAGGTACCGGTGTCGGTTCCGATCTCCGGCTTCTCATGGATCTCGAGAAAAATTTGACGGATATCCTATACCTTTCGATTCATACAAACTCAAACCCCGCCGCATCCCTGCATGGCACGCAAGTCTATTACGTCACGGATGACTCTGTCATCTCAAGTGAAGTCCGGATGGTTGCCGATGATACATCCTATCAGAACAATCCGAATTTTCCGATCCGCGGCGATTACTATGGCAGGAACGATGCACGAAACGAGCTTTTTGCCCAGTCGCTTTATGATTCCATTGTCGCAGCCGCACCGAATATGGAAACAAATGCACAAAGTGTCCTTGCAGATAATTACGCCGTTCTTCGGGAACATAACCTGACAGGTGCAATGATTGAGGTAGGATTCATAACAAATAAAAAAGATCGGGGCTACCTGACGGAGGACTCCTCCATTGCGCAAATAGCCAACGGAATAGCGTCTGGCTGCATCAACTTCTTTGCCGGCAACACCTGATATATGCTACTATATTTATATTAGTCAGCTATCGTAACAGGACGCCGTCTGCGGTTTCTGCCAGGGGGTTGTCAGGGAAAGGTAACGTGTATGAATATTGCAATAATTACCGGCGCATCCTCCGGTATCGGCGAACAGTTTTTAAGGCAGATCGTCCGTGAGCGAAGCACTTTTGGAAGTATTCCGTTTGATGAAATTTGGGTCATTGCCCGCAGGGCAGACCGCCTTTTATCCATGAAAAGTGAACTTGATCCCGTCCGCATCCGCGCATTTATGCTGGATCTCACTTCGGATGATGCTCTTGACGATCTGGCCGACGAACTTCAAAAACGAAAGCCCTCCATTGGTCTTCTCGTGAATTGTGCCGGAGTTGGCTATACCGGCTGTTTTGAGACGGTGCCGCGCGGGGAAATACATAAAATGATCGCCTTGAATTGCGCCGTTCTTGCTGAATTCACATCCGTCTGCATTCCCTATATGATTCCGACAGGAGATTTGTGCACCTACCCGACCGGTCCGCGCATTCTCAACATTGCATCTTCAGCCGGATTTCTTCCGCAGCCCGGGTCTGCCGCCTATGCTGCTTCGAAGGCATTTGTCATTCACTTCTCATGTGCCCTGCATGCGGAACTGCGGATACATAATATCGCATCCACCACCGTTTGCCCCGGTCCTGTCGCTACGGAGTTTGCTGCCGTGGCAACAGGCGTACCCGGCGCAAAGGCGAAAGGCTTCAAGTCCCTGTTCGTTGTCAAACCGGAACGGCTTGTAAAGAAGTCTATTCTCGCATCCAAAAAGGGCCGCGGCTTATACGTATACGGACTGTCTCAAAAAATTCTTCATGTGCTCACCAAAATCCTTCCCGCACGCTTTTTGATTTTCCTTGTTATGAAGCTTTCGAAGGATGCCCATCCGCCGGAAATATCGGCACCGGTGCAAGTCCAAGTTGCACCGTCCGTCGCGGTGACTGCTGCACATACAGTCGGCAAAACTGCAGAACAGAGTGATATGATACCATGTTCAGTTCCTCTGACATCTACGCAGGCAGCCCGGATTTTATCACTGTATCCCGGAAAATACCACTTTGATGATACTGCAAAAAATTAATATTTTTCTTCATCTGAAGATAAAATGACAGTACTATTGCATAATGCAGTTGTATTGTTTTTTTATAATTGCATGTTTATGGATGCCTTGCTTTGTATATGTTGTCAATTTGTCCAAAAAGCAGGGCAATTTTTATCCTGTTTTGATATAATAATTGCCTTTTTCTATTGTTTACTCGTTGCTATCTTACACATCATCGTGTTAGTATTGATTTGTTGGTTTTAGATAATCAAATATATGTTTGGAGGACACAGAAATGTACGATACACTTGTTACTCTTAAGAGAGGTCTCACTGAGATTCTCGCCTTAAAACTGCTGTTGGAAGAAGACCAATACGGTTATCAGTTTGTTCGTCTGATTCGCGATCGCAGCGAAGGAGATATCTCTTTGACAGAAGGCGCTTTGTATACGACATTGTATCGTCTTGAAGCAGATGAATATGTATGCTCACAGGATGTACTTGTTGGTCTGAAGAGACGCCGTCGTTACTATCACATCACAGATAAAGGCCGCGCATATGCAGCGACGGAAATCGCCAAGTATGAACGTCTTTCCGGTGGCGTGATGAAAGTTCTGTATTACGGAGAGTAATCAAAAATCACCTGATCGATATCACATCATCCAAAAACCAGCTGTACAGCTGGTTTTTTCTTTGCCTGCAATTACATGAATTCGAAGAATTAATTGACAGATGCCTTGTATTATTTATCTATCGGCGTATACTGTTAGTTGAAGCTAACAATTTTAGGTGAATGAGGAACAGCCGTTTCGCGGCTAAATCTCAAAAGGAGTAATATACATGGGCGGTCTTCATCCAATTGATATTCTTATTCTTGCTTTAGTCAGCGCCTTGTCCGTTTTGATCATCATCCTGCGGGTTCGCCGCAGAAGCAAGGCCAAGTCGGATTTAAGGAAGTGCAGCGGCGGATGCGGTTCATGCGGTATTGACTGTGGCGCCAATCCATATAAACAGAAATCCGACGGGAAATAATCAGCAGATGTTTTTCTCTTTGCCCTTTGTTATCCGTCTCCGGATCCAGCCCATCAGGCAATACAGAAGAAAACCTATCCAAAACCCCAGTACATTCATCCAGAAATCATCAATATCGCTTTTTCCCATATTGAAAAAATACTGCGTGCCCTCAATAGCTCCCGAAAGTATCATCGGCAGAAAAAATGCCAGTGCTTTGGGGGCTTTTTTTCCGTAAACACCAAGGTAGAAACCCAGCGGGGTAAAGATAAGCAGATTCCCGAAAAACTGTATAAAAATTCCGTGTTTGAATTCCCCCGCCAGAATATGCGGCCAGTAAATGGCAAAGGCGCCCTGAAGCGGAATTAGATTAAGACTTCTTACACCATCGAAATCCACGGTTCTCTGTGCAATAAACAATTGCGCAAGGAGTCCGGCATATGCAAAAAGAAATACTATGCTGGATATGTGAAATGCATAGCGGAAGCTCCTTCGCCTTTTGGGACTGTCCCAGCTTCCTTTGGAAAAAAGCCGCACCAGCACTAAAATCAGCAGACCGGAAAACCAGACCAGACCGATCAGAAACACTTTATTAAATGTGAGGACACTTCCGATGCTTTTTCCGTTGACTACGGCATCCTGGATATAATACGTCAGCGAAAGGATAATACCCAGAGACTGGGAAACCGCACAGGTCATATAGTCGGTCGTAATCATAAACAGCAGTATCGCTATACCCGCCGCTGCGCTCATCAGAAAAAACTCCTGATACGGAGAGATTAGATTGTCGGAAAAAGATAAGATCACCAGAAGAAGCATTCCTGCGGGTACCGAAAGTAATCTGCTTCCCTTTTCTTTCGAAGCAGATGCTGTCCTTTTCCCGGTAGATTTTGGTTTGTTCCATTCTCCGGCTGATTGGGACCTATTCGTTTTCCCAACAGATTTGGGCTTATTCATTTATGCCTACACGAAAACACATTCTATTTGTCTTCGCCTTTCTTTTTGTTGCTTGCATATGTAACATACCCTACAACAACCGATCCTGCAAGGAAAAAAATAATAGGTTGGGAAAAGCAAAATAGTATTATTTATATGTTATCCCGGTAATATCACTATATTATATATTGTAGGGGGTTCAAAGGCTTCAAGTCAATGATTTGGCATTTCTGCTGCCGAAGGCGTCGATTTGAGTCTTTTTTTGCCGTGCAGAAAAGGAGAAACCCTCTTATAAATAATCGCTGTAATCGTAGCTGTAACGACTCCCTTGAAAAGATTGAAAGGAATAAATGCATAGACGATAAGGGATTTAACATCTTTTACATAAATATTCACTGCAGCGCTCATGCCGATGATTGCGTCCATTGGCATTCCATAAAATTTCGAGTAAAAATCCAGCATGAAAAAATAGTTGAACAGTGACGAAAAGATTGTCATCGCTGCGGTTCCGGCCGCCATTGCAATAATCGCGCCTCGTTTGTTTTTCATGAAGTGGTAGACAGCTCCGGCTGTTCCGGCAAACATTGAGCCTGCAAGGAAATTGGCAAGTTCCCCGACTCCCGCTGTTTGCGTGAACGGCAGGTGAATCAGATTCTTGATTAATTCAATGATAATTGCACTTCCAGGTCCGAATGCAAAAGCGCCGAGGAGCACCGGTATCTCACTGATGTCGAGTTTGAGGAAAGGCGGCATGAACGGAATGGCTGTTTCCAGAAACATCAGTATCGCAGCCAGTGCAGCAAGCAGCGCCAGGCTCGTAAGTTTTCGCGTGCTCATTTTTTTGTTTCTGTTCATGTTATCGATTCCGGTCAGTCCATTTCCGTCATTTTGTCCTACACTGTTCACAGGCATTTCTTTCTTTGTCATCTTTCTATTCCTCCTTGTTTATCTTCAAGGCACTAAAAAAGCTCCCCCCAAAAATCTTCGGGAGAGCTCTGCATGCAGGAAATTCCGGCCGCGAAAATGCTGACCAGTATTTACTTCTTTCATCCGGACTATACCGTCGGCACCGGGA
>Ga0209125_1001346_pt1 | contig 23434 bp, 13 predicted proteins | sample BarGraIncub1131A_FD_184503 | JGI IMG/M metagenome (GOLD analysis project Ga0209125, IMG submission 184503) | Arctic peat soil microbial communities from Barrow, Alaska - Barrow Graham LP Incubations 11-31A (SPAdes) (version 2) | ecosystem: Environmental > Terrestrial > Soil > Wetlands > Peat... | reverse complement strand
TTTAGAAAAATCTGTAATCCTTTTCCCAGGAAAGGCAGATCACTTAGAAAATATTTGGGGAAGACAGGTATATGATTTATCCATTTCTCGCACCTTTTACGCACTTCTTTCGCACCTGTCTCGCACGAGTTTCGCTCTATATTGCGAGACATGTGCGTAAAAGGTGCGAGAATTACCTACTTCATATACTCCTCATATGGGACGATTCCAGGTATCATCTATACCTTTTCTCTCAATATTGTAGAATGTAAAATGATGAAGGATCTGAAAAATTTCTTAAATGTTAGTTGAAAAACTAAAAATAATTCGGCAAATAATTATTTCTTACCAAACTTCATAACTATTCCTATTATTAAGACTAATATCGCTAAGACAACAAAAATACCAAAGCCCATTCCTACCTTGAATATTCCTGTTATTACGCTGCATGAACTTATTACTAATGTTAGTAAAATTAAAACAAATCCATTAATAAGTTTTGAGTTTTTCATTTTAATTGGTTTGAAAAGAGATTAATTATTTAGTTAGTGATTCGATTTTCTGCTGTATTTTCATTTTTCTTTAATCGGCTTTGCTTCTTTAATAAGATCAGTCATCTAAACGCAATATTGTTATTTGTTTCCTATATTGTCGCATAAATCCTATTCCTAATCGTTTTGATTTGCTTTTTACAACTGTAATTTATTAAATTGTGCCCTTATTTTCTCTGAACAAAGTAAAGTATTTCATACTAAATAGTGTTATATAATTCCGAAAATAAATTACATAATTCACACAAGATATTAGAAAGGATAACCTATTGCTACATTTAAAATCAGGTTTTCGCGTCTCCAGGTTGAACTTGCAAAATCTATTTGGTTAATCACCCACCTATGATTTTCTTCCAACCATGGTTTTTTTAATGGCGTGGCAAGATCAAATCGTAAAATGAAAAATGAAACATCAACTCTTAATCCAAAACCTGCTCCCACTGCCATCTCCTTCATGAATTTGGAAAATAGAAAAGGACTTCCTGTATTTGCTGGATTTGATTTTTCTAACCAAACATTGCCGGCATCTACAAACATTGCACCTTTTAAAAAACGATAAATATTAAAGCGATACTCCCCATTCATTTCAAGTTTTATATCACCCCCTAATTGCAAAAAACCTTTATTATTGCTAGTCTGATAAAAGGTACCTGGCCCAACAGAATTAATTTGAAATGCACGAAGACTGTTAGGTCCACCACTAAAAAACTGCCTGGTATACGGCAAAATAGAAGAGTTTCCGAAGGGCCTTGCAACACCTGCAAAAACACGCATCGCTAGTTTATTTTTATCTCTAAAATTATAATAACCACGGGCATCTATACTTAATTTAACAAATTGTGAATAGATAGAACCAACTACTTTTGATGGATCAGCCGATGATGTTTTCGTCCCGCCTATTAATTTCGCTAATGAAAACAGATTTCCTGCAGTCTCTGCTGTCGTATTTAAATAGTATTGCATTTTCTTCCCCGGTGAAGTTTGTTCATTATACGTAAATGAATAATTTCCGCCTGCAATAAATTGTTCTTCATAGCTTTTCTTCAAAAAGGGGTTAGAAGCCAGCAACTCTGTAAAAGCAACTGATTGATTTCCGATAGAAGTATAACTTACATTTATAGGATTTAATTCATGTTCTTTTCTGATATTTTCTTTCCACTTAAAACCATATATGAATTGGAAAGTGCGCATATTAAAATAATTGACTCTTTTCAAAAAGTTATATGAAAGTGAAAATCGTGTTTTTGGTATATAGACGCTGCTCGATCTCTTTAAATTGAACGGAATAAGAAACCGCGGGAAAGTCAATTCAACCTGAGGATTCAAAGAATAAGAAAATAAATTTTTATCCTTTCCACTCAATTGAGCCTCAAATGATCCAGCCATATTTAGATTTAACAATTCAGCTCCTCTAAACGTATTTCTATTCAGAAGACTTAAATTCATTTGCGGTCCTGTATAATTATTTGATTTTGAGACAATATCCAATTCCGCCCTGAATGTATGATTTGGCATAGTTGTCATTAAAATGGTCACATCTAAATATCCAGGGGCTGTCGTATCACTATCTGAAAACTTTAACTGGACAAATTTGAAATTACCCATCGACATCAAACGGTTAAGCGTAATGTTATGATTCTGTCTTGAATAGATTTCATTCTTCTTTAAATAAACCGATCTCAAAATCACTTTTGGTCTTATGTTCATTTCTGATTCTTTGCCAGAAAACACATAATTCTGATATTTTGTCGTCTCTATCGTACTGTCTGCACCTCTTTCTCTTAATGAAAAATTCTGATTAATAAATACATTGTTGATGCGATAAACAGTCAGGGCATTTGATGGAATACTGTCTTTTAATTTTAGTGTAAATGAAATTGTATTATTTATGTTTGAAGTATCCGCTTTAAAAAGTAAATAATCAGGATTAAAGTAGAAGTACCCATTGTTTTTTAATAAAGCATCAATTCTTACGCGTTCGTTTTTTAAAATATCGAGATTATATTCTTGACCGGGTTTGATAAATGATTTATCATTTTCTTTAAGAATCGTATACTTTAAACTATCATCAGAAATGGTGAAATTAATGTCTTTTATAGTATAGGGCTTATGAATGTGACTTGTGTAAATTACTTTGGCAGTCTGTTTCTTTTCAACGATATTAAATTCCGTATGACTTTTGAAAATCCCAATATTGAAAAACTTAGCATCAATTATGGCAGCTGTAATGAGTGGTTTAACACTACTTATCAATACCGGAGCTTCTCCCGTTTTTTTAAACCACTTTTTAAAATTAGATTTTGGATTTTCTCCGGCTTTCATATACATCCACAATTTTGGACGCATACCTAAAAACCTTTTATTTGGAGCCGGACGCACTGCCGTTACAGCAATAGATTTAATAAATTTTTTATTATATTTATCAGTCGATTCCAGTTTTATTTCCGCACCGGTATAAAGCTTATCACCCTTGGGCAAATGTTTTAAGCCGCTACATGCTGCCAGAAGCAGATATATAAGAATCAGAAAATATTTATTTAGTATTGATTGTGTCATTTCTTTTATTTTTTTTCACTACATCACTTTGCTTTCTTGATGCCTTAAAAATATTTTTCCATTTATTAAAATCGCGCACATATGAAAAACCAGCCCCGGTTTCAACTAACTGACCTTCAATAGCACCTTCATATTGATTATGTCTGAAACCTTTTACTCTAAATCGGCCATCTTCCGTCAATTTGTATTCTACTGTAACATCACTGGTTATATCGCTTGCCGAGTTTTGTTTTGTCTTGTCACCTTCGACGTCTACTGTCCCTCCAACCTGAACTGACAATCGTTCATTAAAAAGTTGTTTTTTTATTCCAATTTCCACTTGCGTTCTTCCTTGCGCTTGCCCTGTCTGATAATCGTCATAAGATTGAACATCAAAATTTAATTCAACACCTGGTACGTACTTAGAACTCAACTTATTTAATTGAGATGATAAAAAATTACCCACCGTAGAACGAACTAATGTTGATGTTCCTCCCGATTCAGTTTGAAAGGGGTTTTCCTGAACAAAACGACCCAATACCAGTAATGCAAAAACCTGTTTGTTTAAAGCTGATGCATCCTCATTTAACATGTTCAATTTTTGATTCACTGCTCCACCTAATATCCCTTTATCCTCAGGCTTCAATTGTATTTCAAAACTAATTACAGGATGTAAAATTTCACCACGCAAGTTTAGCAACACCAAAAATGGATAACGTTGTTTATATCCGCCTTTCTCCGCATCACTCAGACCCGACATCTGAACAGCCACAAGATCATAAGGTGCAGCCTGGACAGAATAGCTTGCATTTATCGAAATATCAGCATCCAATGGATCACCATTCCAAATAATAGTACTTCCCGGATTAATATTAAATTTCCTTTTTATAACTGATTCTAAAGAGACGAGATAGCTACCTTCATCTAAATGATATGCACCAGTAAGGCTCATTTTTCCACTTCGATCAATAATAAGACTTAATGCAGCCTCACCTTTAACCACCAGTGAATCAGTCGAGGAAGGATCCATTAATAACCTAAGTGTGGCTTGCTTGTCAATTTCTATAATAGAAGAGAGATCAAATCCTGAAAAGCCCGTTTTTTGTACTACTTTTTTCCCAGCTCCTGATAGTATTGAATTTGGTAATATTGGATCTTCAAATTCCACCACATCTTCTCCTTTATCGGTTGAGAGCTTATCTTCAGGAACTGCAAATGTAAAGTTTGAACCTTTTTTCATCTTTAATCTTCCATTAACAACTGGTAGTGTCATTGGTCCACTTATATCAATCTTGCTGTCAATGACCATCCGTCCAAAGAATACTTTATTATCACTAACAGTAGAATTGAACAATAAAAAGTCCTTCGAATTGACATGCAAATCATAAATGAAATTTTTAAACTGTTTCATTCGAATAGTTCCATCAATGATTGCAGTGTGCTTTTGAGTATCTGAAATAGTAAAAGATTTAAAATAAATTCCATCATTTTTTAATAGAATGGTTTCATTTTTTAATTCTAACCTGTTATTCAACACAGCAGGTTTGACAAAGACATTGTTAAATGCCAGTTCACCTGTAATATCAGGTGCATTGGTAAAACCCTGGATCAAAATATTACCGGAAAGATTTCCGGATGCTTCTTTTATTTGCCCCATCGAAAATGCTTCAACGGTTTTCATTGAAAGCGATTGAATCACAGTTTTTATATCGATTGAATTATTGACGCTGTTTGGAATAAAATAACCTTTAACTGTCAGATTATTATCAGAACCAGCTAAATTCAAGTCAATATCAAATTTCTGGGCTGTTGGATTGTCTGCTTTGAGCGTTAAATTTCCAACGGGAACTTCACGCACAATCAGGTTACTTATTTTAGCGTCAGCAATTATACCATACGCATTATTCACTCTTTTAAGTAATACATTTCCGTCCACAACTCCTTTAACAAGACTTGTGTCCTTTTCTATGATTCTGGAAATGTCATCCAGCTTGAAATTTTTAATTGCAATGTTCAAATCATCATTAAATTTATCATGTACCGACGCAATGTTTATCTGACTTCCTGCATTACTAATAAAAAAATGATGAATCAAAAATCCTTCTTTGCCGAATTCAATATAATTATCTGCGACAATATTCCAGCGGTTATTCATCAGATAAAAATCCTTTGGATCGAGCGCCAGCTTATAATTTCCATTATCCTTTGTAATATGAGAACGGATTAAAACCTTTTTGTTTTGATTATCAGCAATTGAAGACACGCTTGCAAATATTGTTTTATTTTCAAGTTTTCCATCAAACAAGAAGTTGTCTAATTTTATCTGTGTGTTTGAAATATTGCTGCTCGATATTTTATAGTTCAAAGCAGTCGAATTCGAATTTACATCCGCAACCAGATCATTAATTTCAGTAGTTCCATAAACTATTTTCTTCATTGTCACATTTAATTTCAAGTCTTTTTTCTGACTATCAAAACTTCCCTTGATTAATCCAGGCTCGAATTCTTTTAGCTGAGGCAATAGAACTTGCGAAAGGATGGGATTATTATGAAGTTGTATTTCGAAATTAAAATTCGTTTGTTCACTTTTCCTTTTTAATGGAACCTCATCTGAGATTGGAAAATAATTATTAATGAAATTTTTAAGCCCCGTTGAAAGATAAGTAGGAGAAACAACCCCGGTATATTTTATGCTAATAAGTGCACTTCCAAATTTTGAACCACTTATTTTAGGTTCATTTATCGAAGCATTTAATAAGGAATCGAGAAAATATTTTTTTCCTTCCTGGACAATAATCACTTTGGAGATTACTGCCTTACCATTCAACTTATTTACAACGTCGCCCTTTAAATCAGCTATAGCAACCAAGCCTATTCTAATATCATCTTTGGATAAATTGAGTTTTTGAAGATCTGCTCCCTCTACATTCAAACGAAATTTATAGCGTTCCTGATTTGGGTTTATACTTACAATTCCGTCAAAATCAAATAGTGCATTTTCATCTTTCAAATTAATTTTTCCTTCGAATTCCTGTCCGCTAATATTACCATCTACATTTAGGTTGTGATAATTATACTTTTTCAAATAAATCTGTGATACCTCAGCTTTAATTTTAGCTTTAATCGTGTTTTTATCAAATCCATGCCCATTTGCTTCGGCAGTTAATGTCACGGGGCCATACATCGCTGTATCTTTCAGTAAATTACCCAAATTGAAACCGGTCATGTTTACTTTACTTCTGAAATTTTCTTTTTGATCAATGGATGCAAAAACCAGCGCATCACCAAAACTACTTCTCAATCCCATTGTTGATTTAAAGGCCTTTATCTTCCCCTTGAAAACGATCAGCATATTTATATCTTCGGGTAGTTCTATACTCTTGGGTATTGAAGGCCCAGCCATCATTTCAATATCCCGTTTGCTTGAATTTATTTTAAGATTTGGGAAATTATAATAAGCCTTTTTTACATCAGGTAATCCTGTGATACTGAAATCTGTTTTTAAAATGGTTTTGGTTCCCGCTTTAATAACCAGATTTCTCCCTTTAAGATTGTTTACCCTTCCATTTACAATTCCGGAAATGAATGTAATGTTCGACTTATTTTTAAAGAATGGTTGCTTGATAAGTTGCGGATTGAAATAAAGAATATCGGAATTCTTAATGCTCACATTTTTCATGTCTAAATTCATGAACATGAATGGCATGGAATCTTTCAATGCATTTAAAGAAGAATAATGTAAGTAAAAATCAGCATCAATTGAAGAATTGGCGGATTTCGCTATTAGTTTTTTTGCAGTTATGGAATGTTGATCCATAATGAATTCAGTTTCAAACTTTGTTATTGAGAAATTATTTTGATCAATGGCACTGAATTCTTTTATCGAAACTACTGTCTTAGCTGATGAATAATATAAATTCTTAGCTATAAATGTTAAATGTTTATATTTCAATTGATTTACATCAAATACATTTTTTATCCCCGGCTTGTTTCCAACCTGGTAAACAAAAGAATTATCATCCAGGTCGATGCTATTCAAAGTAACTTTCCAATTACTTTCTATTGAAATGGGTACAGCAACTTTCGTTTTAGATACCAATTCAATATTATTTGTATTATAATTAATTGCACTTTGTGAAAGCGCTAATTTTCCTAAGGTTACTATTTCCTTTTGCAGATCGACAGATCCGTCTTTTAACTCAAACCCATTAATCCTTGCATAAATAGATTGTTTGCTTATTGAATTTCCATAAGTTACAGTTGATTTGTTAATCTCTATTTTATTTGCCATTATTTTCGGCAAGACACTATTTGATTTTATCTCATTTGTATTTACCGGTTTTTTCATCTGAACATTTGCATTTATACTCTCAATCAGCAATTTATCAATACTATAAATGGATTTATCAGGATCAATCGCATCCATATTAAATTCTATATTCCCCAGAACAGCAGCTACTTTCATTCCTCCATATTCATCATCATAATGGAGTCGAATGTTTTTCAGACTCACTTTATCTATGCCGAATGTCCATTTAGATTTTGTTTGAGGTTCAACTTTTTTCTGATTGGTTCCATTACTAAATGCAGTAAGAAGGAAATTATAGTTGAACAAAGAATCTGTAGCAATACGGTTTAAGCTAAGATTTACATTTTGTAATGCAAAATTATTTATATCTATCCTATTCGAAAATAAGTCTTTAAATGCAATATTTATTTTTACCTCGCCAGCGTATATTAAAGTATCTTTTTGAAGGTCATCCAGAAAAAGGCCTTTAATAACAACTGATTTTGGAAATGAGATGCTGATATTTTTTATCTCAACCTTAGTATGTGTTTTGTTGCTAACATAAGAAGTGACTTTATGAATAATCTTGTTTTGAATGGTAGGAATTTGGATAAGAACACCAATTACTATGAATATAAGCACAAAGACAGCTACTACCCAAAAGATAGTTTTTAAAGTCCATTTTAAAAATGTTTGTACTTTGCTCATTCAATTAATTTTATGTTTAATTTCTAATATTTAATACTAATAAAACATTTTCATTTTCAAATCGCATTTCAGAAAGATATAAATGTTTTAAAAATTCGCTTAATTGCTTAATCTTTTTCAAATCGACGGTTACTTCATTTGTCCTTGCATTCCATTCTATGGAATCTATATCAAGTTGTTTCTTTTTGAAAAAAAGAGCGCCTTCTGCTATAAATTCTATAATTTCATTTAATTCATATAAGAATAAAATTTTATCTTCTTTTACCTCTTTTATTGACAAAAACACAGAACCAAAATAAGTAACTTTAAGTTTGTCTTGTTTAACGTTCTTTAAGCTGACGTCAATATGGTAATAAGAGTTTATAAACTTTTGAACTTCTTTTATTGGTATTTCTATCCTCATAAAGTTTTAATTTAAAGATATGTAACAATAGAAAAATAAACATTCTTCAGTTCAACTTTGTTTATAATAACTTCAGTGGCTTACCCGTTCGTTAAGTAATATTGATGAGTTTTTCCCTAATAAGTATTTATGAATTTGAAAGAACTAAGTTAGGCCTCTGTATACAACTATGCGTTACAAAATTTTCGAAAAAAGTTACATTATTCACACATGTAGGTTGAATTGTTTATTAAAAACAAAAACATCATACCTATTTCAATTTAAGTTACTGTTTCTAAGGCTCCCTTTACTTATGAAAGTAGAAACCGTATAAAAAGTAAAAATTTAATTTGATAATATCTGAGCTGTCGATTCAATTGTACCTTTTCTTTGTATTATGTTTTTAAAAACTCATAAAAAGCAAAATAAATACTGATTTCTTTAAATATTTACCATAATATTTTCTTTTATTTTGCATTATGCAATTAGTTAAAGTAAAAAAGTTTTACATAAATGAAGAGTTTTACAACTTGCCTGACATTAATTATTTTCGTTGCAGTAATGAGCTGTCAGCAAAAACTACCTGACAACCATTCCCTCGCAGATATTGAAACAGCTTTTCATAAAGGAAAGTTAACGCTTGCCTCTCAATGGGCAAATTCCTTATTGAACAATAATAAGACAGACTCAGCTACACAGTTTAAGCTAAAATCTTTAGTGGATATGGTCGGAAGGATCAAGTCCGATTTTACATTGTCGGAGTCTGAAATTGAAGCCCGCTTAATTAAGGCATTTGGTGTGTTTTCACATGAAGAGAAGGCTAAATGGGAGAAGAATAATTGGTTGGAATACAGGATTATTGATGATCAAAAGTATTATTTCAAAAGAGCCATTCCAAATCTTAAATTAATCCTCGCAAGTAAAGAACCAGGACGACAAGGGTCTCAGGGATTAATTTCTGACAAACTAGCTTTGTTTCGTTTGGAACATTCACGAAAAGTAATTATGTCAGAAGAATTGATTGGTAAGCCGGTAGCTCCTGTCAAAATGAAAGTAACTTACCAACTGACCGTTAATGCTGATGCTGTTCCGAATGGTGAAATGGTAAAGTGTTGGGTACCCTGGCCTCGCGAAATACATAATCGTCAACGAGATGTAATCCTTTTGAAAACGATACCCGACATTCATATCATAGCTTCTGATACTGTTGAACAGCGTTCTATTTATCTTGAACAACTGGCCACAAAAGGGAAACCTGTTGTCTTCAAAATTCAATTTGCCTACCGTTCGATGGCACAATATTTCGATCTGAATAAAGTAAAGATCATACCTTATAATACTACTTCAACAATTTTTAAAAAATATACTGCTGAGCAATATCCACAAATAGTGTTTTCAAAAAAGATTAAACAATTGTCGGATAGCATAGTGAAAGGCACTTCTGATCCTGCTGAAATTGTTAAAAAACTTTATTACTGGATTAATGACCATATTATATGGACCGGTGCATTAGAGTATTCCATAATGCCTGACATACCAGGGTATGTATTGTCGAACCGACGGGGTGACTGTGGTATGCAGACTTTACTTTTTATGACAATGGCCAGATTTGAGGGGATACCCGTTAAATGGCAGAGCGGCTGGATGATGCATCCGAATGAGGTAAACCTGCATGACTGGTGCGAGGTTTACTACGAAGGTGTTGGATGGGTTCCTCTTGATATGTCTTTTAATCTTCAAAAATCTGATAATATTCCCGAAAAGGAATTCTATATCAATGGTATTGATGCTTACCGTTTGATTGTAAATGATGCAATTGGCACTCCACTTGTTCCGAAGAAGGAATTCCCCAGGAGCGAACCGTATGATTTTCAGCGAGGCGAAGTGGAGTGGAGTGGCGGAAACCTTTATTTTAATAAATGGAATTACAAGATGAATGTTGAGTATTAATAATCCTGATTAGTCATATAAGTTCATTGCTCTTTCAAGTGCTTAAATCGACAGAGATCACCTCCAATTATTAACTATCAGCGTATAATGTTTTAAAACCAAGTTTTAAGTTTTACAGCCATTTTAACTAATTTTGAACTTTAAAACTATTCCACAATTGTAAGACGCTTTGGCGTAAAACGAAAATAAAAATTGAGATGAATTATTCTGCAATAATCTTCGATTTGGATGGTACCCTACTCAACACAATTGATGATCTGGCAAACTCAATGAACGCTGTATTAAAACAGTACGGGCTTCCGATACATGCAGTCGAGAAATACAAATATTTCGTTGGTAACGGTATGGAAAATCTCACACGGAGGGTTTTGCCAACATCTTATATAGATGAAAAATTTGTCCAAACATTTCTGTCTGAATTTCAAGACCAGTACAAGGAAAGCTGGCACATTCTCACAAAACCATATCCCGGGATTGAGGCACTAATCAACAGTTTAACAGCATTGGGAATAAAGATGTCGGTACTTTCAAACAAATCAGATCATTTTACACAAATCATTATAGATCATTACTTTGGTTTAGACCGTTTTGAATATGTTTATGGCGCCAGAGTCGATGTTCCCAAAAAACCAGATCCTACTGGTGCATTAGAAATAGCACAAAAGTCAAATATTCAACCATCAGCTTTTCTTTACCTGGGCGATTCCGGTGTTGACATGCAGACAGCCAATGCCGCCGGAATGTATGCTCTTGGCGCTACATGGGGTTTCAGGGAAATTAACGAATTGAAAAAACATGGTGTAAAAAGGCTGATCTCTGATCCCATGGAAATTATTGATTTGATTAAAAGCTCCGTAAAATAATCCGGAAGAAATTGATTATTCAACTTGAATGGAGTGGCGAATAAAATCAAACATATTTTCGAAATGTGAGCCTTTCCAGTAGATTTGAACACAGGACGGGCAAATAAATCTTTTAAATCGGTCGCGTTTTTTATGCGGTGGGTGTATGAAAGAAATTATCATATAAGTTTGAGGTTTACTATAAAATCCTATTTTTAAGGTCTAAATAATTGGTAGTGCAAAGTAACAATAGTTCTAATGGAATAGCGCTCAGCTATTACAATTCTGCAATAAAATAAGATTTAAATCACTGACAAATACATCAAAATAATTGCTTAAGTTTAAAGGAAAAATATTCTATACAATAATGTTGGATAGTTGCGAGGACATCAACGAACATTTTTTATAAATTTAAAAACTATTTTTGACAATAAGATAATAATTGAATGACACCATAATACAGAAACGAAAGTTAATTAAAATGGGAAAAAATCACTTTATTCAGGTATTAGTAATGCTATTTTTGAGCATTGGATCACCACTTTTGGCACAAAATACAGTTACATTGAAATCGTTGCTTCAAGAGATGGTAGATCGCAGCGAACGTGCAAGCTTTCCAAATCCGTCATTTACGTGTGGACAACGCAGTAGTACCGACCCTCAAACAGTTGCCAAAGACAAACCATTTTGGTATGGCAATCATGATTGTACCAATTTTTTGCGTGTTGATAGTACAACTACTATTAAAGAATATGTGCTTTTGGACGAGAAAGGACCTGGAGCAATTGTTCGTTTCTGGTCAACTTTTGCTGGAGAAGATTCCGGAAAGGGAACTTTGCGCTTCTATTTTGACGGGAGTAAAGTGGCTTCCATTGAGGGAAATGCAAAAAAACTGCTCAGCGGTGGTGAATTGGTCGGCAAACCTCTGGCAATGGGATTGTCAGTTTTGTCGAATCCTAAACAGTGGGGACATAACCTTTACTTTCCCCTTCCATACCAGTCGGGTTGTAAAATTACTTATCAGAGCGATAAAATAAGTTTGAAAGACAGGCACGGTGTGGAACCTGGACATGAAGCTATATTCTACAATATTAACTTCCGAAGTTATGAAAAAGGAACAAAAGTTGAAACATACTCTGCAACCGAATTTAAAAAGAACAGCAAACTGATCGAAAGTGTTCTACAACAATTGACAAAGCAAGAAAAAGGTTTGGAGCTGCTTAAACTCAATAATTTGGCTTTGGACATGGTGTTACTTCAAGGCGATTCTAAAACCCTTACCATTAAAGGTTCACAAGCAATTCGTCATTTAGCTTTACAGTTAGAAGCAGCACATCAGGAACAAGCATTACGTTCAACTGTTTTGGAAATTAAATTTGATGGAGAACGAACAATTTGGACTCCGATAGGCGATTTTTTTGGAATTGGCTATAAACAACTTTATACCAACACCTGGTATATGAGTGCTAGCAAAGATGGAATGATGGATGCTTATTGGGTAATGCCTTTCAAAGAAAAATGTGAAATAACAATTCACAACTATGGAAAAGAGACTGTAAAAATCAACAATGCAAAAGTGCAATATAACAATTGGAAGTGGGACGACCGCTCAATGCACTTCGGCGTATCGTGGCATCAATATACCAACATATCTACAGGTCGCGACAAAAACTTAAATTGGGAAGAAGTCGGTGGTCCATTTGATATAAATTTTGTTACCTTACAAGGAAAAGGTGTATATGTTGGTGATGCAATTTGTCTTTTCAATGGCGATTATGCCTGGTGGGGCGAAGGTGACGAAAAAGTTTATGTTGACGGTGAAACATTCCCATCACATTTGGGTACTGGATCCGAAGATTACTATGGATACGCCTGGGGAAGGCCAGAAACCATTGTCGATCATCCCTTTATTGCACAACCTGACGGAAGTGGAAGTGTGGCTCCAGGATTTGTTCAAAACACTCGCCTCAGAGCATTGGATGGTATTCCGTTCAACAATTCATTGATTTTTGACATGGAACTGTGGCATCACTTTTCGACTTTAATTAATTATGCACCAATTACATACTGGTATATTCTTCCGGGTGGAATAAGTAAAATTGCCGAAGATACAGCCAGCGTAAAACATCAGGTAGCTTTGAAACGAGAAGATATCATTTCACAGAAAATGACAATTTCGGTGGAAGCCGAAAATATGGCAGTATTAGATCTGGGTGGTGAACGGGTGTTTTACAACCATTATAATATTGATTACAAGGACATTTGGAGTAACTCTGCACAACTATTTTGGCAGACAACACATAAAGGAAAAAAGTTAGAACTGAGTTTTGAAAGTGTTTACAATGACACATACAATCTTGAAATGCTATGCACAACACACCCGGCATATGGCAAAATAAACATTTATGTGAATGGCAGATTGGCAGCAGCAAATGTAAACCTGAGTAGGAAAAAAATCAGTGTAATTCCAGTTGCATTAGGTCGTTTTCCGATTGCTTTGGGTGTAAATAAAATCACTATTGAAATTGTTGATTTTGCCGAAGGTTGTCAGCAAGGGAATGTTGGAATTGACAAACTGGTTTTTACAAAATAATTGTTGAGAAGTAAAGAGTTTCAAGTCTGTTCAGTCAAAATAATTGTTGGATTTTCTTATTGGTTTAAATATCAGAGGGAGTTTGAGAATATTGTATAATAACGCATAACTTGTTTATTGGAATGACAAACGAACGCTTTTTGTTAGAGTGGTTTCTGGCCTGTATTTAATTGTAATTGCATCAATTACCAGTTGCGAAATTTAAAATCAAGGAATTCTTTTGGGGCGATATTCTAAATACCGTACCCTCCCCTGGTTTTGAAAAAGTTCCTACAGGCGATGTTATTGAATACTTCATTCCTTCAAATTCACAATTAATCCGATTAGTGGTTATATTCTTAAAAGGCAGATTTGCACCATCAGCAGCAGTGAGCTCAAGAAACCAATTATCCGAATATTTACTGGCTAAATGAATTTTTAACCCTCTTTCATCAATTATTATCACAAGGGAACCACTAAATGACTTCAATGGCCAGGAAATACTCAACTTACCGGGAATAGCCTCTGAAATTTTTGGATCTCCACCTGCTAATAATATTTCTTTTCCATCAATAACAGCTTTAAACCGTAATCCAGCAATTTGTTTTTGAGTACTCCAGATGTGTCCATCAACAAATGGAAGAGTGAAAAAATAACATTCGTTTGAATTTGATTTTTTGGTTTCATACACTGATGGAAAGTTTTCATTAAATAAATGAATGTCCCTGAATCTTAAGGTACTATCATCCCATAATAAATTGATTCTATAGAATCGGCTATTGAACCACACCGTTTTCAAGTTACTTTCTCCCAGATCCTTATTAACTGTAACAGAAGTAGCGGGAGTTGTTTTATAATTTTTCCTAAACCACTTTCCGGATTCTCCCAGTGTTTCTACTTTTACTTTATTTTCATCCCTTAAACGGGCAATCAAGGGCATTTGTATTTCATATCCTTTTGACATTGAATTCCAGGTAAATGAATTTTCCTGCCCAGCCTGCGTATAGCCAAATTCCATAGATTTTCCCTCAACAAATTCTTTGAAATACCAGTTAACCCATGTAGAATCACCTCCTCCTCCTTTATAAACTGGCTCAAGGGTCACGACTCCCTGCATGCTTTTACCAAGTCCACTATCGTATTGACGGATAGGATCACTTCCAAGCATACGAAATATAGGTACAGGAATTTGGTTTTTTTCATTTTGTGCGGGCATATACGAATTTATTTTACTAGGATAATATGCCTGACTCCAATACCCTCCCCACAAAGTATATCCATCGGTACCAATCTGGTCCCTGCAATTACAGGAAGCAACAATTTTGTACTTATGATAAAGATAATTTAAGGTGTGGGCATCAATAAACCATGAACCTATTGACTTTGGATAGTAACCGAAAATCTTTTTGAAATCTTTCATGTAGACATCTGCCAATTTCTCACGTTCTTCAGGAGTGTAACCTGTAGTAAAACCAACGTTAGCATGCCAGTCCCATGGATAACGACCACGCCACTTTAGTCCTGCATTTTCAACAAGTGGCTGAGGGATTTCCCACCATGCACCAATTTCGAATGAATCTGACGGAAGTCCCTTTAACAGTTTCTGATACCTGGGATCCATCAAAGCATCATATTGTAATAAAAAAGTACCTCCAAGCTTGTATTTTTTCATTATTTCAACTTGTTTAACCACAGTTTGATAAAGGACATCCTCTGTAATTTTAGGATCTCTGGGTTCAAGTAACCGTATAAAATTCACAATGTTTATAATTTTTGGACGGACTTTATCTTTTTTAAAGTTGTTATCTGTAGCATTAAAAGAACAAAGTAAGTATATACCAACTATGCCCAACATCGTAATACTCAGTAACCTATTATACCTTCTTTGATTCATTTTTTTTTATATTTTTATATTTTCTATTATATAGCTGTGATTTCAGAAACTGACACGTAAAAGTCAGAAATTATATTGACTTTTTCAATTCTAATATCGTATAAAATTAACTAACTGGCTTCACAATCTAATAAAAGACTCTGAATGTTTACACTAAATTTTAGCACTTTTATAAGAATAGTTTGCTTTAGTCCTTTTTCAAATGCCTGAACTAAATTAAAAGCGTTTATATCTGTAATTAATAGTTACATCTTAACTTTTGAAGAAAATGAGTAAAATAATATCTGACAAAGAAAAAATATTAAAACGACTCCAATCCATTCCAAGTATTGGAAAAGCCTGTTCACTTGATCTATGGAATATAGGGATACGAAACATCTCAGACCTTGCAGGACAAAACCCGCGTGTTCTTTATGATAAGTTAAATACTATAAGCGGAGTAACACACGATATTTGTATGCTATACACATTTCGTTGTGCCGTTTATTTTGCGACAGAAAACTATCACGAAAAAGAAAAACTGAATTGGTGGTATTGGAAAGATAAATATTATAACGAGTGACAAGATTTATCTGGACATGCCGACAAAATTGTTCACCTCACACCGATAATTAGTGACCTCTGCACATCAAACATTTACAACCTTTTTAGGTGGTAAATTAAAATCAGTTAAGGCTGTTGAATTATAGCATTTCTTCCAACAGTATTTTACACATCATAATTTATCATCCCGGAAAGATGTCTTTGCCAGTTATTGCTAACATATTTTGCAAAATCGTAAATCAACAATGTTAGTATATTACTGTATATCTGTTTATTGTCAATTAAATGCTGTCCGAATTTAAATGTTTAACAATTAGGACATACATCACTAAAGACAATGTTGGTGGGTCATAACTATTTTTACTAATTTTAATCTAATGAATGAATATGTGTAGTTGTTATTTTCCAATCACCGTTATTCGTTTTTAACCAATTTACCGTAAACAGACCATTTGAATAAGCAAGTACCGAATTTTTATTAAGATAAACCATTTTATAAGTTCCTGTATAACCCGCTCTATCACCAGAAGACCATTCCTGCAATTTGGATGGAGTAATACTTTTTATGTAAGGCATATTTGGCTTGATCCATTTCATAGACAATTCTTTTCCATTAGCTGCAAGAATATTATCGTCAATGAGAAGTGCATCATCTAAAAACAAGTTTCTTACTGCAATTGAGTCGTGATTATTCCAACCATTACAAAAGCTTGCAATTAAGTTGTCAACAGGAGCTTTTTCATTACTTGTTTTGACTGATTTTGAATTACAGGAAATAAGCATTCCTGCCAAAATAAGAGGAATAAGGATTTTTTTCATTTTTAATGGGTTTTAAATTATAATATTACTTGAACTGAATTTTTATTTAATAGAGTCTTCTGTTTTTCTAACAGGCCTCAAATAAAATTCCGCTAATATTTTTATGTGATTATAAAAAATTTAGCATTAACAAAGCAATTTAAAAATGCAGAACATAATTAAAAATTAAAGTATTTTATAATTATGTTTTCTTAATAAAAGTAATACATCTAATTTCTGATAGCAAGTAAATTAATACTTATTTTTGAACCTTTTGTTTTTTACTTTGGGTATGTATTTTTTTTTGGAAAAGGAATAGTTTTATAAAAAAGGTCAAATTTCAACCAGTACCATTTTGACACAGAACTCATTATTATAATACCTGGCAACTTAACATTGCTAACGTATATGCTGAAGTATTTAAATCTTTATTTGACATAGGGTGGGTTCGTTGCATTAAGAATTAATTAATTCAGAAAATAACTTCACATTAGAAACAGACCACACTTTTCCATTGTTTATTTCATTTCAAAAACTTAAAATTCATTTGATATGGTATATGGCGGACCGATGTTATACGAGATTGACGAAACAGAAGATGTTTTAAAAATGGTATAGAAAACTGAAAGAATAATTGGTAAACTTATAGATGACATGATCATTTATTGAAAAATTAGTACAGTAATAAAAGGTCAGTAATGTAAAAGTGCCGGAATGGATATTGTGAATAATATTCATTCCGGCAATTTAGAAACTCGATCTTAAACAGATTATTTACTAGTAGGACAATTCATTAAAAGTGATACAGCTGAAGAAGCACCAAAAGCCGACTTGAGGTTTATCGTTTCAGGTGTTCGGGTTCCCCAGAATGTTTGAATGATGTTTTCCGAGTTACGGTTGTTGTAAGCTACTTTCGCGTTCAGTTGTAGCCATGGAAGTATTTCCGTTCCCTTACATTCAAGTATGTATTTGCGGGCATAACGCATGAATATTCCCTTAAATCCTTGTAAATCATTACCATTTTCATTATTGATTGCCTTGAAGGCATACATAGTGTTTTGCGTATATTCAGCTATTTTTTTCGCATCCTGCAAATAGAGCGGATTATTGGTGCGATTGTAAAGCATTACAGCAGCTCCCAAATAAGTTCCCTGGTTATACGTTGAACTCCAGTCGTGAATTCTGCCATCATAGGCATCGTTAACCTTTCCGGTGCTTTCAATGAACAAGTATTTCTTTGACCAGTTGTACAAGTATGTTGCTCTGGTGTAATAGGCAGTGTCTCCTGTTGCCTTAGCTAAATAACAGCATGCTACCATGGCAGGACCATTAATACAGGCATTTTTTGTCTTTGTACCTTCTTTCCAGATAAGTCCACCACCATAAAGGTCTGTATTTGCACGGGCATACATTTGCTCAAACTGTTCAATTGCTTTTGTGAGATAAGGCTTGTAGCCCATCAGAATAGAGGCCCGGGTACACGCAATTACAATCCATGTTATGTCGTCGTTGTATTCATTATTCATCCAATCTGTTTCATGATTGGTAAGAAAGTTATTGTACATCTGATCGAACATGGTCTTATACTTAACGTTATGGGTAATTTCATAAGCGTCAACTACTATTTCCATCATCTCAGCCACATCCCAGAAGCTTTTTTTATTTACCACATCAAATTTAGTTGCCCAGGCAGAAAATACCTGATCGGCTATGGCTGCAGTAGGCGCTACTTTTTGAGCTTTCTCTAACTGAAAAAACCATTTTTGAGCCTCGTTACCGGAAGATTTGGACAAATTAACTTTAGACCCATCAGCCATCCCCCCTGCATTTAAATGAAAAGGAATACTTTCGTTGGCCGCTGTTATTAAATTATAAGATCCGTCGCCGGCATTCACAATCGTCCATTTTGTGGTTTTGTCGGAAGAGTCGGTGTATTGATCCACTTTTACTGAATCAGCAGGTGTTGCAACTATATGCAAAAGTTTTCCGGTTCCAACATTGGTTAATGTATAAACGTTTTTGCTAACCTTCTTAACAATCCATCTTTGAGCGTCTGATTTTGTGTCTGACCAACAATCAACAATAGCGCTGTTATCCATTGATGCATTGCTCACATCCAGTAACTTATTGTTTGATTTAGATTTAAGCGTATAAATTGCTCCTGATTTAATATCAGCTTTTTGTGCAAAACAAAATCCTGCAGTTACCAATAAAAATATTAGTACAAGAATTGATATGCGTAAATAGCGTGTTCGCATTTTAATATGCAATTTTCGTAAAGACCTTATATTCAAATTTCAAAACTTAGTTTGAATAAACAAACTATTTTTTATTAGCTTTCTTTTCTCTCTTTTCTGCTTTTTTTTCTTTAGGAGTTTTGAGAGGTTCTTTTTTTTCGTTTTTCTTCGCGTCTTCAGACTTAGCCATGATATTTAGTTTTAAAGGTTGGTTATTTCAATTTTAGTACTTAAAATTAATTCTTTTGTAAAGTTAAATCATTTTTATCTGTTTCGAAGATATAGAGAAGTTATTCCACCTAAATATATCTATAAATGGCATCTCACGGAATTAAGATCTATTTATAGGATGATGACTTGTATGGTTAAAAAGAAAAGTTTAGACTACATCAATAAACACTTTTTCATTTTATTTGTATTATTCCATCAAGTATATTCTCAATAATAATAATTAAACAACATGAAAAAAATAAACTTCAACATCGAAATTGATGCTTCTGCTCAAAAAGTATGGCAGGTGTTATGGAGCGATTCAACATATCGTAAATGGACGAGTGCTTTTCAGGTGATGACAGAAAAGTAAAAACAACTTTTACAAGCGAGGGTAATGCTACAAATGTGATTGAAAGTTTTGAATCCGAAACGGAAAACTCAATTGAATTGCAACAGAACGGCTGGCAAGCTATTTTGAATAACTTCAAAAAACATGTCGAAACAAATTCCAGATCATAGAAATAAAAGAAAGAGGTCTGAAAATATTGAAAATAAAAAAGAGGTCGCATAACCAGTTCTTCATCAATAAAGATGATATTTAACCGGTTTTATAATTACCTAAAACTATTCACATTCATAAATATGAAGTAAAAATAGACAAAGCACAACCAACATTCATTAAAAGAAGTTGTCTGTGCTTTGTCAATATTGCTATTCTGATTAAGGAATAACTTACTCCCCACAATTATCAGAAGTACCTTTTAGATTGGAATGACAGCCGGTTCCAGTTTTTTCCTCTTTGCAAATCTCACCTTAATTTTTTCAAAAATCAAGTAAACAACTGGCACTACAATCAATGTCAACAACAATGAACTAATTAACCCTCCAATGATAACCCAGCCCATTCCATTCTTGATTTCAGCACCTGCACCGGAAGCGATTGCAATGGGCAGCATCCCGAATACCATTGCAAGTGTTGTCATTAGAATTGGCCTCAACCGTTCTCTGCCGGCTTCTATTAAGGCTGCTTCTACTCCCATTCCTTCATCTTTCATGTGATTGGCAAAGTCGACCAGCAGGATGGCATTTTTAGCTACCAGTCCGATCAAAGTGATGAGTCCGATAATGGTGAAGATATTCAGACTGTTCATGGTCAGTGCCAGAGCAAGTAAAGCCCCTATGATAGCAAGGGGTATAGAGAATAATACCACGAAAGGATATAAAAGCGAGTCGTATAATGCAACCATGATTAGATAAACAAGAAGGATTGCAGCTAACATTGCAAAACCAAGACTTCCAAAGGCATCAGACTGTGTTTGCATCGTTCCCTGGTAACTGATCGAAATCCCTTGTGGAACCTGATTCAGCAACTTCTCTTTTATTTCATTGCCCACGGTACCACTTGGTCTTCCAATAACATTGCTATTTATAGTAATGGATGTAATCCGGTTGTTCCGTTCCAGCATACTCGGTCCCATAACCTGAGTTACTTCTGCAAATTGTTTAAGCTCAATTATTTCGTTACGGTTGTTAACAAAAGTCAAACGTGCAATATCATCAATATTTGATTTGTTAAAATCACCTAATGCAATATTGATGTCATAGTCATAAATACCGTCACTATACTTACAATCACTATTACCGGCAAGAGCAGTTCGCATTGCAGTGCCTATATCAGCTACATTCAATCCAAGTTCATCTATCTTATCCCTGTTAAGATGAACCTGAACTTCAGGTTTTGGATCGTCTATTGAATATCTGACATCAGATGTGCCTGGGGTATTTTTAACTACATCTTTAACCATTGCTGCCGCCTTTTGAACGCTTTTAAGATCAGCGCCTTTTACAACTATCTGGATAGGTGCCGAACTAGCATTGCCGCTCAGTGATACGGGACTTACAGTGACTTTTATTCCAGGTATTCTTAAAATATCTGCTTTTACTTTTTGCGAGAAATCTTCTATGTTAATCGATCGATCTTTCTTATCAACCATTAAAACATTAATCTGAGTAACATTGTTCCTGCCGGTACTGGAAGTTGACATCATTGATGTAGATGCACCGACAGTAGTAAATATTTTCACTACTTCCGGATAGTTTGACAGTAAATGTTCTACTTTTTGTGTTGTCAGATTGTTTTGATGAACAGTTGTCTGTGGAGCCATTTCAAGAGACACTGCAAATTCGCCCTGATCAGTGTTCGGCATAAAAGCTACACCAATAAATCCGTAAGGAAGTAATGATACGGCTCCAATTAACATTAATATGGTAATAAATAAGATGACTCGTTTATGATGAAAACTTTTAACTAATATCTCACCATAGCCTGTTTTTAATGTGTTAAATATGTTTTCAAATCCACGCGAAAGTTTCATTCCAATCGTGTTCTTGTTGATCTCCTGTAATTTGCCGAAACGGGATACCAGCATGGGGGTAAAAGTGAAGGAAACAAATAAACTGGTTAGGGTAGCTACAATGATAGGTAATGCAAACTCTCGTAACAGATTGCCTATTAGACCTGAAGAAATAGCCAAAGGAAGGAATACGACAACAATTACCAAAGTAATTGCCATTGCAGTAAACATAATCTGCTTACATCCTTCGAGTGCGGCTTGTCGTTTGGTTCTGCCCATTTCCATATATCTGTACATGTTTTCAATGACTACAATAGAATCATCGACCAAAATTCCCACAACAAGTGACAATGCCATTAATGACATGATATTGAGTGAATACCCCATTATGTACATTACAATAAATGCAGGAATGATTGACATGGGTACAGCAATCATTACGATGATTGCATTACGAAGACTGTGTAAAAAAGCAAAGCACACCAGCGAAACAATTAATATGGCCAATATTAAATCAAACACAACTGCATGCGCAGAAGCTTTGGTGTAAACAGAACTGTCTTGCGCAATATCAAACTTTACCTTGTCTTTTGCATATTCTTTTTCAAGATCCGATAATTCTTTTTTCACAAGATCCGATACAACTATTGTGTTTGCATCGGTTTGTTTCATTATTTGAATTCCTATGGAGTTCTGGTTGTTTGCTCTTGTTATCTGGCTTTGTTCAGCAATTCCATCCTGAACATTTGCGATATCGCAAAGTCTTATTTTTCCACCATCCGAAGATGTTGCAATTACAGTATTTGCGAGCTGATCCAATGAAACGTATTTTGCTGATAAACGAATGGAGTAAGTGCTTTGATTGTTTTCGATTTTTCCTGTTGGGAAATCCCTATTGGCTTTTTGTACAGCTTGTAATACCTGCAAGATGGAAACTTTATATGCATTCAATTTATCCTGATCAACGTTTACCTTAATTTCCCTCTTATTACCGCCAATAAGACTGATCTGTCCAACACCGGTTAGTTTTGCAAGTCTGGGCTGTACCTTATCTTCGATTAATTTATAGAAAATAGTTGATGGAATGTCAGAAGTTGCTCCAATTCGCATAATCGGCATATCATCCATCGAGAACTTACTTATTGAAGGGCTTTTAATCTCAACCGGTAATGTATAGAGGATAGCGTTTATTTTTCTTTGAGCATCCTGTGCGGCCAGATTCGAATTTGCATCGCTGTTTAATTCAACGATAACAGAAGATACTCCCTCCTGAGAGATAGAACGAATTGATTTTAAGTTCTCCAGAGACGAAATTGCGTCTTCAATTTTTTTTGTAACAGAATTCTCTACTTCTGATGCTGCTGCACCCGGATATGGAGTCACAATACTCAAAATCGGAATATCCATTTTGGGTGTGAGGTTGATATTCAGCAATGAGTAACTAACAAACCCCAACAAGGTTAGTACCGTAAATATTACTATGATTAAAAGTGGTCTCTTTATTGAAACATCAATGATTGACATGCGTTGTTCTGTTATTTAACTAATTCTACGTTTGATTTGTCTGTAATATTAATCTGGCCGTTGG
>Ga0209125_1001344_pt1 | contig 23446 bp, 18 predicted proteins | sample BarGraIncub1131A_FD_184503 | JGI IMG/M metagenome (GOLD analysis project Ga0209125, IMG submission 184503) | Arctic peat soil microbial communities from Barrow, Alaska - Barrow Graham LP Incubations 11-31A (SPAdes) (version 2) | ecosystem: Environmental > Terrestrial > Soil > Wetlands > Peat... | reverse complement strand
ATCACGAAGAAATGGACCAGACCAATCAGAGACTGGAAAGCCGCTATGGGGCGCTTCACCATACTTTTTGAAGAGAGGATGCCCAAACCCTAACCGGGGCCATTTACACAAAGCACTTTACACGCCCCGGCACAGGGACGAATGTTCGGGACACAGGGGCGTTTGTTCGGGATGAAATGGCGACTCTTCACAACTTTATCGGGAAGTTGTACGAGCGAATCACCATCTTATATGGCGGTAATTATTGATGTTTTTGATTTACGGCTAAGAAATGTGACCAGGATAGCCCCCATGTCGGCAGATCAGCACGATCTCTGCCACCCCGCGTGTATCGAGCAATCCGGCGCTCAATTTCAAGCGCCTCTGGCAAAGAATGCCCAGCGGCAGGAACACCCAGTTGTACCAGAAGAGCGCGGCGCCGCGCTTATGGGTCAGAAACCAGATGCCCCAACGCAGCAGCCTCGGATTGGTAGGTTGCATGCCGAAGACGGCGCTTTGTTCCAAGACAAGACCGGCCTGCGCCAGGATGCCGATCAGTTGCGCGGGATCGTAGCGGCGCACATGACCCACCAGGTCGTCGAACGCGGTCCAGAATTCAGCATGAACGGGGACGGAAAAGATCAGCAGCCCATCCTGCTTCAGCACGCGGCTCAACTCTGTCAGGGCCCCCAGGTCGTTCTCGACGTGCTCGATGATATCGAAGGCGCAGACCAGGTCGAATTTGCGGTCGCCATAAGGAAGCGCACCCGCCTCGCCCATCCGCGCGACCGCACCGCGTGCATTCAACTGTTCAATGACGGAAGCGCTGATATCGATAAAGTGGGTGCCGGCAAGAGGCAACCTTGGGCGCAGCCCGGGGCCTACCTCCAATCGCGCCGGTGAACCTGGCAGCAGTCCGGAGATCAGCGGCCAGGTGTTGAAGCGATCCGGGCGTGCCAGGCGGGTCTGCGACCAGAGTGCGTCGTAAAAGCTGTGATTGGTGGCGGCCGCATCCCTTGCGCCCGGAGCGGCCTCTTTATTTCCCGGCATAGTCTTTCTCCTACTGACCCTGCAAACAAACCACAAAGAAACATTAGCCACAAAAAGGCACAAAACGCGCAAAAAGTTAAAGGCATTAAAGGTTTATTTTGTGCCTTTTTGCGGATAAAAAGATTCTGGTTTCTTTTTTGTACTTAGTTTGAGCTTGTTTGTAAATTGCAATTTAGACTTTAAGGCGCGGCGATTGTTGTGGGCATAAAACAAACCGGGCACTACTGATTAAAAACAGGAAAAGTTAAAAGCTTGGGTTCAAAGACTGATTTACGTGAATACGCCCCAGCGGGGGAACTACTGTATGGCATATTGCAACAGTGCCGAGACGCATGCCATGCGTCTCTACGGGCTTTGCGCAGGTAAGTTTAACCTTGACGCTGGCTTATCTCAGATCCCCCCGGATTTTCTCCGCGGCAAATGGTTTTAATCCGTCATCATCCCTCGGCCTGAGCCATATCCTGCACCACGAACCTGCCGCAGACGAAACAGAGCAGACCCGCCAGCGCCATGACCAGGGGGGTGGTCAGGAGGGCGTTGCGCAGGCCCCAGTGGTCGGAGAGCCAGCCGATGAAGGAGGGAGAAACCGCGTCACCCAGGGCGTGGATGAAGAAGATGTTGACTGCAAAGGCCATGGCGCGGATGGCCGGATCGGTGACGTTGATGATGACGGTATTGAGCGGCCCGGTGTTGAGAAAGAGGAAGAATTCTGCGATGAAAATCGCGGACATGCAGGAGGAAAGCCCGGGCGCGAGGATGGCCCAGGCGGCGAAGGGGGCTCCGATCAGGAACCCCCAGCCGGAGACCAGCAGATACCCCTGGCCGCTCTTTTTTTGCCAGCGGTCGCCGAGCCAGCCGCCGGCCAGGGTGCCCAGTATGCCGGCCAGCACCGTGGTCGCGCCGAACAGCGTGTTCGCCTTTGCCACATCGAGGGAATGGACGCGGTACAGGAAAGAGGGAATCCACTGGGCGAGTCCACCGATGGCGAAGGTCATCGCCGCCATGGCGAGGGTGTTGGTGACAAACGAGCGGTTTCGGTATAAGGCGGAGTATCCCGAGGAGACCTTCCCCGGGTGCTGCGCTGCATCGTCGCCGCCGCGGGGAGGGGTGCGCAACAGCGCGATGGGAATGGCCAGCAGCAGTCCCGGGACACCAACCAGCAGAAAAGCGGCATGCCAGCCGTACCTTTGCCCCAGCACGCCTCCAAGGAGATAGCCGAGCGCGCTGCCGACCGGAATGGCGACATAGAACCAGGAAAGGATCTGGCCGCGGCGCTCCTTCGGGAAGAAATCGGCGATGAGGCCGGGTGAAACCGTGCCGAAACTCGCCTCGCCGACCCCGACGGTGGCACGCGCGGCCAGCAGGGTCCGGTAGCCGGGGGCAAAACCGGCCAGGGCCGTGGCCAGGCTCCAGACCACCAGGCCTCCGGAGGCAAGTTTGACCCGGCTCCAGTGGTCGCCGAGCCAACCGAAGAGCGGTGCGAAGAGCAGGTAGCTGAGCATGAAGGCGCTGCCGAGGAAACCAAGCTCCGTGTCGGAGAGATGCAGATCGATCTTGATCAGGGGAAATACCGCGAAGAGGACCTGCCGGTCGATGTAGTTAAGCAGGTTAACCGCCAAAAGGAGCCCCAGGGCGTAGCGGCGGTAAGGGAGAGAAATCGGCCCAGCATCCATACTGTGTATCCTCCAAAAGCTATCAAAACAAAAATCTCAAATGCAATGAAACGCGGATTCTATCGATTGAGCGAAAGCACTGCGCCGTGCGCAGCGACCGACGGGTAACATCTTAACAAAAATAAAGACGCATTGCATGCGTCTTAGCACTGCGTATCAAGTTTGAAGGTGTCCATGAAAGGCGGAGACGCATGAAAGGCGGAGACGCATGCAATGCGTCTCTACCCGGGGGGGCCAGCTTGAAGGTGTTCGTGACAAGGCGAAAGACGCATGCGATGCGTCTCTACCGGTCACAACGCTTCCACCGCCTGGCGCGTCTTCTCCACGATCTCCGCCGGTTCCTCGTAACGAAACCGCAGCGGCTTGCCGAAGGTTACCGTCACCCGTCCCCGCTTGGGTAAGCTGGCATCGGGCGGAAGTACCTCCTCGGTCCCGCTGATTTTTATCGGCACTACCGGGATCCCCAACTCCTTGACCATGACACCCAATCCCATCTGGAAGGGTTGCATCCTGCCGTCCCGGGAATGTGAGCCTTCGGGGAAGATCAGGATGTTGACGCCGGCATCGGCGAGCCTTCCCATGTATTTGAGCGAGCCGCTGAACCCCCGGGTCTGGGGCAGAGGAAAGAGGTTGATCAGCAGGGTGCCGTACTCGTAGCAAACGCGCCTCCAGATAAGGCTGGCCCCATGGTAGTCTCCGAAGAAGAACTCTTCCCAGGCCGCGCTGGCGGTAGTATAGCGGAGCTTCGGCGGGAGCGCAAACATGACGGATGGCTGGTCCAGGTAGCTTAAATGGTTGGACACGAAAAAGACCGGTCCGTCCAGCTTTTCCAGCTCGCCCCCCCCCCGCACCTCGAGAGTGGCGAAGCTTCGGTACAGCGGACCGAGAAACAGGTTGCCCCAGACGGTCCGCACCCCTCTGAAGAAGCTGGCGTTGGTCCAGAAGCGGAAATGGTCGCGACGGGAGATCTTTTCCCGTTTGGCGATGATCTGGCGCAGGTCCGAGACCCGCGTCTGCGGCCCGATCTGGGAGTCCTCGATATCGAGGCGATATTCCTGTTCCAGAAAATTGACCAGCTCCAGACGGTCAATGGAGGTGAGACCCAGGTCCGCCACCAGCAGGGATTCCTCCCGGATCTGGGCGGCGCTGGTGCCGGTCACCTTGGCGAGCAGGGTGATCAGGGTGTCAGCGGCGACGGTTGCATCGCCTCCCTCGGTTCCTTTTTTCACCACCTCCTTGACCGCGAACTTCTTGATCTTGAGCGTCGTGGTCTTGGGAAATTCCGGCTCCTTCCAGAGGGTGTAGCCGGTAATCTGGTGCATCGCGTCCAGCCTCTTGTTCGCCTGGGCGATGATGTCTTCGGGAGCGATGCCGCCGCCGTTCAAAAGCAGCACGGCGTGCACCTCTTCCCCCCCTCCCCGCTCGAGCCCGATGACGCACGACTCCTTCACCCCGGCGGTCTTGTTCAGCACCGCCTCCAGTTCGTCGGGATAAACGTTCACCCCCGAACCGGTGACGATCAGCTCCTTCTCCCTCCCCCTGATGACCAGCCAGCCGTCCGGGCCGATTTCACCGAGGTCGCCGGTGCGAAACCAGCCGTCCTCCGTGAAGGCGTCCCGGCTGGCCTGCTCGTTCTCGTAGTAGCCTGGAAAAACGCTGTCACCGCGGACCAGTACCTCCCTCCCTTCGATCTTCACTTGAACCCCCGGCAGGGGCGGACCGACCGAGCCTGCTACCTGGCGCTCCATGGTGTTGACGCAGAGAACGGGCGAGCATTCGGTCAGTCCGTACCCTTCCAGGACCGTGAAACCCATGCTGTCCCAGAAGTTGAATACCTCCGGATCCAGAGGGGCGCCACCTGAAACGAAGACGGTGAAATTGCCCCCGAACTTTTTCTGCACCGGAAAGAAGAGGATCCGGCGCACCTCTTTGGGAAGCCCCTTGGCGAGCCCGGCCAGGTACCGGAAGGCTCCGGAGAGGTGCTTTTCCTCCAGTCCCCGCTCGACGGTCGTTTTGAGCAGTTGCATGAGGCGGGGAACGGACATGATGACGTAGACGTCCTCCTCGCTCAGCGCTTCCATGATGGCGGAGGGCTTGAGGGTACGCAGATACACGATGGCCGCGCCACGGTAGAGCGGGGTGAAAAAGCCGCCCATCTGCTCGAACATGTGGGACAGCGGCAGCAGCGAGAGGAACCTGAATTCGGGAGTGATGATCGGTACCTGCTGGTATATCTGGGTCATGTTGGCGACCAGGTTCTTGTGGCTGAGCATGACCCCTTTGGGATTGCCGGTGGTGCCGGAAGTATAGACGAGCTGCGCCATGCTCTCGGGCGAGCAAGGCGCCAGCTCGCCGATCGGCTCGGTTTCCTCGAGCAGGTACTGAAGGTCTTCCAGCAGCAGGGAGGTTCCTTCGGTCATCCGCTCGGCCTTGAACCGGCTCTGCAGCAGGACTTTGGCCTTGGTAAGGCCGCGGATGGAATCGGCACGCGCCAGATCGGACATGAAGTCCACCGGGACCGCGACTGCGCCACGGATGATGATGCCCCAATAGGCTACCGCCCACCATGAAGAGTTGGGCCCCCAGATGAGCACCCTGTCCCCCGCTGCCACGCCGTTTTGCGCCAGGAGGTTTGCCATCTTCAGGGAGAGAACGTGCAATTCTCGATAGGTAACCTCCAGCCGTCTGACGCCGGTGCGGTTCACCAAGGCGGTTTTAGCACCCAGCGCTTCGAAGGTCTGGAAAAGATCGATCAGGGTGTTCATGGCTACTCCTTCGATCCGGCATCTGCTTCGGCCGGCGGGAATCTGTCGCTGGCTTTATAGTTTACCATCAGCTTCGCGCTTGTCGTCTCTCGTCTCTCGTCTCTGGCAGGTTCAGCAGTCAAGGGGAGGCAACTTACCTGCGGCAGAGTGACAACAGACGGCTTCATGATAAGATAATATCTAATTAGACTCAACACATCATCCTGGTCATGTTAGATCAAGGCGACTTGAACTGGATTCGGTTGCAGCTGCTCCCCTGCCTTGCGGCCGCCGGGTGACGGCCGCACGGCAGGCTGATCCTGATGGTGATGAGCCGACGGAGATCATTTATGTCTCAGAGGACCGGAGCCGCCCGGCGAGCCATGCTTGAATTGCTGGCCTTCGCCATGCTTTTGCCGGTTATTACCGGATTTGACCGCGATGCGCACCGGCCAAGCGCAGCGCTTGCTCCGGAAACCATTGCCGCCTCCGCAGTGCACTCTTCGCCGCAGACAGCTCCCGAACCCGGCACCGCCCTCAACTGGCGGCGTGACACGGACACGGACACGGACAAGGACAAGGCGGCAACGAAAAGAGCAGGCCTGAAGCCCGAAACGGTCCTCTCCTGGGAGACCGGGTCCGGCAAAAGCTATCTCATTCCCGGCCTCGAAGTACCCGCTTTCCTCGTGCTGCTCAACGTCTTCGACCGGAGTGCCATCGGCAACAAAGACGGTAAAAGGACCTACCAGACGACCTTCTCCACCACCTGGGAACACCTGCGACGCCAAAATTGGGTCTTCGACAATGATTCTTTCAGTGTGAACCAGTTTGGACATTCCTACCAGGGAGCGACCATGTATGGACTTGCGCGCTCCTCCGGCCTCGGTTTTTGGGAGTCCTGGGCCTACAGCCATATGGGAAGCTTCCTGTGGGAGATGGCCGGCGAGACCGATCGGCCCTCCATCAACGACATGGTGACGACCGGCAACTCGGGAAGCCTTCTCGGCGAGGCGCTGTTTCGGATGTCGGCACTGGTTCTAAAGGAGGAGAGCGTCAGCCCCGATGGCTGGCACGAACTGGGCGCGGCGATTGTATCCCCGCCCACCGCCTTTAACCGTCTGGCTTTCGGCGACCGGTTCAGGACTCAGTTCCCGAGCCATGACCCAGCCACCTGCTGGCGTTTCCGGCTCGGCGCCAGTTTGAGCAGCAGTTCCCAGCCGGATGCGAACCTGGACTTCGCCATGTCCTACGGTCTGCCCGGAAAGCCGGGCTATACCTACACGCGCCCCCTTGACTACTTCAATTTTCAGATCGGCGGCCTTTTCAGAGCGAGCAACCCCGTCGGCAACGTCCTGCTGCGCGGCCTGCTGTACGGCAAGGATTACCACGCGGGCGACGACTACCGCGGGATCTGGGGGCTCTATGGAAGCTACGACTACCTGTCGTCCTCCGTCTTCCGGGTCTCGACCACGGCCCTCTCGCTTGGCACGACCGGCCAATACTGGGTGGCACCCGGCGTGGCGCTGCAGGGATCCATCCTTGGAGGTGTCGGCTTCGGAGCAGCCGGGGTGACCCCGGTCGCCGACGAGAAGCGGGATTTCCACTACGGCGTTACTCCGCACCTGCTCCTCGCACAGCGTCTTATCTTCGGCAACAGGGCGGCACTGGATCTGGTCGGGCGAGGCTACTATGTCAGCGGCACCGGCTCCGATGACGCTGAGGGCTCGGAACGGATTGCCCGCATCACCACGGCGCTCACCTTCAGAGTCTACCGGCGCCACGGCATCGGTCTGCAGTTTGTGGAGTCGATCCGTAATGCGCACTACGGCAGCCGGCCCCTGAGAGAGCAAAGCGAGGGGAGCTTGAGCCTTGTCTACACCTTCCTCGGCGACTCGCATTTCGGCGCCGTCGAGTGGCGCGACGAGGGGAGTCGATGACCGCAGCTGATTGGGGGCGACCGAACCCGCTGAGCTTACAGACCGGCGCCGTCACTGGCAAGGTCACCCGCCGGCTGAGTATGTCTTCCTGCCGTATTTGACTAAATTTGACAAAAATCTGTTTTGTCTTACACTTCCTCGGTTGCAATCCTGATGCACGGCTTGGCTTGTGATTGCCAGCCGGAGAAATACCAGGTCAGTGACACTTCAGATGCCTGGGAAACCTTCCGAGCGTACGCTAGTTCCGTCTGGAGCCACCGCACTACAATATATGGAGCACTCAATGCCTGTTTCCGGAGTAGTGGTGACTTGTTTTAGCGGATCGAGCGCGGAGGTTGCCGAGCGGGTCGGCGCTTTCGATGGCGTCGAGGTGCACGGCGTGCTCCCCGACGGTCAGATCGTGGCTGTCGTTGAGGCCGATACGGTCCAGGGCGAGGTCGACCTGGTATCCCGGCTGCACGAGGTCGACGGCGTGATCGCGGTCCGTCTCGCCTATCACAATTTCGAGGATGTCGAGTCTTAAACAACTCTTTCCCTGCATCTATCCCGCTTATCTGGAGGCGTTCATGTCACTTTCCCGACGCGATTTTCTCAAGGCGACTGCTGCAGCCGCGGCATTTGCCGCAGCCGGCGCCGCTACAGTCAACCCCTTACGGCCAGACGACGCGGAGGCTGCCGAGGGAGGCATCACCTGGGGCAAGGCTCCCTGCCGCTTCTGCGGCACGGGGTGCGGCGTGCTGGTCGGGGTCAAAAACGGCCGGGTGGTAGCGACCAAGGGGGATCCCCAGGCACCGGTCAACAAGGGGCTGAACTGCATCAAGGGGTACTTCCTCTCCAAGATACTGTACGGCAAGGACAGGCTGACCAAACCGCTGATCAGAAAGGGGGGCAAGATGGTCGAGGCCTCCTGGGACGAGGCCATGACGCTCATCGCCAGCAAGTACCAGGAATCGATCGCGAAGCATGGTCCGGACTCGGTGGCGATCTACGGCTCCGGCCAGTGGACGATCTTCGAGGGGTACGCGGCCCTGAAACTGTTCAAGGGGGGGATCGGCACCAACAACATCGAGCCCAACGCCCGCCTCTGCATGGCCTCGGCGGTCACCGGCTTCATGACCACCTTCGCCAGCGACGAGCCGATGGGGTGCTACGACGACCTGGACCTGGGGGACACCTACTTCCTTTGGGGCGCCAACATGGCGGAAGCCCATCCGGTGCTCTTCTCCCGCATGATCGACAACCGGCTGAGAAATCCGCGGGTCAAGATCATCGATTTCGGCACCCGCCGCACACGCACCTCCCAGATGGCCGACCAGTACATAAGGTTCAACCCCCAGACCGACCTGGCGCTGATGAACGCCCTCGCCCATGTCATCGTCCGCGACAAGCTTTATGACGAAAAATTTCTCAAGGATCACGTTGTGTTCAAAAAGGGGAAGGAGAAGATCGGCTACGGCCTGGAGGACAAGTTCAAGTTCGCCGACGAGCCGAAACTGATCTCCTTCGACGACTACCAGGCCTTCCTCAAACCGTACACCCCGGAGTACGTGGCCGGGCTCTCCGGCGTGCCTGCCGCGAAGATCGTCGAACTGGCCCACCTGTATGCCGACAAGAGCCGCAAGGTCAACTCCCTTTGGACCATGGGTTTCAACCAGCACACCCGCGGCACCTGGGCCAACAACCTCGCCTACAACCTGCACCTTCTGACCGGGAAGATCTGCCGCCCAGGCGAGAACCCGATGTCGCTCACCGGCCAGCCCTCGGCCTGCGGCACGGCCCGCGAGGTGGGGACCTTTACCCACCGGCTCCCCGCCGACATGGTGGTGGCGAACCCCGAGCACAGGGCGAAGACCGCCAGGATCTGGGGGATCGACCCGGCAAAGATACCGGCCAAGCCGACCTACAACGCCGTGGAGATGTTCCGCGCGCTGGACCGCGGCGACATCAAGGTGGTCTGGATTCAGGTCACCAACCCGTTCCAGTCGCTGCCGAACCTCAACCGCTACCGCAAGGGGGCCCGCAAGGGGGACGGCCGTTTCGTGATCGTTTCCGACATCTACCCGACCCGCTCCACGGAGCTTGCCGACGTGATCCTCCCCTCGGCAGGATGGATCGAGAAGGAGGGGGCCTTCGGCAACGCCGAGCGCCGCACCCAGCAATGGTTCAAGCTGGTGAACCCGCCCGGCGAGGCGCGCAACGACCTGTGGCAGACCATGGAGCTCGCCAGACGCCTTGGGCACGGCAACCTCTTCCCCTACAAGTATCCCGAAAAAGAGATCTGGGAGGAGTACCGCAAGTTCGGCGAGGGACAGGGGAAGGACCTCGCGCCCTACGAGGCCTACACCAAGGCGCGCGGCCTGCGCTGGCCGGTGGTGAACGGCAAGGAGACCCGCTACCGCTACGCCGAGGAGTATGACCCCTACGTCAAGCCGGGCGAAGGTATCCGGTTCTACAAGAACAAGGCCGACCACAATAAGGCGGTCATCTGGGCCCGCCCCTACGAGCCGGCCCCTGAAGTGCCGGACAAAAAGTACCCCTTCTGGCTCTGCACCGGCCGCGTGCTGGAGCACTGGCACACCGGCACCATGACCGGGCGGGTGCCGGAGCTGAAACGCGCCTATCCGGCAGCGGTCTGCGAGATGCATCCCGACGATGCCAGGCGGCTCGGCGTCAAGCATCTGGGGAAGGTCAGGCTCACCTCCCGCCGCGGTACGATCGTGCTGAACCTGGACCTGAACGGCCGCGGCAAGGCCGAGAAGGGGAACGTGTTCGTCGCCTTTTTCGACGAGAACAAGATGATCAACGAGTTGTGCATCGACGCCTACTGCCCGATTTCGGGCGAGCCGGACTACAAGAAGTGCGCCGTAAGGGTCGAGAAGGCGTGACGCCCTGCCGGGAGAAAAGCGGCATCACCCGCCGGCGCTTCCTGAAGGACGGCGTGCTGGTGCCGCTTGCGCTGACGGCCGGGGGGATCGGGCTGTCGGCGCTCTTTCTGCGCCCGGCCGACGGGAGCGTTTTCTACCTGCGTCCTCCCGGTGCCCTGGAAGAGGGGCGCTTCACGGCGGCCTGCGTAAAGTGCGGCAAATGCGCCCAGGCCTGTCCCTACAAGGCGATCAAGATGACCGGCGGCGCTGCGGGGGTGGCCATCGGCACCCCCCGGGTCATTGCCCGGGAAACCCCCTGCTCTCTCTGCCCGGACATCCCCTGCGCCAAGGCCTGCCCGTCGGGGGCGCTGGACCGAAGGCTCGACGACGTGGCGAAGATCCGGATGGGGACGGCGGTGATCGTCGACCGTGAAAACTGCCTTTCCCTCAGGGGACTGCGCTGCGAGGTGTGCTACCGGCAATGTCCGCTGATCGACAAGGCGATCACCATCGTGCCGCGCCACAACGAGCGCACCGGCACCCACAGCATCATGGAACCGGTGGTGCATCGCGACAAATGCGTCGGCTGCGGGATCTGCGAAAACGCCTGTGTGCTGGAGAAACCGGTCATCGTGGTGCTGAAATCGCCGCCGTTCCAGAAGGATGCCTATGACTTTTAAGTGGTGGCCCCTGCGCCGTTTGAGCCAGCTCAGCGTCATCGCCCTGATCGCCTCGCCGCTTCTCGGCATGACCTTTTTCAGCGGCGACCTCTCCGCCGGAGAACTGTTCGGCATAAGGCTCGCGGATCCGCTCGCCTTTCTGCAGGCCACCCTGGCTGCCCGCCTGTTCGACCCTTCCTTTTTCGGGGCGGCCCTGATCGCCGCGGCGCTCTATTTTGCCACCGGCGGACGCTCGTTTTGCGGCTGGGTCTGCCCGGTCTACCTGGTGACCGAAACGGCCGACAGGCTGCGACTGCGCCTAGGTAGCGGCGGCCGCACGCTGCCGCTGTCGGGCAGCAGATGGGTCCTTGCTGCGACGGTTCTGATCTCGTTGGTCACCTCCTTGCCGTTCTTCGAGATCCTGTCCCCCATCGGCGCGACGGCCCGGGCCATCATGTTCGGGGCCTGGCAGCCGCTCCTGCTCCTTTTGGCGATCGTGCTGGCCGAGCTGTCGGTGGCGCGGCGCGTCTGGTGCCGCTCGCTCTGCCCGGTCGGGGGGTTCTACTCGCTTCTGGGGAGGTTCAGCCCGGTGCGGGTCGGATTTTCGCGGCAGCTTTGCACCGGATGCGGGGAGTGCAGCAGGGTCTGCCCCGTCGAGGAAGTGCTGGAACCGGCCCTGTACGGGGATGCACGTCAGATCGTAGCCGGTGACTGTACCCGCTGCGGCGCCTGCATCGACGTCTGTCAGCCGAAGGCGCTCGGTGTGGATCTCGGGTACCGATGATACTGCTAAAATTCCCAGGACAAAAACAACAGCACGCGGATGACGCTGATTTACACGGATCGGATCAGAAGCTTTATCCAGATACAGGAGGTCTTCCATGAACGTACTTTCCAGCTGCCTTGTGATGACAGGCATGACCGCCGCTTTACTGATGCCGGTTGCAGCATCTGCCGACGAGCCAGAAAATCTGGAGACTGACGCCCAATCCGCAGAAGGGATGCCTCCGGCCATCCCTCACGGCATCAAGGAAACGGCCAACGGCGAATACTGCCTGTCGTGTCACCGCACCGGAGTGAACGGCGCGCCCATGACCCCCCATCCGGAGAGGCTGACCTGCACCGAGTGCCATGTCCCGGCCAATCCCGACGCGCCTGCCAGGAAGGGTGCGAAAAAGCCCACGCACCAGAAATGACCATGACGCGCAAGGAATTTTTCCGGGAGGCGTTCCTGTCTCTGGGCAAAACGGCGGTGGAGGTTTCCGATACGCTGCAGGGGAGCTCTGTTCCGGTACCCGAGGATCTGCCAGAGGAAGAATTCCCGCCGCAGCCCGAACCCGACCAGGACAAGGTGGCAAGCGCTGACAACGGCTGCTGTCTGGCCAGAAGCTGCGGCTGTTTCAGCTGCAGCGAGCGCTGCCTACCGGGGGCGATAACCATGCTCCCCGGCGTGGGAATCAGGATCGACGAGGCACTCTGTACCGGTTGCGGCACCTGCGAGCATGTCTGCCCGGTTTCCCCCAAGGCGGTCAGGCTGCAGCCGCGCCCTCAGCCCGAGGCAGCATCCAGAGATGTATAACCCTTCGGCCTCCCCTTGACGGGGAAGATCCGTCACAGATGAATTTTACAGTTGCAAACGGATCCCGTAGCGTCTATTTTAACGCTCTCCCTGAGAGGGAGAAGCTTGCACGACCCGGCTCCGGGACCAGTTCTGATTTTTCCGACAAGCGAGACTTTTGGTGTGGCGCAGCTGCCATGCTGACCGGCTCGCTTTTTTACTTTGGAGGCACAATGGGCAACATCCCGATGCTTTTTCTGGCGCTTGGCATCATACTGCTGGGCGCCACGGTCTTCACCAACGGACTGGAATGGTTCGGCAAGAAAATGAACCTCTCCGACGGGGCCGTCGGGAGCATCTTCGCGGCGATAGGCACAGCACTCCCCGAGACTCTCGTCCCGATCATCGCGATCCTGTACGGCTCCCGGGAAGCAGGCCAGAGCATCGGCGTGGGCGCCATCATCGGCGCCCCCTTCATGCTCGGCACACTCGCTCTCTTCATTAGCGGTGTCGCGGTCATCGTCAACCGGAAAAAGAGGGACGACTACCCCGTGATGCGCGTCGACACCGTCGTCATGCGCCGGGACATGGAATATTTCCTCGCGCTCTACTCGCTCGCCATCGTCTGCACCTTCCTCAGCCACCCGGTACTGAGGGTCTTCGTCGCCATGACCCTGCTCCTTTGCTACGGGGGGTATGCGCTGAAGACCATCAAGGCGGGCAACAACGGACCGGTGCAGGAGTCGGACCTCGACCCCTGCTATTTCGCGCCCAAGTCGCACGATCCGCACTTCGGAGTGATCCTGTTCCAGGTGGTGGCCTCGCTGTTCCTCATCGTCTGGGGCTCCTACATCTTCGTCGACAAGGTGCAGATCATCTCGCTGCAGATGGGGATCTCCCCGTTCATCCTCGCCATGATCATCGCGCCGATCGCGACGGAGCTCCCCGAGAAGTTCAACAGCGTCATCTGGATCAGCAAGGGAAAGGACACCCTCGCCATCGGCAACATCACCGGGGCCATGGTGTTCCAGAGTTCCGTGATAACCGCCATAGGGATCATGATGACGCCGTGGCAGTTGACGCACGCGGCGTTTCTGACCGTATTGCTCACCTTTGCCTCGGTGGGGCTGGCATACGCCCAGATACGCCTCAAGAAGGAGCTGACCCCGACGACGCTCCTGGCCGGCGGCCTGTTCTATGCGCTGTTCCTGGCCCTGGTCTTCACCGGCAGGTTGTAACGGCAGTCAACGGGGATGGTGCAGGGCGGTCTTGAGGCAGGGAAAAATCAGGAAGGCGACGGTGCAAACCGTCGCCTTCTGTCGTTTTGGTTACCGCGAATGGGACCGGCGCTCCCGGGACGGGATCAGATGATGTGGTAGTGCTCGGCGAGCGCCTTGTAGCTGCGGTGCGCCGCGAGGTAACGGGCCTCTTCGGCATAGGTGGTCGGATAGACCTGCGGCACGCTCCGGTGCGCGAGATTGCGGTCGACGTTGACGAAGGTGAACAGGCATGAGTTGGACAGCGCCCTGGTGGTCCGGTCGGCGCTGATCCGCTCGATGTTCGCCTCGACGCAGATGAAACTCTCCTGGGTATAGACCACCTGCGCCGTGTAGTGCAGCTTGTCGCCCATGCGCACCGGCTCGTAGAAGTTGATGCGGTTCACTGCGGCGACGATGGAGCGATCGGGTGCCACCAGCTCGGAGCAGATGGCCGCGAGCTCGTAGGCGCGGCGGATCAGGTAGCCCCCGAAGATCTTCTGCGGCACGTTCTCGAACTCCGGGACCATCCGCTCCCAGGAATCCGTCGCTATCCGTCCCACCAGCATCCCCTGGAAGCCGGGGGCGTCCTGGATCTTGTGCAGCGCGGTGAACATCTCGTACTCCTGGCGGCTGGGCGGCTCCAGGAGGGCGGCCTTTTGCAACTTGTAATCCTCGCGCCGCGCCAGGGCCTTCTGGGCACGTTTTTGCTCCGTGGGGTCGTCATACTCCAGAGGCGGCAACTGCAGGCTCACCTCCCGCTCCCCCTCCGTCGAGCGCGCCACCATGGTGAAGTAGCAGGAGGCGACATGGTTGGCAGGCTCGCCCGGCTGCGACACCCTGATGCCGATCTCGAGCGAACTGCGCCCCACATGGTTGATCCGGGCATCGAAGCGGAGGTCCTTGGTGACGTCGGCCGCGTGGCGCACCAGGATTTTGTCGATGGCGGCGGTCACAACCCGCGCCTGCGGGAAGAAGCGGTTCACGTACCTAAGCGCCGTCTCCTCCGCGACCTTGTCGAGGATCTCCAAAAGCAGTCCGAAGCGCAGGTTTCCCTGGAGTTCGGGGTCGTCGATCACCATGAAGCGGCGGCGCAGGGCCTGGTCGCTGCTCAGCGCGAGGGTCTGATAGAACGTGGTGTCGTTGGGTCTGGTCATAGGACGCTCCGCGGTTTTTTGGCTGCCGGCAGATGATGCTGCTGGGGACACTCTAGCACACAGTCATCTGATGCGCACGGGTTAATGTCGCGCGGCAGATCGGCGGCAGGACGGGCGCCGCGCATCCAAGATATCCCTGATCAGTTCGAATCCTGATCTCCCCCTTGAAGGGGGAGGAACGCGACCGGCGGAAGATTGAAACCAATCAGGAAGATATTTCATTTTAGTTTTCATGAGACGAACCGATACCGTACAGGGTGGAAGGTACAGGCTCCCCACTGGCAGGACCATGCCGCGGGCTCGGCGCTGCTTGCCTTGCGCCGCTTCTGCGCCGTGAGGCGAGAACCTCGTACCATGAGGCGACCGGATGCGGAAAAGGGAGCGGCCTGAGACGGTCGCAGAGGATCAAGGAGATTTATGCAGAACCGCTTAGATGGAGGCGATGACAGGGAGGAGCGGCGCAGCTGCGGCGTCCCCCCGTCCGACGGTGAAGAGAGCCGGGAACTGCTGAACGCCGTCCTCGAAGCGATCCCGCATCCGATCTATCTCAAGGACAGCGCAGGGGTCTTCCTCAACTGCAACGGAGGCTTCGCGGACTTTATCGGCGTCGACAAAGCGCGCATCATCGGTCACAGCGCAGGCGAGCTGTACTCGCCGGAGCTCTCCTGCTGGAGTGCCCTGGCCGAAACCGGACCGGGCGGCAACCAAGGGAACCGGGACCGGCGCAAAGAGGTGCGAAGGGCCGGCGGGGCCAGCGTCGTACTGCTCTTCGGGGAAGCGCCGCTCCTTGGCAGCGACGGGTCCGCCCGCGGCGTGGTCGGCAGCATCCTCGACATCACCCAGCAGACGCGGATCGAGGAGGAGCTGCAGCTCCAGGCAACCATGCGGGAAGCAGAGATCGCCAAGCACCAGAGGGTGGAGGATGCGCTGCGGCAGAGCGAGGAGCGCCTGAGCGTCATCGTCGAGGCCTCCCTGGCGGGGATCGTGCTGGTCGCGCCGGACGGCTCCATAAGCTTTGCCAACCGGCGCCTGGCGGAGATGTTCGGCGTCGGCATGGACGGATTGCTCGGGACGCGGTACGCGTCATGGCTGCACCCCGGCGACAGAAGCGAGGGAGAGGCGCTGGCAGCCAGGCTTCACTCCGGAGAGGTCGCCGCCGCCAACGTCGAGCGCCATTACCTGCGGCGCGACGGCAGCGATTTCTGGGGTTACCTCTCGGGGAGGCGCCTAGAGAACGGCGACGGCTCCCTGCGGGCGCTGATCGGCTCCATCGCGGACGTGACCCCATTGAAAAACAGCCAGAGCGCACTGGAGCGGGAAAAGGAGCGGCTGGCGGTGACGCTGCGCTCCATCGGCGACGGCGTGATCACCGTCGACACCGACGGGTGCGTCGTTCTTTTGAACCGGGTGGCTGAGGAGCTGTGCGGCTGCCGGCAGGAGGAGGCAGCCGGCCTCCCTCTGGACCAGGTATTCCAGGTCATCGACGAGAGGACCGGGATAGCGAGGGAGAACTCCGTCGCCCAGGTGCTGAGAAGCGGGCAGGTCGTCGAACAGCCGGGCCACGGGCTGCTGGTATCCAGGGACGGCAGGGAGCGGAGCATCGCCAGCAAGGCGGCGCCGATCCTGGACCGCGAGCACCGGATCCCCGGCGTGGTCCTGGTGTTCCGCGACATAACAGAGAGGCGGGAGATCGAGGAGGAGCTGTTCAAGGCGCGCAAGCTGGAGTCGCTGGGCATCCTCGCCGGCGGGATCGCGCACGACTTCAACAACCTTTTGACCGGTATCATGGGGAACATTTCCCTGTCCAGGGCGCAGATACCCGACGACCACCAGGCGGCGACCTTCCTGGACCGCGCCCGGCAGGGGGCGGAGCGGTCGAAGGAGCTGACCCAGCAACTGCTCACCTTCTCCAAAGGGGGCGCACCGGTCAAGAAGCTGACCTCCATCCCCCAGATCCTGACGGAGTCCGCGGTCTTCGCCCTGAGGGGCTCCAACGTGCGCTGCGACTTCGACATAGACCCCCAACTCTGGTGCGCCGAGATCGACGCGGGGCAGATGAGCCAGGTGATCAGCAACCTGGTCATCAACGCCGACCAGGCGATGCCCGAGGGGGGCTCCATCCTCGTCAGGGCGGAAAACGTGCTGCAGCTTGAGGAGAGCGACGGCGGGAGGCGGATCCGGATCACCGTCAAGGACAACGGCGCCGGCATCAGCGAGGAAGACCTGATCCGCATCTACGACCCCTATTTCTCCACCAAGGCGACCGGCAACGGACTGGGGCTTGCCACCGTGTACGCCATCATCAAGAACCACGACGGCGAGATAAAGGTCTTTTCGCGGCTGAACCACGGCACGACCTTCGCGATCACGCTCCCGGCGCAGGCGGGGAGCGTGCCCCAGCAGGCGCGAGCGGAGCCGGAGCCAACCGCAGGCGGCGGCACGATACTGCTGATGGACGACGAGGCTGCCATCAGGGAGATGGCAGCGGCGGCCCTCACCATGTTCGGCTACCAGCCGACGGTTGCCTGCAACGGAGAGGAGATGCTCGAGCTGTACCGGGAGGCGCTGGATTCGGGCTCGCCTTTCGGCGCCGTCATCATGGATCTGACGATACCCGGGGGGATGGGGGGCAAGGAGGCCGTGAAGAGGCTTCTGGAACTGGACCCGCATGCGCTGGCGATCGCCTCGAGCGGCTACTGCGACGATCCCGTTATGGCGAACTACGCCGACTACGGCTTTTCCGGCGTGGTTTCCAAGCCGTACAGTCTGCAGGCCCTCGACATCACGATCCACGAAATTCTCGCCAGGAGCACCAGGAAATCCGGGGCGTCATGACCGGGAAAGGAACGGCTGAAAGATTGCGGTCTGAGCAATGGGCCGAAGATCGACGCCAATCGGTATAAAAAAAGCCGCCCTTGCTGGGGCGGCTTTTTTTATGCGGTTGAGGTTGCAGGCCTGATCAGGCAGTTGCCTTCGTTTTAGCGACTTTAGCTTTCGCCACCTTGGGGGCCTTCTCTGCCTTGGGGGCCTTGGGGGCTTTGACAGGCTTGGCTGCCAATGCAGGCTTGGCTGCCTTGGCGGGAGCGGCCTTCTTTGCCTCGATGTTCGCCATCCGGACCTGTCTTGCCTTGGCAAGGTTGTCCGCCAGACCTCTGTCCTTGGCCATCTTCCTGCGTGCCTCGGAATAGCTCTTGGCAGATAACGGCTGCTTGCTCGGGATTCCGAACTGCTTCTTGTACTCGCCGGGCTTCATGCCATGAGCGGTGCTCAGGTGGCGTGCCAGGGTCTTAAAGCCACCCTTGCCGCACACCATGCAGATTACTTCGCCCTTTTTGAACGCCTCTTTCACAGTCAGCGCAGGTTTGGCTTCTTCTGCTCCTGCGACAGACTCACCTGCTTCCAGGTTTTTAAGTGCGTTGTGTACTTTGCCGATTTCAAATATGAGCTGGTCTGAAGTCATCGGAGTACTCGACGCATGTGATGCTACGATCTGAGCCGCGATTTCTACTAACGTTGCCATTGATTGATCCTCCATGTAACAAAATTGAATATATCCGTATTATTGACATATTTGTGGGGATTGTCAATATTATTTCTTTGCAACCAAGTGAAGCCCCATTTTTACCATTCATCGAGTTGTTGTCTTTTCCGTTTACACGACGGATAGCGATAATCGTTTCCTGTGCAACCCGGGTCTTTGCTGCGCTGAGATTCAGCAGAGGCTCGAAAGGATGCGGCCCGGTGAACTTCATTCCGTAGGCTGTGCGCGATGGCGTGCAGTTGAAATAACCCGACACGGTGGTGCCGGCGCTGAAGTCCAATATGCACTCCCTCAGGTCCGTACCTTTGGATCGATAACCCTGAGCAGTGATGACTGATACCACTTCGGGAACGCAGTTGTCGCCAGCAAATAGCTTGCGGCACCTGTTCACCGTTGCACCAATCAGTGAACTGTCTTTGGCAACCCGCTGAGTTACATCTCTATTCCAGTAACTATTCAGCTGCCGTTGGCTCCTGCAGCCGTAGGGTGGGCCGTGCCCACCGGAAGCCGAAGGCCAGGGCATCCGCAAGGGGTGCCTACAGAATCGGTGTTAAAGGGAAACCCCTTGCGGGTATCCAGGCCGACGTTGATTGGTGGGCACCGCCCACCCTACGCTATCTGATCGTTGACCTGGTATAGTCACAAGATTTTGTAATATGCTGAATAGTTACTAAACATCAACCATCCCTTCTGAGGGACTTGGCGCGAAACCCTCTTGCAACACCGTCAGGAGCGTCCGTCTGGACGCGATGAGCGCTGCAGGGATGCCGCTCCTGCGACAGGTATTTCGCTTAAAGCTGACGCTCTGGAATTGCCCGGGAGGGAGGAGGGATTGCCACGGGGGCCGGGGCCGGCGAACCGGAGGCGCTGCTCTAAGTTTATTGTTGACAGGAATGGTGCGATTCAGTATTACTAGATCTGCACTACGGCGCTACGGCTCCTCCTACAATTAAATAGCACGACTTATCTAGAGCGATCGAGGGACTGGCCCTGTGACGTCGCGGCAACCTCCCTATATGGGAAGGTGCCAAATCCTGCGAAGCGGCGACGTTTCGGTAGATAAGGAAGCGCGGACCAGCACCATAAAAGTCCCCTTCCGACCCCGGAAGGGGACTTTTATATTTGGAGGTGACAGATGAACATCGCAACTGAGGCTGCACACATCGGCCTGGACCGGGAATCAAGGACAGGGGCCGTAACGGTGCCGATCTATCAGACCGCCACGTTCCGTCACCCGGGGCTCGGCCAGAGCACGGGGTACGACTACTCGAGAAGCGGCAACCCGACCCGGCAGGCCCTGGAGGAGGGAATCGCGCTCCTGGAAGGCGGCTGCCGCGGCTTTGCCTACGCTTCGGGTATGGCGGCCATCACCAGCCTGATGTTCCTCTTTCGTCAGGGGGACCACCTGATCGTCACCGAGGACCTCTACGGCGGGAGCTACCGGCTTTTCGAAAAGATCTTCCAGCAGTTCGGCTTGAGCTTCAGCTACGTGGACACGAGCGACACGGCGCAGGTCCAGCAGGCGATCCGGCCCAACACGCGCGCTCTCTTCGTCGAATCGCTCACCAACCCGCTGCTGAAGGTTGCGGACATCGGCGAACTCGCCACCATCTGCCACGGCATGGGCCTTCTGTGCATCGTGGACAACACCTTTCTCACCCCGTACCTGCTGCGTCCGCTCGACCTGGGGGCGGACATCTCCGTCTACAGCGGCAGCAAGTACCTGGCCGGCCACAACGACACGGTCTGCGGCCTGGTGGCGGTCAAGGACCCCGAACTGGCAGAGCGGGTCTACTTTCACCAAAACGGTGCCGGAGCCGTGCTCGGTCCGCAGGATTGCTGGCTCACCATCCGGGGCATGAAGACGCTAACCATACGATTGGACCGGCAGCAGGAAAACGCCCTCTCGATCGCCAGCTGGCTCGCCTGCCAGCCGCAGGTCTCCCGGGTCTATTACCCGGGGCTGCCGGACCACCCGGGGCATGACCTGATGGCAGAGCGCGGCAAGGGTTTCGGGGCCATGATCGCCTTCGAGGTGACCGAGCCCCACCTGGTGAACCGGCTGCTCATGAAGACGCGCCTGATCTCGTTTGCCGAGAGCCTGGGCGGCGTGGAGAGCCTGATCACCTTCCCGCAGGTGCAGACCCACGCCGACATCGAGCCCGAGACGCTGGAGCGGCTCGGCATCAACCACCTGCTACTGCGCCTCTCGGTCGGGATAGAAGATAAGGACGACCTGATCGCCGACCTGGCGCAGGCGTTTGCAGAAGGAGACGAACCATGAAATTCGCAACGGAACTGATACACGGCGGCAATCCCATCGACCCGGAGCACGGCTCCCTGAGCCACCCGATCTATTTGAGCTCCACCTTTGCCCAGCGTTCCATGGACCATTTCGGCCGCTTCGACTACGCGCGCTCGGGAAATCCGACCCGGGAGGCGCTGGAAGAGGCGGTGGCAGGGCTTGAGGGCGGCTCGACCGGGCTCGCCTTCGCCTCCGGGATGGCGGCCATCGCCTCCACCTTCATGATCTTCGCCCCCGGCGACCACCTGGTCGTCTGCGAGGACGTCTACGGTGGCACCTTCCGCCTGCTTTCCACCCTGCTCAGCGGTTGGGGGCTGAGCGTCAGCTTCGTGGATGCCACCGACATATCGGCCATTGCCGCGGCGATCCGCCCGAGCACCAAGGCGCTCTACCTGGAGACCCCGTCCAACCCGCTGATAAAGATCATCGATCTCCCCGCAGCGGCCGCACTCGCCAAGGAACACGGCCTCCTCACCATCGTGGACAACACCTTCATGACCCCGTACCTGCAGCGTCCGCTGGAGCTTGGCTGCGACATCGTTTTGCACAGCGGCACCAAGTTCCTGAACGGCCACTCCGACGTGATCTGCGGCTTCGCCGTCGCCGGGGATCCGGAGCTCGGCCGCAGGTTGCGCTTCATACAGAACGCCTTCGGCGCAGTGCTCGGACCCCAGGATTGCTGGCTGGTGCTGCGCGGTCTGAAGACACTCAAGGTGCGGATGGAGGAGAGTCAGACCGGCGCCAGGCGGATAGTAGCCTGGCTGAAGGAACAAAAGGAAGTGGCGAAGGTCTACTATCCGGGGCTTCCCGAGCATCCGGGTTATGGTACGCATCTGCGCCAGGCGAGCGGCCCGGGAGCCGTGCTTTCCTTCGAGCTTTCCAGCTACGAGGTGACCAAGCGGCTTCTGGAAGGGGTGAGACTGGCCGCGTTCGCCGTGAGCCTTGGGGGCGTGGAGAGCATCCTCTCCTACCCAGCGAAGATGTCGCATGCCGCCATGCCGCCGGCCGAGCGCCTGGCGCGCGGGATCAAGGACACCCTGGTGCGGCTTTCCGTAGGCCTCGAGGATCCCGAAGACCTGATCGCGGACATGGACCGGATCCTGAACCGTTGATCGGCCGGCCCGAGGAATAGCAGAAACAGAAAAAGCCCGAGGAATCGGGCTTTTTCTGTACAATATTGTTGATAGGTAACTATTCAGCAAATTTCAAGGAAAAAGCAATTACAAACAATCAAAAGCCTCACCACAGAGGGCACAGAGGAACACAGAGGAAATCTTAAACCAAAGGCTAAGCCTTTTTGTTTTATACATAAATCAGGTTTTGATTTTCCTCTGTGCCCTCTGTGGTGAGGCTTTATGCTTTGGGCTGTTTGTGATTGGTCGACTGGTGCTGAATAGTTACGGCAGAAGAGCACCGGCGCCTCCTTGCCGCAACCCGATTCTGTGTTATACCGATTACCTGAAGATGCTGCACCATTGCATCTGGATTGCAGCAGTCTTTGAGAACAATTGCCGTAATTCAAAGGGGAAAAGCCATGAACATAGCTAAAGAAAACATCGCGTCCGATTTTACCGATCGCTGCAGGGGGGCCATCTGGGGGCAGTTCATCGGTGATGCCGCATGCCTTGGCTCCCACTGGATCTACGACCTGAACGAACTGGACCGCAGTTTTCCGGGAGGGATCACCGGTTTCGAGACTCCGGCGCCGGGGCACTATCACGCGGGAAAACGCTCCGGCGACTTTACCCACTACGGCGATGCCGCGCTGCTGATGCTCCGGTCGGTGGCCCAGCTGGGACATTTTTCGGCTGAGGAGTTCGGCGCCCGCTTCGTGGCTCTCTTTTCTTCCCAGGATTACCAGGGCTACCGGGACCACGCGACCAAAGGGACCCTGGCGAATTGCCGGGCATTCGCCTCCCAACACCCGGGCAGTTCCTATCAGTTCCAGGGCGGCGCGGACGACGACCAGCCTGCGACCGCCACCCGCCTTGCCCCCGTCATAGTCGCGCACTACCTGGACGGCGCGCTGCTCAAGGTGGTGGAGAGCGCAACCCGGGTCTGTCAGGACAACTCAAGGGCCGTCGTCTACATGAAATGCCACGCCCTGATTCTCAAAGAGCTCCTGTCGGGAGGAAGTCTGGGCGATGCTTTCAAGACGGCAGCTATAGCTGTCTCGAATGAACCTGAATTCGGCAGGGAAGTGATCGATGCGACAGAGACCGTTTTCAGCCTGCGTGACCTGGATGTGCGCGAGGCGACACTGCGTCTCGGCCAAGCCTGTCCCCTGAGAGAGAGCTTCCCGGCAGCCATGCAGTGTGCTCTCAGGCACGAAAGCGACCTGCCTCGAGCCATCATCGAGTCTGCCAAGGCCGGTGGTGACAGCGCCGGCCGCTGTGCCATGATCGGGGCGTGGCTCGGAGCACTGCACGGATTGGACGGGATACCTTCGGAATGGCGCGACAAGTTGAACGCAAGGGAGGAGATAGAGCGCTGTATCGATAAGATCGTGACGCAGGTTGGGATTGCCGAGGTACGGTAAGTGTAACTATTCAGCTGCAGTTGGCTCCTGCAGCCGTAGGGTGGGCCGTGCCCACCGGAAGTCGAAGGCCAGGACACCCGCAAGGGGTGCCCCTACAAAATCGGTGTTGTTGCGGGTATCCAGGCCGACGCTGATCGGTGGGCACGGCCCACCCTACGCTATCTGATTGTTGACCTGAATACTA
>Ga0209125_1001343_pt1 | contig 23472 bp, 17 predicted proteins | sample BarGraIncub1131A_FD_184503 | JGI IMG/M metagenome (GOLD analysis project Ga0209125, IMG submission 184503) | Arctic peat soil microbial communities from Barrow, Alaska - Barrow Graham LP Incubations 11-31A (SPAdes) (version 2) | ecosystem: Environmental > Terrestrial > Soil > Wetlands > Peat... | reverse complement strand
CCCACGCCCTAATTTGCCTTCGCGTTTTCCCCTCCAGGCTCATTCCCGGTTGGAAATACGCGTCTCCGTCAGGCTCATACCTCATTGGACAAGGCTGTATCCAGACGCCGGCGGGAATCTGGCGTAAGGTGCTATTCGTTGTCGCTGCCGATGTGCTCATTGCCAGACTCCGTGTCTCAACATGTCGCGTGCCACGCTCCCTTGCCACTCCCCTTCACTCGGGAAGCCCCTCTTCATCTGTCGGCAAATGAATGATGCCGGTATTGTAGATGTACTCGAACAGGTTTCCGTAACGCCCCCATTCGATCGCCACGCGCAGGGCAGATTTGGCGTCTTCCTCCTTCAAAGTGAAGCGCAGCAGGCGGAGGAACAGATCTTCATGCAAATCCCCCGAGGGGTCCTGCTCCAGTCCATGACGGATGTAAGCCACCAGAGGCACGTTTTCCAGCAGCTGCTGGCCGAACGCGACATGCCGTTCGGATTGGTCCGTACGCACGTATTGCTCACCTAAGTGCGTCAACATGATGTCGCCACCATCCAGGGTTGCAAAGCCTAGCAAAGTTAGTGCTTTCGAGACGTCAAGCAGTTCCTGGTCGGTGAGCCCCGTTTCCTCGGCAAGTTTGGGCAAGTCTGCCCGGCCATGGAAGCCTTCGCCGGCAAGAACTTCCAGGATGCCTTCCATGCGGGCGATATCGGCTTCAGGCAGCCGGTCGCCCAGTTGCAGCTTGACCTCTTTCGCGCTGATGCGCCCCGGTCGCATCGAGCCGGCGGTCATCAAGCCGTAGACATGGTCGATCAGGGAACGGACTTCGGGACTCTCGACCAGGCGTGGACGAGGCAGGGATACCGCCAATTCGTCGCGCACTCGCCCCGGGTCGCTGGCAAAAACGAGCACGCGGTTGGCCATCATCACCGCCTCTTCGATGTTGTGCGAGACGACCAGGATGGCCTTGGTGGAAATTTGACCGCTTTCCCAAAGCTCCAGAATATCTTCGCGCAAGCGTTCGCCAGTCAGGACATCGAGGGCGGAGAATGCTTCGTCCATCAGCAGGACCTCGGGTTCCAGCACCAGGGCACGAGCGATGCCGACGCGCTGACGCATGCCGCCCGACAGCTCGCGCGGCAAGGCTCCCTCAAAACCGGACAAGCCGATTAGTTCGATCGCGGCTTCGGCCCGTTCGGCCCGTTCCTTGAGGGGCATGCCTTTCGCCTCAAGCCCGAGTTCGACGTTCTTTTGCACCGTCAGCCATGGGAACAGGGCGAAGGACTGAAACACCATGCTGATACCATTGGCCGGACCATAGAGCGGCAGTCCCCGGTAGAGAACCTGGCCTGCGTCTGCGGGAATTAGCCCAGCCATAATGCGCAGCATGGTGGACTTCCCGGAGCCCGACTGGCCGAGCAAGGCCACGATCTCGCCTTCGTTGAGGGTGAAGTCAACGCCCTCGAGGACTGAACGGGCCGTGCCATCGGCCGAGCGGAACGATTTGCCGACGGATTTGAGTTCAATAGTTGGCGTAGCCATGCCGTCCCTCCCTAGAAGTGCAGGCGATTTTCGGCCATACGATATAGCCTCCGCCAGATGAAGTGATTAAAGCCCATGACGAATACGCACATGACTCCGATCCCCAAGGCGATCCGGGGGAAATCACCGACCGCCGTCATTTCTGCGATGTAGCTGCCGAGGCCATGGGCTTTCAGCGTCGTATCGCCCCAGGTGACGTATTCGGCAACAATGCTGGCATTCCACGACCCACCCGAGGCCGTGATGGCGCCCGTCACGAAACTCGGGAAAATGGCGGGCAACAGGTAGCGGCGCCACTTGAGCCAACCCGAGAGGCCAAGGTTCTGTGCCGCGTAGCGCAATTCGGTCGGTATCGTTGAGGCGCCGGCAATCACATTGAACAGGAGATACCACTGCGTGCCGAGGATCATCAGCGGTGATAGCCAGATATCGGGGTTCAAATGAAATTTGACGACCGCGACGACGGCCACCGGAAAGGTCAAGTTGGCAGGGAATGCGGCGAGGAACTGAATGGCGGCCTGCGCCCGTTCCGCGAACTTTGGATTCATGCCGATCCAGACGCCGATCGGTATCCAGAGCAGCGCTGCCAGGAAGATCAGCACGATGACGCGGAGCATGGTGTAACAACCGAGCACGAATACCCGTCCAACTTCACCCCAGCCGACTTCGGTATGGATAAAGTGGATCAGTGTCCATAGCGCGTAAAAGATGACGGCAGCGATAACTGCATCCCAGGCCCGCTGCGGCGTCGCCGTCTGTGCCTGCGGGCGGGCACGAATCGAGGTGCCGTCGTAAGGCCGCCGGAACAGCGCAAAAGAACGTTCCAACAGCTGGCTGAAGGCAACGACGAGACCGTGCAAACGGTCTGTCCGGCGCAGCCAGGCGAGCAGCCATGAGCTTTGCGCGGTTTCACTCCCCGACTCTTCGAAGCGGAATTTGTCGGCCCAGGCGAGGAGCGGTCGGAAGAACAGCTGATCGTAGAGCATGACGCCGATCAGCATGGCGCCAATTGCCCAGCCGATGGCCGAAAGATCGCGCTGTTCGATGGCCAGAGCGATATAGGAGCCAATGCCCGGTAGTTTGATATTCTGATTGGAGACCGAAATCGCCTCCGAAGCGACGACAAAGAACCAGCCGCCGGACATCGACATCATCATGTTCCACAGCAGCCCGGGCATGGCAAACGGCAATTCCAGGCGCCAAAAACGTTGCCAGCCGGAAAGCTTGAACACGCAGGCCGCTTCCGTCAGCTCGGCTGGCACGGAACGAAATCCCTGATATGCGCTGAAAGCCATGTTCCACGCTTGCGAGGTGAAGATCGCGAAGATGGCCGCGCATTCGACGCCGAGGAGATTGCCTGGAAACAGAGCAATAAACGCCGTCACCGTGATCGACAGGAAGCCGAGAACGGGGATCGACTGCAGGATGTCCAGGATCGGAACGAGGATCTTCTCCGCGGCGCGGTACTTCGTGGTCAGGGCCGCAAAGACGCAGCTGAACAGCATCGACGCGCCGAGGGCGATGAACATGCGCAGGGTGGTGCGTAGCAGGTAGTACGGGAGATTTTCCGGGTCGAGAGATAGCGGGATCGTTTCCCCCAACTGGTAGGGGGTTGCCATTTGCTGGCCGCCATAGGCAAGCAACACCAGAAGAGCGAGCACCATCGGCAGCAGCGCCCAATCCCACCGGTTGCCGCCTGCCTCGACAACTTGCCGCGGAAAAAACAGTTTGTGTTTGCGCACGTTCAATCAGCCTCCCCGTCGGGCGCACGGCAGCGCCCAATCGAATGCCAGCCACCATGGCTGGCTTGCATTAAATTATCTGGGGAGCTGATGGAGTAGCCGAGAACCGGCTATCTCAATGCCACTACCCGCCATTGCGGCAGGGTAGCAGCGGGATGTGACCCGACGGTTACCTTGCCAGTTCTTGCCCGACGCAAGATCGGCTACTGGAACTGTCCACAGCGGGACTCCGTAAGAAATGACCGGCGAACTTTAGCACGCCAAATATCGCTTGGCAATATCCCCCTGGGGAGGATAGGATGCGCGCACCATGACGACATCCAGCGCCCACCCCGCCGTCCTCAAACGGCTGAAACGAGCCCTCGGCCATCTCAAGAGCATTATCACCATGCTCGAAGACGAGCGCGGCTGTCTGGAGATCGCCCAGCAAATGCAAGCCGTCGAGAAAGCGATCATCAACGCCAAGAAGACTCTGGTGCACGATCATATTGACCACTGCCTCGAAGGTACGGTGAGAGACGGCACGCTCTCGTCCGACGAAGCGGTTCGTGAATTCAAAGAAATCACCAAATACCTGTAGAAAGCAGAATACGATGCACAATCACGATCTCGCAGCGTGGACGCACGATCACGTCTTCGACGAAGGCAACCGGGCCGCGGAGCGCGGCACGCGCCTCGTCATGTGGATCACCGCCGCGATGATGCTGGTGGAAATCGCCGCCGGCTGGTGGTTTAACTCGATGGCGCTGCTGGCTGACGGCTGGCACATGAGTTCGCACGCCGTTGCGATTGGCCTTTCCGCCTTTGCATATGCCGCCGCGCGCCGCTATGCTCGCGATCCGCGATTCGCTTTCGGTACCTGGAAAATCGAAGTGCTTAGTGGCTTCGCCAGCGCCATCTTCCTGCTCGGCGTTGCGGCACTGATGGTGCTCGGCTCGGTCGAGCGGATTTTCTCGCCGCAGCCGATCCACTATCAGGAAGCGATCTGCGTTGCCGCTGTCGGACTGCTGGTCAACCTCGCGTGCGCGATGATTCTCGGAAACGCGCATGAACACCCCTGTGATCACGGCGAGCACGCCCACGATGGACAGCACGCGCATCACCATGACCTGAATCTGAAGTCCGCCTATGTGCATGTTGTGGCCGACGCGGCGACGTCGGTGCTGGCGATTATTGCCCTAGCCGGCGGCTGGATCTACGGCTGGGCCTGGCTGGATCCAGTGATGGGGATGGTCGGAGCCGTGCTGGTCGCCGTTTGGGCCAGGAACCTGCTTGGCGAAACCGGCCGCGTGTTGCTCGACCGTGAAATGGACCATCCCGTCGTCGAGGAAATCCGTCGGGCCGTCGAAACCGGTTCTGCCGCGGGGCAAAACCATCTCGCCGACCTGCATGTCTGGCGGGTAGGCAAGCAATCCTATGCCGGCGCGCTTACCGTCGTGACCCATGACCAGTCGCTGACCGCGAATCGCGTACGCGAACTGCTGTCCATGCATGAGGAAATTGTTCACGTGACGGTCGAAGTTCACCTTTGCCGGCAAAGTGACTACACGGAAATTCGGGGCCTTGAAATGGAAAAGCCGATAAGCTCATAAGCAAAAATTCGTTTTCGATCATGGCCGTGCTTTTTAGACTCCAACTTGCCCGAACAAAAAACTACTGGAGTCATCATGAAATACAAGTCCTTGATCGCCGGCCTGCTGGCTTCGGCGTTGTTTGCCGGAGGCGCGGTAGCGGCCGACATCTCCCTGCTCAACGTGTCCTACGATCCGACCCGCGAGCTGTACCAGGATTTCAATACGGCCTTTGCCAAGCACTGGAAGGCCAAGACCGGCGACAACGTCACGGTCAGCGCCTCGCACGGCGGTTCCGGCAAGCAGGCGCGCGGCGTGATCGACGGCCTGGAGGCCGACGTGGTAACGCTGGCGCTGGCCTATGACATCGACGCCATCGCCGACAAGGGCCTGCTCGCCGCCGACTGGCAGAAGAAGTTGCCGCAGAACGCGTCACCCTACACCTCGACCATCGTCTTGCTGGTGCGCAAGGGCAATCCGAAGGGGATCAAGGACTGGAACGATCTGATCAAACCAGGCGTCGAGGTGGTGACGCCGAATCCGAAGACTTCCGGCGGCGCGCGCTGGAACTACTTGGCAGCCTGGGGCTTTGCCCTCAAGCAACCGGGCGGCACGGAAGCCAAGGCCAAGGATTTTGTCAGCAAGATCTACCACAACGTGAAAGTGCTCGACTCCGGCGCGCGCGGCGCGACGACGACTTTTGTCGAACGCGGCATTGGCGACGTCCTGATTTCGTGGGAGAACGAAGCCTACTTGGCTGTCCAGGAATTAGGTCCGGACAAGTTCGAAATCATCACACCATCGGTGTCGATCCTGGCTGAACCGCCGGTCGCCGTGGTCGACAAGGTGGTCGACAAGCGCGGCACGCGCAAGGTGGCGCAGGCTTACCTGGAATACCTCTACACGCCCGAAGGGCAGGAAATCGCTGCCAGGAACTACTATCGTCCACGCGACGCCAAAGTCGCAGCTAAGCACGCCAAGCAGTTCGCCAAGGTCAACCTGATCACCATCGACGGTGTCTTTGGCGGCTGGCGTAATGCCCAGAAGGTGCACTTCTCCGACGGCGGCGTGTTCGACCAGATCTACCAGCCGACCGGCAAGTAAGGCTGTCCGTCCTCTAGAAGACGCAGTCAAAGAAGACGGGCGAGGTGAGAACCTCGTCCGTCTTTTCTATATACGAAATATGAATTAGTTTTTTGCAATTGAGTATTTATGAATATAAACGCCGTCGCATAGACTGGCTTCCTGAGCGTTACGTTGCAACAGGGAGCCTTATGTTTTCTGCTTTGTTTTTTGGCAAGAAGCCGTCCGGGCGAAACAACGTCCTGCCGGGTTTCTCGCTGTCGATGGGTTACACGCTGGCCTATCTGACGTTGATCATCCTGATTCCACTATCCGCCGTCTTCTTCAAAACGACGACGCTGGGTTGGGAAACTTTCTGGTCGGTGGTCACCAATCCGCGCGTCGTCGCCTCGTACAAGCTGAGTTTTGGTCTGTCGCTGATCGCAGCCAGCATCAACGTGGTATTCGGGCTAATCTTCGCCTGGGTGCTCGTGCGTTACCGTTTTCCCGGCAAGGCTCTGGTCGATTCGCTGGTCGATCTGCCCTTTGCCCTGCCGACGGCGGTGGCCGGCATCGCCCTGGCCACGCTGTACGCCGAGAATGGGTTGATCGGCAGTCTGCTCAAGCCTCTCGACATTAAGATCGCCTATACGCCGAACGGCATCCTGCTGGCGCTGGTTTTCATTGGCTTACCTTTCGTCGTGCGTACCGTGCAGCCGGTGCTGGCCGACCTGGAAGTTGAGGTCGAGGAGGCCGCCGCCGGGCTCGGCGCCTCGCGCTGGCAGACTTTTCGCCGGGTCATTTTCCCGCACGTGCTGCCTGCGCTGATGACCGGTTTTGCGATGGCTTTCGCGCGGGCGGTCGGCGAGTACGGCTCGGTTATCTTCATCGCCGGCAACGTACCGATGGTCTCCGAGATCACGCCGCTGCTCATCATCACCAAGCTCGAGCAGTACGACTACGCCGGCGCGACGGCCATCGCTTCGGTCATGCTGCTTATTTCCTTCGTCCTTCTGTGGGCGATCAACACCCTGCAGGGCTGGATGCAGGTTCGTCATACGGGAGGTCGCTAGGATGGCTGGCAGTGTCGCATTGCAACTGGGGGGCGGAAACGCCGGGCGCTGGGAGAGCGCCAGCCTGCGCGAAGCGTCGTGGGTGAAATGGTCCCTGATAGGCGTCGCCCTGACCTTCTTCGCCGTCTTCCTGCTTCTGCCGCTCGGCAGTGTCTTTTACGAGGGCTTCAAGAAGGGGTGGCAAGCTTATCTGGCGGCGCTCGTGGATCAGGACGCGCGGGCGGCGATCAAGCTGACACTGCTCGTCGCGTTGATTGCCGTGCCGCTCAATTTGGCCTTCGGCCTGGCCGCCTCGTGGGCCATCGCCAAGTTCGATTTTCGCGGCAAGCAGTTCCTGATTACCTTGATCGATCTGCCGTTTTCAGTCTCGCCGGTCATTTCCGGTCTGATCTACGTACTCCTCTTCGGCGCGCAGGGCTGGTTCGGTCCGTGGCTCTACGAGCATGACGTGAAGATCCTGTTCGCCGTGCCCGGCCTCGTGCTGGCGACCATCTTCGTCACCTTTCCCTTCGTTGCCCGCGAGCTGATTCCCCTGATGCAGGCGCAGGGCTCGGACGAGGAGGAGGCGGCCATCGTGCTCGGCGCCAGCGGCTGGCAGACTTTCCGCTACACGACCCTGCCTAACATCAAGTGGGGCCTGCTCTACGGCGTGATTCTGTGCAACGCCCGGGCGATGGGCGAGTTCGGTGCGGTGTCGGTGGTCTCCGGCCACATCCGCGGCAAGACCAACACCATGCCGCTGCACGTCGAGATTCTCTACAACGAATACAACTATACGGCCGCGTTTGCCGTGGCTTCCGTCCTCGCTTTGCTGGCCCTCGTCACGCTGGTGTTGAAGTCGCTGGTCGAGCGTCGGGTGAAGCAGCAGTTCAGCGAAAACCAAGCCCTTCTGGAGAAATGATCATGGGTATCGCCATTCGCAATATCAGCCGGCAGTTCGGCGCTTTCCAGGCGCTTGACGACGTCTCGATCGACATTCCTTCCGGCGAGCTCGTCGCGCTGCTCGGCCCGTCTGGCTGTGGCAAAACGACGCTGTTGCGCATCATCGCCGGACTCGAACATGCCGACCAGGGGCAGATTCTGCTCGAAGGCGACGATGCCTCCGGACGCGGCGTGCGCGAACGGCAGGTCGGCTTCGTCTTTCAGCATTACGCGCTGTTCCGCCACATGACGGTGTTCGACAACGTCGCCTTCGGCCTGCGCGTCAAGCCGCGCCGTGAGCGCCACAGCGAAGCGGAAATCCAGCGCCGGGTGAAAAAACTACTAGACCTCGTGCAACTCGACTGGCTGGCCGACCGCTTCCCCTCGCAGCTCTCTGGCGGCCAGCGCCAGCGCATCGCCCTGGCTCGTGCGCTGGCCGTCGAGCCCCGCGTGCTACTGCTCGACGAGCCCTTCGGCGCGCTCGACGCCAAGGTGCGCAAGGAACTGCGCCGCTGGTTGCGCCAGTTGCATGACGAAATTCACGTGACCAGCGTTTTCGTGACACACGACCAGGAAGAGGCGCTTGAAGTATCCGACCGCGTCGTTCTGCTCAACCAGGGGCGCGTCGAACAGATCGGCACACCGGCCGAGGTCTACGACCATCCGGCGACGCCCTTTGTCGCCAGTTTTCTCGGCTCGGTCAATCTCTTCCATGGCCGCGTGACTGAAGGTTTTCTGCATGTCGGCGAACATGCCCTGGCGATTGGCGCTGAACACGCGGCGACCGAACAAGCCGTGGCTTTCGTGCGCCCGCACGAATTCGATCTGATTCCCGGTGGCACGGCGGCCGACGGGTTGCCGGCGCGTATTATCCGGATTGCCACGATCGGGCCGACCGCGCAGCTCGACTTGTCGCGCGACGACGGCGAACTGGTCGAAGTCGAGCTGTCGAGAGAAGCGTTCAGTGGGTTCGGCTTGATCGAAGGTGACCGCGTCGCCATCCGGCCGCGTACCGTAAGAATATTTGCCGGCCAAGGCTTGGCAGCGTGAGGAAGCTATCGTGAATTTTCAGCAACTGCGTATTATCCGCGAAACGGTCCGTCAGGAATTCAACCTCACGGAAGTGGCCAACGCCCTGTATACCTCGCAGCCCGGCGTCAGCAAGCACATCAAGGACCTCGAGGACGAACTGGGGATCGAGATCTTCGTGCGGCGCGGCAAGCGCCTGCTCGGGCTGACCGAACCGGGCAAGGAATTGACCGGCGTTGTCGAGCGCATCCTGCTCGACGCCCAGAATCTGCGGCGCATCGCCGACCAGTTCGCCAATCGCGAAACTGGCCACTTCGTCGTGGCGACCACGCATACGCAGGCACGCTACGCCCTGCCGAAGGTGATTAAGTGGTTCAAGACCGATTACCCGAAGGTGCACCTAGTCTTGCATCAAGGTAGCCCGAAGGAGATCGCCGAGATGCTGGTCAGCGGCGAAGCCGACGTCGGCATTGCCACCGAAGGGCTCGCCCTGGCGCCGGGTCTGGTGGCTTTTCCTTGCTATTCTTGGCAGCACGCGGTGGTGGTCCCGCACGGCCATCCGCTGCTCGAACTGGAAACGCTGACCATCGAAGCGCTCGGCGATTATCCGATCGTCACCTATCATGAAGGATTCACCGGCCGAAAACATATTGACGAAACCTTTGCCAACGCCGGTATTGTGCCCGATATCGTGCTTTCCGCCATCGACGCCGACGTGATCAAGACCTACGTCAGCGAGGGGCTCGGCGTCGGCATCGTTGCCTCAATGGCCTACGATCCGGAGAAAGATCGCGATCTGGCGCGAATCTCCGCCGCCGACCTTTTTCCGCCCAATGTCACCCGCCTGGCCGTGCGCAAGGGCGCCTATCTGCGAGCCTACGCTCACGCCTTCATCGAGAAGGTATCGCCGGAATTAAGTGAGGAATTGGTCAAGCAGGCGATCAAACAAACGGCTAGTGCAGATGTCTGAGGTGTCGACGAGAAACAGACCAAACGCTCTAGTTTGGCCTGTTTCGTCGGAGGAAAGCAGTCGTCTTGTCTCGCGCGTTTGGTCTGGCGAACTAACGGAAGTCGCGCTTTACGGGGAGCCGATGCCGCCCGCCGGGCCGAGGCGGCCTTGGATATCCCTATTGTAATCCTCCGCTTTCTGCGCGCCTGATTGGTCGGTGCTCATGTCCGAGCGGATCGGGCCTTCGGCGCCTTGTGGCGTGTTTTGACTATCGTACTGGGTGGTTGGTGCGGTTGGTGCCACGTCCGTCTGCCTGGTGCTTTGCGGACCGCTTGACCAGCCCCCACCCAAGTGTTCGAGGCGAATGCGATCAAGCAAATCCAGAGCATGCGCCGATGCCAGGGGAACCAAGACACCAACGGCAGCAACCAGGATGCTGCAACCAGACTTGAAAAGATCTTGCTTTTTCATGGTGTTTCTCCTTCAGTTGATTACCTCCCCCTGGAGTTTGAAACAAACAACGTCGACGCACCCCCACTTCGGTATCACGTCGATGCCGGGCGCCGTTCTCCTCTTTCCAAGCCGCTTTAGTTAGTCGCGGCCTGCTTTTCCAGGGTGAAAATTCGACTGGTGGCGCGGGAGAAAGTTCACGTTTTGAAGGCTTTTTTGTCGCCGCAAGCGTCAATTAACCATTTGGCAGATAAGGGTTTTTTGCTTCTCCAGGTGGCGCCGGGCGTATCGCGCAACGCGGGGTGAAAACGGCTCAATATCTGCTTGCGGAGCGTCGCTTGTCGGCCTGTCCAAGTCGTCGCAGAACCGCCAAGCCTGCAGGCCAGTTTCCCAGCTGACTGCCTGCGTTGATGTGTCCGACCGCGCCGGCGTCGATGAACGCGCTGCCCCACGCCCGCTGGCAACGCTGGGCATAACCCAATGCGCCGTAGGGATCGTTGCGGCTGGCTACGACGACGGATGGCATCTTAAGTCGGCGCAGGACGAGTCCTCGGAAGCCGGAGGCATACGGCGGGAAATCGCTGCGGCGCGGATTCGGGGGCGCGACCAACATCAAGCCGCGGATCTTGCGCCGGGTGGTCGTCGCCCACTTGACGCTGAGTAGGCAACCCAGACTGTGCGCGACGATGATCGGCGGCACGCGCTTGCTGGCGACGGCCCGCTCGAGACAGTCACGCCAGACGTGATAGCAGGGTATGTCCCAGTCACGCTGACGAACCCGGTGCATGTTGGGGAATGCGGCTTCCCAGAGGCTTTGCCAGTGTTCCGGCCCGGAACCGTTGATGCCGGGTACGACGAGTACCGGTTGTGAAAGCGGGATGGGGAATCGCATGGGGTGTCTCTTTCTCGCCAGTCAAGCCGCGATTCTACGGTGCTGGCGAAGGGAGTGGTCAGACGGATTGATGCAATCAATATAAGTCGCGTCAGGGGTGGAAGGTCATGATCGCCGTACATATATCCAATGCACGAATTCGTATTGGCGGAGCGCCGTCGATCGCCGCATCCTTGGCATCTGAGCGGTGCCGCGACACGTCGGATACAGGCACCGGGACGCCTAGGGCGAAGGATGCAGGAATGAACGCTTTAATTGTCGGCGGCGACCGCGTGCAGGCGATTCGCGATGAGGTTGCCAGGTTCGCGACGCAGCTTGGCGTGCAGCGCACCGAGCATTGGGCCGGGCGCAAGGCGGGTGATGCCCGGCGGACCGTGTCGGCGCGCACGCGCGTGATCATCGTCGTCTGCAAGAGGCTGAGCCACGAGTTGATGCGTCACGTGCGCACCCAGGCGGAGGAAATGGGGGTGCCGGTCATTTACTGCCGCAATTCCGTTGCCGCGCTGCCGGACGAATTGCAGTTCCTTGTCAGCAAGCAGCTTGAAGCGCGCACTCCCGCGGCAGACCACCGCAGTCGCTCTGATATACTGCGGCGCTCGACCTATGGCGTTGATCCCCATGAAATACCGCATTATTCCGGTTACCCCTTTCGAGCAGAACTGCAGCCTCCTGTGGTGTGAGGAAACCGGTCGCGCCGCCGTCGTCGATCCAGGCGGTGACGTCTCGCGCATCCTGCGCGCCGTCGAGGAGATCGGGGCAACGCTGGAAAAAATCCTGGTGACACACGGCCACATCGACCATGTCGGTGCGGTCGCGGAGCTGGCGGAGCGTCTGTCCCTGCCCATCGAGGGGCCGCAGCGCGCCGATCAGTTCTGGATCGACGGCCTGCCGCAGCAGAGTAAAATGTTCGGCTTTCCCAATGTCCGCGCCTTTACGCCGGATCGCTGGTTGGAGCAGGGCGATACGGTACGCTTCGGCAATGTCGAGATGGCTGTCCTGCACTGCCCCGGGCATACGCCCGGACACATCGTCTTCTTCCATGCGCCGAGCCGTTTGGCTATTGTCGGCGATGTGCTGTTCCAGGGCTCGGTCGGGCGGACCGATCTCCCGCAAGGCGATTTTGACACGCTGATCACGTCGATCCGCAGCCGGCTCTGGCCGCTCGGCGATGATGTCGCTTTCCTTCCCGGCCACGGGCCGATGTCGACGATCGGTCAAGAGCGGCGCAGCAATCCTTTCTGTGGCGACCAGGCAGACTGACGCCGCTGCGACTAGCTATCAGTTGCTGATCGAGGTATCGGCACCGGTAAGCGTTTGCGTTGGTCGTCTCGGGACTTTCGCTTTTCCCGCCGGTCTTTACTGTTACACGGGCAGTGCGCGCCGCAATCTGGAGGCTCGTAGGCGCCGCCATCTGTCGGCGTACAAGACCCTGCGCTGGCACATCGACTACCTGCTCGCCGCCGCTGGCGTGCGCATCCGCGAAGTGCGCCGCGACACCGAGGCCGAATGCCTGCTCAACCAGCGCACGCCAGGCATCGTGCCCGTTCCCGGCTTTGGCGCTAGTGATTGTCACGCTGGTTGTGGCAGTCATCTGAAGCGGCTGGGGTGAGCGCTCGGTAAAGCGGTTCACGTTTCCCCGCTGTGTCCAGACCATTCGGGCCACCACCCTTTGCGCAAGCAACAAATGACGCCGCTATCCCAGCTCCACCTCGATACGACGCACGCGTACAACGCCTCCGTGAGAATCACCCGGACCGGCTGTGCGGGAACGGTTGCGACGCGTGTTGTAATCTGGTTGCCCTTGCCGGGCAGATGTCGCGTCCGGTCGGCTGTCCGCTGCTCGACTAATCGACTGCTCGACCGGTGCCGGCCCAGTCCATGACCCGCGTCCCGTGGCGTGCCGGATCTGCGGTTTTGACGTGCAGCGCGCCTTGGGAATGCGTTGCCACGACGTCGAATTGCGTGTGTCGGCCAGTGGACTGGCTGACGTGGCGTGGGGCGACCACGATGCCGTCGATCAACGGCTCGATAGCCAAGGCGAAAGCTGCGCCTTGGTCGATGGTTCGCGTGTTGGGAGAGCGGCGAACAAGGGGGAGCCAATGAGCTGCGATTTTCACGCAGCGCCCGGATGGTGCCAGCCGGTGTTACCTTGGCCTTTCGGTGGGTCGATACAGACGGCGTCGCTATGGAATACGCGGAAGCGGCTCAGCCGTTGGTCTTGACGAGCAGCGCGGCAAACTCGTCGGCCGGAATCGGGCGGCTGAAGAAATAGCCTTGAATCTCGTCGCAGCCCGCGTCGCGCAGGAATTCCATTTGTTCGGCGTTTTCCACGCCTTCGGCAATGACCGACAGGCGCAGGTTCTTGGCCATGCTGATGATGGCACGGGCGATTGCCGAGTCGTCCTGATCGGCCGGGATGCCGCGCACGAAGGACTGGTCGATCTTCAGGTTGTCGATCGGGAAACGCTTCAGATACGAGAGACTCGAGTAGCCGGTACCGAAGTCGTCAAGCGACATGAGAATGCCAGCAGCGGCAAACTCGCGCATCATGGCCACCACCGATTCGGTGTTGTGCATCAGCATGCTTTCGGTAATCTCGAGTTCGAGCGCATCGGCGGGGATGCCATGCCGCGCAATGATGCCGAGAATCAATTTCGGGAGCGCCGTGCTGAACTGCCGCGTCGAGAGATTGACCGCAATGCGCACTTGCGGCATCCCTTGGTCCATCCAGGCGCGAATCTGCCGGCACGCGGCGTTGATCACCCATTCGCCAATCGGGATGATCAGGCCGGTTTCTTCGGCAATCGGGATGAACTGTGCTGGCGGGACCATTCCTTGCTCGGCGTGACGCCAGCGCAGTAGCGCCTCGGCGCCGGTGATGCGGCCACTGGCGAGGTCAAGCTGCGGTTGGTAATACAGGCAAAACTCGTCACGCTCGATCGCGCGGCGCAGCGCGCCTTCCAACTTTAGTTGTTCGAAGGAACGCAGGTTCATTTCCTGCGAGTAAAAAATATGTGCGCTAGTGCCGAGTCTCTTGGCGCGATACATGGCGACATCGGCATTTTTCAGCAGCGTTTCGGTATCGCGTCCATCTTCCGGGAAGATGCTGATGCCGATGCTAGCTGAAAGAAGCACTTCATGTTGTCCGACCACGAAGGGTTCGGCCAGGGCTGCGAGCAGTTTCAGGGCGACATGGCCGGCGTGCTCGCGGCGGCTGATGTCGAGCAGAGCTATGACGAACTCGTCGCCGCCCAGACGGGAAACGATGTCTTCCTTGCGCAAGGTCATCGCCAGGCGGCGGCCAACCTCTTTCAGGACGGCATCCGCCGGGGTGTGGCCGAACGAGTCGTTAATGTTCTTGAAGCGATTCAGGTCAAGGAAAAGAACGGCGCCGTGCCCCTGGCTGCGATGCGCCGTCGTCAGCGCCTGTTCGAGCAGCGAGTAGAACAGTGTACGGTTGGGCAGCCCGGTCAGCGGGTCGTAGTACGCGAGGCGGTGAATCTGGCGTTCAGCTTCCTTGCGCTCGGTAATGTCGGAGAAAACCAGGAAATGGTGGCTGAGCTTGCCCGCCGTATCGGCGACTGCGCTGATTGATGCCCAGCCGGTAAACCATTCGCGGTTTTTTCGCTGAAATTGAAGCTCGCCGCACCACTGCCCGGCCGCAGCCAGATCACGGCCGATTTCAGGGCGCAGCAGGGCTTCTTCGCCCTGGGTGAAGAGCATGCCTGGGCGTTGGCCGAGAACATCGCTTGCGCTGTAGCCCGTGATAACGGAAAACGCATGGTTGGCTGAAATGATGCGATCGTCGGCGTCAGTGACGACGATGCCTTCGCTATTGCGCTCGAATATCTTGGCGTGCAGTTGCAGTTTCTCTTCCGCCGCCAGTTGATCGGAGATGTCGACCACGTAGCCGATCAGACCGCTCGGATTGCCAGATTCGTCGTGTGCGACCGAGAGCGAGACGCTGGCCCAAAATACTTCTCCAGATTTCTTGCGGCGGCGCACGGTCATTTCGTGGCTGCCATTCTCCAGGAAAGCGTTGAACGACGGGTCGTCTTCTTCCGCGTCGGCATACAGGGCCAGGATGTGCTGGCCGACGATTTCCTCCGGCAGGTAGCCGAACAGCTGCGCGGCACCATGGTTCCAGCCGTTGATGTAGCCGTCCAGATCCATGGTGATGACGGAGTCGTGGATCTGGTTGAGAATCTGTGCTTGCCGGCGTACCTCGACTTCGCTTGATACCAATGCACCGACGCGCTGATCGTGGCTGAAGCGCGCGTGCAGCATGCCGGCAAGCAGCGAGGCGAGGTCGGCAAAGCGCCGAATGGCCAATTGATCGTAGCCCTCGGGCTTGCCGCTGACCCCGATAAAACCGAGCACTTCTTCGCGGAACACCAGGGGAAAACCAAGTTGTTCGCGGTCGGGCAGGTTGGGTGCGGTGCGACGATGTACGACGGTGCCGCGCCGGTCCGCTTCGTTCAGCAGCTCAGTCCATTCCTGATCCAGCGAATCGCGCGCCGTGGCGAGGACGAAACACGCGCGACAGCTCGACAGGGCGCTACGAAACAGCGCGGCAATCGTCTCGCCCGAAATGGCGCCTTTACCGTAAAGAATGGCGTAATAGAGCTGACCCGCCAGTTCGAAGTCGGATGGCCCGAGATCGATTCCCGGGTTGAGGGCAGTGCGTGGGTCGGGGGCCATGGGACTATACTGGCTATTCCAGGGTGATCCGGCTGGCCCAGAGAAAGGCCGTGGTTTGTGCGGTGGCATACTGGTCCGGGCTGATCTTCAAGCGGACAAGCCTTTCTTCGGCCGCTGCGTAGTCGCCCGCTTCTCCAGCGATAACGGCCGCGAGCACTTCGCCGAGCAGACCCCGCCGGCTGGCCAGCGCGTCGGTGATATCGTCCTGAAGCGGTAGCGCGTCAAGGATCGTGCTCATCGGCAGATTCAGCAAGACATCGAGCAGGGAAAAAATGCCGGTCATGAAGGCGGCATCGGCGAATTGCGGCAGTTCGGGCTGTGGCTCAATGATGGCCGCCAGACATTCCAATTGGCGACCGCGGGCGGCGGCAAGCTGCAACAAGGGATTCGGATCGTTGGCGTGCGCCAGTTGGTTGGCATAGATCAGCAGTTGCAGCCAGCGCTGCAATTGGCGGCGGCCAAGCAGGGCAATGGCCTGGTGGAAGCTGCTGATCGTCGTTCTTGCGCCGACAGCGACCGAATTGACCAGGCGCAAGAGGTTGTAGGAGAGCTTGGGTTCCTCGCGGAAAACTTCCTCAATCTCCCGGGTGTCGGCATCCTGGGTGACCAGGCTGAGCAGCCGCAGTAACTTGAGCCGCGTGAGATCCGGCTCGCTGGGCGTGTTTGGATCACTTACGGTGAGGAAACGGCTGTCGCAAAGCTCGACGTGCTTGGCGGCCAACCAGTCGAACAGACCGTGCGACGCGACGCCGGTGGCAATACGATGGAGCCCGACGCTGGCGGTATAGGCCAGATCAGGGCCCGTGAGTTCATAGCGGGCAAAGGTCGCGTCGATATGCAAATAATCGAATGCGGCCAATGGAACGCGGTTCATGGATGTCGCGTGGTCGACACATAGGGCGAGATGGCGCCCCTGTTTGCGCAGCGTCAGGCAGCGGTCGAGCAGTTCCTTGTCATCAAGGCTGGTGGCTGGCAGGACGAAAATCGCCTGGCGAGCGCTGAATTGTTGAACAAACTCGTTGGACAACAACCAGGCCGGATCGGTAGCCAGGACGAGGGGCATTTTGTCGCTCAGCGGGGCGGCACCGGATTCGGCAAAACAGCGAGCGTAATCGTTCGCGTCGGCGGCTGGCTGGTCGCCGGAATTCCACTCGAGCGCGGTCCATGCACGGTTTGGAGCAAGCAGCGGGCGGAAGAAGAAATAGGGGCCGGACATTTTGTCGTTTTCGTGGTAACAACCGTCTCAGGGCCGTCGCGTTTCCGCAATGCGAGGCTCAATTTCATTTGCAATGCGTGATACTAAAGCCGCAGGGGAAAAACTCAAGCAATGATTCACTCTGCATCGGGGTAACGGCAGAAAGAAAATATTCTTTAGTCCTTCAGGCGTCATGCCGACTTATTTTTCCCTTGGCGCGATTCTCTTGGTCGGCAGGGACTGCGACGTCGGGGCCGGCCATTCGCTTCCTCCAGCATTTGATGCCGCGTTTTATCTCTCTGTCAGGTGAACTACGGGGTCTTCTGATTGTCCCAGTTTGAGGTCGGGAGCAAGTCTGTCGTGGTCGTGTTTCCGGATGGCATCCTGCTTGCTTGGTAGGAGAGTGACAGGGGCGAAGGAGGAGGGCGACATCATGGATTCGGACGAACTGCTATGGCTGGCAACGCTTGGCGCAACCTTGCCTTATTTGGCGACGGCGGCAGTGGAATGGGTCGGCAAACTGACGCGGCACCATCGCGGTGCACGCGCACCATGTTGTGATGGAGACGCCGCTGGAAAATAGCGGTTTTCCCCGCCTGCCTCATCCGGCCGTCAGGGCCTCAAACTCGGCCAGGGGAAGTGGGCGGCCAAACAATTCGCCCTGCATAAAGTCGCAGCCGTGGGCGGCCGTCAGGAAATAGCGTTGTGCCTCCGTTTCGACGCCTTCGGCAACGACCCTGAGGCGCAGGTTGTGCGCCATGCCGATGGTGGCGGCGCAGATGGCCGCGTCGCCGTCGTCCCATTCCAGGTCCGAGACGAAGGAACGATCGATCTTCAATTGGTCGAGCGGCAAGCGCTTGAGGTAGGACAGCGAGGAATAGCCCGTGCCGAAATCATCCAGCGAGAAGCCTACGCCGCGGCCTTTCAGCGCGTCCATCTTGACGATGGTGACTTCCACGTCGTCGAGTAGCATGCTCTCCGTGAGTTCCAGCTTGAGTTTTCGCGGATCGGCACCGGTCCGCCCCAGCGCGGCCAGCACCTGATCGACGAAGTCGGCCTGGTGGAACTGACGGGCGCTGACATTCACCGCCAGCGTCAGGTGGGCCGTTTCCTCCCGAGTCGCCCAGCGCGCCAACTGGGCGCAGGCTGTTTCCAGTACCCAGTGGCCAATGGGCAGGATCAGTCCGGTGTCTTCCGCCAGCGGGATGAAATTGTTCGGTAGGACCAGACCCCGCGTCGGGTGCTGCCAGCGCACCAGCGCCTCCGCTCCCGCGAGGCGGCAGTTTCCGTCCACCTGCGCCTGGTAGTAGAGACTGAACTGCTCCTCCCGTACCGCCTGGCGCAAGTCGTCCTCCAGCGCGGCGCGCAGTTGGACCGCGGCCTGCATGTCCGGGTCAAAGAAACGCAAGGTGTTGCGACCCGCCGCTTTGGCCTGATACATGGTCAGATCCGCCCGGCGCATCAGGTCGGCGACCGAGTGTTGCTGACCGGCGAACAGGGTGATACCGATGCTGGCGGTGCTGTGACATTCGTGGCCGGCCAGATCGTAGGGTTGGTTGAGGGTGGCGAGGATCTTCTGCGCGACGATTTCGGTCTGTGTGGCAGCTTCTTCCTGGGTTTCGCCGATTTCTTCGAGCATCACCACGAACTCGTCGCCGCCCAGGCGGGCGACCGTGTCCACGTCACGAACGCAGGTCGCCAGCCGCTGCGCGACTTGTTGCAGCAACCGGTCGCCCATGTCGTGGCCGAGCGTGTCGTTGAGCGCCTTGAAATTGTCGAGGTCAATGAAGAGCAGCGCGCCCTGGCGCCCGCTCCGCACGCCGGCCGTCTGTGCCTGACGTAGTCGGTCGAGCAAGAGGCGGCGATTGGGCAGCAGCGTCAGCGGGTCGTAGAAGGCCAGATGCCTGATTTCGTCCTCTGCCGCCTTGCGCAGGGTGATGTCGGTCAGCGAGCCGATGTAGTGCGTAATCTCGCCGTGACTGCCTTTCACCGCAGTGACGATCAGCCATTCCGGATAGATCTCGCCGTTCTTGCGCCGGTTCCAGATTTCGCCCTGCCACGACCCGTTGCGCTCGATTTCCGCCCACATCGTGGCAAAAAAGGCCGCGTCGTGACGCCCCGACCCGAGCAGCTTCGGCGTCTGGCCGACCACCTCCTCGGCCGTGTAGCCAGTAACTTCGGTGAACGCGCGATTGACGCGCAGGATGATCCTTCCGGCATCGGTGATGCACATGCCTTCCTGCGCCTCGAAGGCCGTCGCCGCGATGCGCAGTTGTTGTTCCGCCCGGATTCGCTCGGTGACGTCCTGAATGGTGCCGACCATGCGCTGTGGCATCCCCTGTTCGTCGTACTCCAGCTCGGCCCGCCCGTGCACCCAGCGCTCGGCGCCGTCGCTGGCGCGCACGATGCGGTATTCTTTGTCGAAGCGCTGCCCATGTTCTTGAAACAGCGTTTTCACGTAGGACTGCATTTCGTCGCGCTGGGCCGGATGGACCAACTGCTGCCAGCCCCTCAGCGTGCGGCAAAAGTCAGCTCCGATTCCGAAGATGTCGTCGAGGACGTCGCTAGTGGTCCAGCGATCTGCCGTGATGTCGTAGTCGAAATAGCCAAGCTGGGCCAGCCGTTGCGCCTGCTGCAGGTTGTTCTCGCTTACTCGCAAGCGCGTGGCGGACGCCTCACGCTCGATTTCCACGCGGCGCTCGCGCCGGTAGGAGAAGGCCAAACCGAGCAGCCCGATCAGCCAGATCATGCCATGCGAGAGCGCCAGTTCGAAGCCGCGCTCGCGTTGGTGAGCCAGGTAAGGCGCTAGCGGTACGGCGGTAGCGATGCCTCCGTGGTTGTCGCTCACTTCGGCTCCTGCTTTCGTATGGCATTCGCGACAGCTGGCATCGACCGGTAGCGCCTGCATCAGGCGCAGATGCGGCCGGCCGTCGATCTGCTGGACTTCCATCAACTCCGTGCGGCCGGCGGCGAAGCTGCGCAAGGCCCGAGTTTCCCAAGGGTCGGCCGCGTTATCGGGATTCAGCGGTGTCAGGCTGGCGAGATGGCTGCGCGTGCCATACGCGTCGCCAAGGTTCTTCTGCAGTTCGCGCAGGACGTAGTCCGGGTCCATCAGGGTCAGCGCTTGGCCCGTGGTCGTCCTCACATCGCGTGTTGCCCGGCTGGTGTAGGGATTGGGTGGCGTACGCCCGGTGGGCGCGACATAGACGCCACCGTGCGAGTCTGTCCAATTGCGGAAACCGATCTCCTTGTTGATGATGACGCGGGCCGCGCCGCTCGCCGCTTGCAGGGTATGGTCCGCTTCCCGATGCAGATTTACGAGCAGCGAGACGGTCATCAGCGCCGATCCGGCGGCCAGAATGAAGGCGTATTTGCGCCGCCGCTGGCCGCGGGTCGGGTCGGGGAGAACGAGGTGGTCGGTCGGCATCAGGGCATGATATTACGGGCCAGCAAATCCTCAGTCTATTTTGTACCGCCGTGCTCAGCGTGCCAGGTCGGGCTCGCCGCAATGGTGCAGGATCTGTGTTCGGGCGGCGTTACGCAGTGCCAGCGCCGCTGCCCAATTGGCCCCCTGCGGGGCAATGGCCACGCCGATCGTGACGCGCAACGTACCGTGCCGCGGCATGCGGCTTTGGTCGCGCAGGATCTGGCGCGCGCCCTCGATCGTCACCGGCACGACCGGCAAACCCGCCTCAGCGGCGGCGAGGAAAGCCCCCATGTGAAACTGCCGCAAGCCCGGCGCGTGGGTAAAGGTGCCTTCCGGGAAGAAAGCGAGCGAGCCGCCATTCCTGGCGCTGTCGCGTAGCCGGCCGGCATCGTCGACGCTACGCTGCACGTCGAAGCGCTCGACGAAGCTGCAGCCGATGCCGCGCAGGAAGCTGCCGGCAAGGAACTGCTCGCCCAATTCGCGCTTGGCGACGAAGGCGACGGGGTGCTTGAGAACCGCCATCAGCACGATCCCGTCGATGTAGCTGGCATGGTTGGCGACGACTACGCACGATCCGTCGCGCGGCAGGTTTTCGACGCCATGGATCGTCAGGGGAATGCCGGCCAGGCGCACGAAGAGGCGCGCCGCGCCGCCGCCCAGCGCCCAGTTCCATGCTGGCCGGGGCGAGGCGGCGATGAGCAGCCAGACGACTGGGGCGATCAGCGCGAAGAGCAGATAGACGTATGAGGCATAGAGGATTTCGGCCAGGTACCGCACGCTGCGCCGCACCTCCCCGGCGCCGCCGGCGATAGCCAGATGCGCCATCTGCAGCCAGGGCGCGCTGGCACGCTTGCCGAGTCGCCCGGCAAGGTAGGCGTCGCGCGTCGCGGCGCGCCGGATTTTGCCGCTTGAGGTCTTTAGTACGCTTTGTGGCGCGGCGAGCACGATGTCATCGAGCGGCGAGCCGAGCAGGTCGACGGCCAGCGCGGTGATGCGCTGGCGCAGTACTTCCTGCGCTTCCGGTGGCACGGTACGGGTCTCGATGACGGCAACCAGCCGCTCGGTCGCCGCCGCTGGGTCAAAGGCGCCGAACACGGCGACGCAACCCTTGCGCACGCCGTCGAGCTGGCTAATCGCTTCTTCGAGTTCGTAGGGATAGAGGTTGTGCCCGCCGCGGATGATCATGTCCTTTGCACGGCTGGTCAGGAACACCTCGCCGTCGGCCAGATAGGCGATGTCGCCGCTATCCAGCCAGTCGCCGCGCAGCAGGCGCTGCGTTGCCTCGGGATTGCGGAAATAGCCGCGCGTTGCTGACGGTCCGCGAAACTGCAGGCAGCCGACGTGGCGCTCGGGCAGCTCGCGTCCGGCGTCGTCGACAATGCGCATCTCGTGGCCGGGCAGAGCCACGCCGCAGCCGGCAAAGCGCAATGCCTGCGGCGCATTGGGCGCTGCTGGCAGGGCGCGCCCCGTTTCGCTGAGCGCCGCGCGCTGCACGCGATCGATGCGTGGTACGCGCCCAAGTGGCGGTACCGCTAGTCCGACCGCGCATTCCGCCAGCCCGTAGACCGGCGCCATCGTTTCGCGGCGAAAGCCGTAGGCGGCGAAGCGCGTGATAAAACGCTCGAGAGTGTCCGGGCTGACCGGTTCGGCGCCGTTCGCGGCGAGCCGCCACGACGAGAGATCGAGGCCTGCCAGCTCAGCGTCGTCGATGCGCCGCAGGCACAGTTCGAAGGCGAAGTTCGGCGCCGCCGTGATCGTGCCACGATGCCGGTGGATAGCCCACAGCCATGCTGCCGGGCGGGCGAGAAAAGCGAGCGGCGACATCAGAACCAGCGGGCAGGCGTTGTACAGGCTGCCAAGCCAGGCGCCGATCAGGCCCATGTCGTGATAAAGTGGCAGCCAGCTGACGCAGACGTCGCTCGACGAGAGCTCGATCGCCTGGCTCCAGGCGCGGATGTTGGCCAGCAGGTTGGCATGCGTGAGCACGACGCCTTTCGGATTGCCCGTGCTGCCCGAGGTGTATTGGAGGAGGGCGATGTCGTTCGTCCGCGGGCGATAGTCGGACACCCCGTCGGCGCCCTGCAGCTCCTCGATGGTCAGCACGCTGTGCAACGTATCAACCTGGGCACGGACCAACTGCGCGACGAGTTTCGCTTCGGCCAGCGTGATCAGTATCGGTGCCTGGCAGCTGTTGAGAATCGACGCCTGGCGTCGCAAATGGTCCTCGATCTGCGAGGGGCGTGCCGGCGGGTAGAGTGGCACCGGCACGCCGCCGGCGAGCAGGATGCCGTAGAAGGCGTGGAAGAATTCCAGCCCGGTCGGTAGCATGATGGCGACCGATTGCCCCGGCTGCAGGTGACGCTGCGTGAGGCCGGCGGCGATGCCACGTGCGCCGCGCTGCAGATCGGCATAGCTGTGCGTCTCGAGTTGATCGAAATGCCGATAGAAGTGGATGTGTGCACGCTCGGGATGTCTGGCGACGTGCCAGTCGAGCACCTCGATCAGCGTGCACGCCGCGTCGGGCGCCGCGCCGACGTCTTCCGGCGCCGCTGCAGGGGCAAGCTCGGCACTCGTCGCCAGAGCCGGACGCGTGCCGGCCCGTTCCAGCGCGCGCAGCAGATCGCGCGGCGTCTCCATCTGCGCGAGGGTTCCCTCGGGCAGACGGACGCCGAACTCGTGCTCGATGCGCAGCAGAAGTTCGGCGCGTGCCAGACTGTCCAACTCCAGGTCGCGCTCCAGCGAACTGTCCAGCCCGGCGCGACCGTGTCGCCCCGAATGCGCCTCGCTCGACAGTGCATCAACGATGCTCAGCAATTGCGTCGGCAGTGCGCCGGCTGATGGCAAGCGCTGGGCGGGCTCGGAATCGAGCGTCGCGTTCATTGTTTTTCTTCCCCTAGTTGGACGCAGGCCGGCCGGCGATCGGCTTGCGCCACAC
>Ga0209125_1001342_pt1 | contig 23475 bp, 24 predicted proteins | sample BarGraIncub1131A_FD_184503 | JGI IMG/M metagenome (GOLD analysis project Ga0209125, IMG submission 184503) | Arctic peat soil microbial communities from Barrow, Alaska - Barrow Graham LP Incubations 11-31A (SPAdes) (version 2) | ecosystem: Environmental > Terrestrial > Soil > Wetlands > Peat... | reverse complement strand
ACTAAACTTTGTTTAACTTACGTGGATCGTTTCGCCTGCGACTGGCATCGACTTTCAACCACAAACCTAACTTACTACAATAAATATTATACATTACTTTTCGCTATAGTCAATATAAATATATTATCTGCTCCGTTTGTTTTTAAACTACGTGCACAATGAAATGCTGTAGCACCAGTAGTTATAACATCATCTACCAATAGGATGTTTTTATTTTTTATGATTTCATTACCTTTGATTTCAAAACACTTTTTCATGTTATTCCATCGATCTTCACCACTTAGTCCTATTTGATCCTTAGTATTCTCGGTTTTAATCAAGTTACAAATAACAGGAATATTTAGAAATTTTGATAAGTAATTCGCTAAATACTCACTTTGGTTATATCCTCTATTTTTCAAACCTTTTTTAGTCATAGGTACATAAGATATTAAGTCAAACCGTAATTTATTTCCCTTTACAAGTTCTAACATATACTTAGCTAAAATTTCCCCACATATGAAATCATTTTTATATTTAAGCCTAATAATTAGTTCTTTCACTATATTAGAATAATAAAACACTGACCAAGAGAGATATTTTTCTTCACCCTGCCCTATATAAAAGCTTTCCATGCAACGCCTTAATTTCTTTCTACATATAGTGCATAAAGCTTCGCTCTCTTCGCTAAAACCTTTGCATATTACGCATTGCTCATCACCTGAATATATAAGTTGAACTAAACAATAAAATATGTTTTTTATATATTTAATAATCCTCTTTCCCACGCTTTCTCATTAAATTTTCTAGCTATACTCTTAGCTTTATCCATTTGTACAGTTTCAACATTAGCTAAAAATATTGCTTCCCCTCTTTGGACATTTTCATATCTACCAACCTTACTTGATAAACATAATAGTTGCTTATGATTAAATTTAATATTATCAGCAAAGTAGACTATAACATCAACGCAATGAAATTCCAAATAGGTTTCTTCAAAATCGTTAGTCACCATTATTCCATTATCTTTATTCATAAACTTTACTTTAACAGAAAGATCACTTTTCGTGCTAAGAAATAAAAATATATTTTCACTTAGCTTTTTTTTGAAATTGCTTAGATACTCATATACTGCTTTAGCTTTTTCCTCATCTGGTGTAAATATTATTACCTTCCTATTAGATATAATTGACCAATTTATATATTCATAAACTACCAAAGGTATATCCATGCTAAGATTTATTCTAGTAGTTATGATTCTAGGTTCTATAATTGGAATATTAGTGTTTTTCAAAGGAAACATTATTGCATTTTCCGCACTTAAAACATTCTCCACGCAGTAAGCTATAGCAGTTCCCTGTGCTTTACACGTTTTTAATAGTATTTTCTTTATTTGTTGTTTGTTATATTTAGGAAAACTTCTAATATCATTATAAATAACTAAATCAAACTTTTTTTGTAACTTTAACGCATTCTCATGATTACATATAAATAAATGCTCATTTAAGATGCTATTATTTGTTTCAGCTGAATATGTATATTGTCCTAAATTACTGAACTTGTTTATAAAGTTTACAATATCAATACAACGCTGGTCTTCATTAGTAATATACAATACATTTTTTTTATCATTAACATATGTTACTATAGTTTCTAAGAATATATCAGAAGAATTGTAAAACGCAGATATAACATCTATTCTTTTTTTTCCATTTAAAATACATCTTAAAATTTCCTTGCTAATTTCATCTTTTTCCTTAATAAGGTTTAATTTTGCTGGGTATTGCATGTAAAATCTCCTTTACAGTAAAATTATCATCTTCGATGCTATAAATTATCATCTTCGATGCTTTTAAGATTCGTTTTAATTTAATTTTCACCATTTCCCATATTCGCATCTACTATTTCTTTTATTCTAAATCCCAGCGCAGAATACCTCTCAAAACTTCTGTTGTTATCCTTCATGAAACCAATAGCTTTTATTGTTCCCACTAAAACAACCATATTCTTCGCCCTAGTTATCCCAGTATAAAGTAAATTTCTGTTCATTAAAAGCGGAGGCCCCATAAACATAGGCATAATTACAACTTCAAACTCGCTACCTTGGCTTTTATGTATTGTAATAGCGTATGCGAGTGTTAGTTCATCTAAATATATTCCTTCATATTCTACACGCTTATCATCATCAAAAATTACTATTACATTTTCATTATCCTCATTAATATCTTCCACATACCCTACGTCACCATTAAAAATACCGGTGCCATCTTCACCTTTTGCACTTATTTTATGCCACTTCATAGAGTAATTATTTTTAATTTGCATTACCTTGTCGCCCACCCTAAATATGGTGTTTCTGTAGTCCTTTTCCTTTTTATTCTTTGATTTGGGATTTAATATTTCCTGGAGTTTTTCATTTAAATTTTCTATTCCCAATATCCCTTTTCTCATAGGTGATAATATTTGAATATTCTTCATCTTATCCCACTGCTTGTTAAATTTTGGAAGTCTTGTATTGATTAATGAAATTATACTATCTAAAATTTTCTCTGGATCATTATTTTGAATAAAGTAAAAATCCTTATCCTTTTTATTTAAAATAGGCATCTCTCCGCTATTAATCTTATGGGCATTCACAATAATCATGCTTTCCCTAGCCTGTCTAAAAATCTCCTTAAGTTTAACTACTTTAATGCATTTACTGTCAATAATATCTCTCAATACATTCCCAGGTCCCACAGAAGGCAATTGGTCAACATCTCCAACAATTATAAGTCTTGTTCCTATAGTGATCGCTTTTAATAAATTATTCATGAGCATTATATCAATCATTGAAGCCTCATCAACAATTAGGACATCACAATCTAATGGTGATTCCTCGCTTTTAAAAAACTGCGAACCATCATCCCCTCCTACTCCAAGTTCGAGTAACCTATGTATTGTTTTTGCTTCTCGCCCAGTAGCTTCTGTCATTCTTTTAGCAGCGCGTCCTGTAGGCGCTGCCATATATACCTTCATCCCTGCTTCTTCAAATACCTCTATAATACAATTAATTATAGTAGTTTTACCAGTACCCGGACCTCCCGTTATAATCTCAATACTATTTTCCATAGCACCACAAATAGCAGTCTTTTGAGACATTGCAAATTGTATATGCTTTTCTTCTTCAAATTTTTTTATTTTTTCTTCTATGTCTATTTCCAATTCATCATATTTTTCTACAGATAAAGTTATAATCTTTTTAGTTATACCCAGTTCACAATAATAGAAAGGCATAGTAAAAACGCACTCTTCTCCTTCTATATTTTCCACTTTAAGCTTACCTTGTAGTACATTATCATAAACATTTTTCTCAATTTCACCATCAGTAACCCCAAGAATGTTTTTAGCTTCCTTATATAGTTTGTCTAAGGGCATATAAGTATTTCCCATTGCACAAAATTCATTAACCACATAATTAATTCCACTTTGTATTCTAAAAGGCGACTCTTTATCAATGCCTAAACTCCTTGCTATCTTATCCGCAATTTTAAATCCCACTCCAGCAATGGTTTCAGTTAATACATAAGGATTATCCTGAACCACCTTAATAGAGTCTGCTCCGTATTTTTTATAAATCTTTACACATTGGCTAGGTGTTACTCCATATGTTTGAAGAAATATCATTATGTTTTTTACCTCTCGTTGCTTAGAATACGATTCAAAAATTAGCTGAATCTTTTTTTGTCCCACGCCATCAATTTCTTTTAATCTTTCTATTTCATTATCTAATATGTTCATAGTATCTTCGCCAAAACGCTGTACGATTTTTTTAGCAGTTACTGGTCCGATTCCTTGAATAACTCCTGAAGCTAAATATTTTTCTATCCCTATAAGTGAATTAGGTATTATTTCCTCACAACTCGTTATCTTAAATTGCTTGCCAAATTGGGGATGATTAACCCACTCACCCTTTAATTTTAGGTTCTGTCCCTCACCAATGTATGGCACAATGCCAACCACAGTTATTTGCTTCTTATTATCATTTAAATGAGCAATTATATACCCATTGTCTTCATTATGAAATACTACATCGCCTATTATCCCTTGTATTTCTGACATAAAATCTCCCCTAATTATAAATTTATATAATAGTATTATATCATATGTACTTTATATCTTATATTTTTAGTATTCTCTTTCTTAAGTTTTATCAAAAAATCAAATAATACTCTACAAATTCCATAAAAAAAAAAAGAGATATCAATTTTTAATTGTTATCTCTTTCTTTGTTATATATATTTTTTTATTTCATCTACCTTATTTAGTTTTTCCCAAGTAAGATCTAGATCAGTTCTTCCAAAATGTCCATAAGCTGCTATTTGTTTATAAATCGGTTTTCTAAGGTCTAATTCTCTTATAATAACAGCTGGTCTTAAATCAAATACCTTCTCAACTATCTTAACAATTTTATCATCGTCAATTTTACCTGTTCCGAAAGTTTCAACTTCTATGGAAACTGGTTTAGCTACACCTATAGCATAAGCGAGCTCTATTTCTAATTTATCTGCAACTCCTGCAGCTACTAAATTTTTAGCAACCCATCTTGCAGCATATGCAGCAGATCTATCAACCTTTGTTGGATCTTTTCCTGAGAATGCTCCACCGCCATGTCTTCCATATCCTCCATAAGTGTCAACTATTATTTTTCTTCCTGTTAAACCAGAGTCTCCTTGTGGACCTCCAATTACAAATCTTCCAGTAGGATTTATATAATATTTAGTATTTTCATCTAATAATTCACTTGGAACTATAGGTTTTATTACATGCTCTTTTAAATCATTTTCAATTTGATCATGAGTTGCTTCTTTTGCATGTTGAGTTGAAATAACAATAGTATCTATTCTTACTGGTTTATTATCTTCATACTCTACAGTAACTTGAGTTTTTCCGTCTGGTCTTAAGTAATCTAATGTACCATTCTTTCTAACTTCACTTAATCTTCTTGCTAACCTGTGAGCCATAGCAATTGGAAGTGGCATGTATTCTGGTGTTTCATTGGTTGCAAATCCAAACATCATTCCTTGGTCTCCAGCACCTATTGAATCAATCTTCAAAGACTCACCTGATTTAGATTCTAATGCCTCATCGACCCCCATAGCTATATCTGCTGATTGTTCATTAATTGATGTAATTACTGCACATGTACTAGCGTCAAACCCGTATTTTGCCCTAGTATATCCAATCCCTTCAATGGTAGCCCTAACAACTTTAGGAACATCTACGTAACAACTAGTTGTTATTTCTCCCATAACTAAAACCATTCCTGTAGTAACTGCTGTTTCACAGGCAACTCTAGCATAAGGGTCCTTCTCTAAGATAGCATCAAGTACAGCATCTGAAATTTGATCACAAATTTTATCTGGATGTCCTTCTGTAACAGATTCTGATGTAAATAATCTTTTCATTGTAATTCTCCTTTCTAAGCCCTTAAATTTTCTTATAAAAAAAATAAAACCTCTTCTAAATAAAAGAAGAGGTGATTTAACCATCTCCCTTATCTTGCAGGTTATAACTGCAGGAATTGGCACCATGGTGTATTGCACCGGTTGCCGGGTTTCATAGGGCCTTTTTCCCTCCACCTCTCTTGATAAGAGTTATCATTATTAAGTTTTCATTATATTACCACATTCATTTCGCAGTGTCAACAGACCATATATTCATTAAATCATCTCCTGGGTCGCTGCAACAGCTTTGCAGAAGATGCATTGACGACTTCAGAATGAGATTTATATTCCCACTGAAGTTTTCTACTTGTTAGGGTATGTAATTCCCACTTATACAAGTGCAAGACTTCCTTCTGAAATGTCGTTAAAATGAAACCAGTAAAAAAAGACATCGAAAGATGTCTTTTGGTGGAGGAGGACGGATTCGAACCATCGAAACATTACGTAACAGATTTACAGTCTGCCCCCTTTGGCCACTCGGGAACTCCTCCACATATGGAGCTGGCAATAGGAATTGAACCTACAACCTGCTGATTACAAGTCAGCTGCTCTACCGTTGAGCCATGCCAGCATAAATTTATTAAATTGTAAAAAGACTATTATGGTGGGAACAACAGGGTTCGAACCTGTGACCCTCTGCTTGTAAGGCAGATGCTCTCCCAGCTGAGCTATGCTCCCGCAATTTATGGTAACTAGATAAATGGTGGAGGAGGACGGATTCGAACCATCGAAACATTACGTAACAGATTTACAGTCTGCCCCCTTTGGCCACTCGGGAACTCCTCCACTTATGGAGCTGGCAATAGGAATCGAACCTACAACCTGCTGATTACAAGTCAGCTGCTCTACCGTTGAGCCATGCCAGCATATTATATTTTCAGTCGCTTTACCGTGTCGACAAGAATTATTATACAACTATAACTGATAAATTTCAAGTCCATTTTCACTCATTTTATCAATTCTTCTCTATATTGCTATATTATTCTCATATATGCTCAATATTAAACATTAATATAACTTATTAATATAAACAAAACCAAGTAAATTTTTCATATTTTTATCATCTAAAACAATTAATAAACATAGAATATTTTCCAATTAACATTTTTTTATTATTTTAATATAATAATATGTAGAATTTATTCATATAAATTATTCATAGGAAAATAATTTCATAATTATTTTTGTGAAGCGCAATTAAGGAGGTGTATTTCTTGAATAAAACTAAAACACATTATAAAGATCCTTTAGCATATTATACAATTTCTAATTTTCTAAAAGACTATATCGACAAAAATACTTTAGTAGTTTGCATAGGCACAGATAGATGTATTGGTGATTGCCTTGGCCCATTAGTTGGTACATTATTAAAGGATAGCTCCTTTCCACTTCCTGTCTATGGTACTATAGATAATCCTATTCATGCCTTAAACATAGATAATAAATTATCTGAAATAAATGCAAAACATCCAAATTGTACTGTAATAGGTGTAGATGCATGTTTAGGCGATACTGCAAATATTGGTGAATTACAAGCTAGAAATTATCCAATCCATCCCGGTAAAGGTGTAGGCAAAACACTTCCTAAGGTAGGCAATGTTTCATTAATAGGTATAGTAGATTCAAGTGATGACAGTGAATTATTCACAAATCGCAACATAAGGCTTAGTTTAGTAATGGAAATTGCTAATGTCTTAAGTAGATCTCTTTTGCATTCATATTATTTGTATTCCCTTACTAAAGAAGACCACAATTAAATCTGTAAATAAATTTCATATAATATAAAAATAAGCAATATAATTATTAATAATTATATTGCTTATTTTTATAGCCTGTTTACAAATTCTAATCTATTAAGAAATTATTTCCTCCATTAAATGAACTGTCAAATTTATCCATGTATTCCAAAACCTTACCTGTTCCCAATGCTACACATGAAATCGGCTCCTCAGCTAAAAATACCGGAACTTTAGTAACTTCTTGTATAAGTTTGTCCAATCCTTTTAGCAATGAACCTCCACCTGTCATAACTATGCCTTTATCAGCTATATCTGCCGAAAGTTCAGGCGGGGTTTTTTCTAACACAGAGTGAGCACAACCCACTATTAATGATACTGCATCTTTTAAAGCTTCTCTCATTTCTTCGGATGTTACTTCCAAATTTTTAGGTAAACCTGTAATTAGATCCCTTCCTCTTATCTCCATACTAGTCTTTTCATCTTGTTCATACGCACACCCTATGTTGATTTTTAGATTTTCTGCAGTCCTCTCACCAATCATTAACTTATGCTTTTTTCTAATGTACTTAATAATATCTTCATCAAACCTGTCTCCAGCTATCTTAATCGATTCACGTACAACCATTCCCCCTAAAGAAATAACTGCGACATCGGTAGTACCTCCACCAATATCAATAACCATATTACCACTTGCTTTAGCAATATCCAGTCCTGCACCTATTGCCGCGGCTAGTGGTTCTTCAATCAGTTGAACATTTTTAGCTCCTGCGTTTCTCGCAGCATCTTCGACCGCTCTTCTTTCTACTTCTGTTGCTTCACAAGGTACGCATATTACAACCTTTGGAGCAGATAACCTCTTTTTCCCACAAGCCTTTTTTATAAAATGCTTTAACATTTTTTCAGTTATATCATAATCTGAAATAACCCCGTCCTTCATAGGACGTATTGCCACAATGTTTCCCGGTGTTCTTCCTATCATTTGCCTTGCTTCTTCTCCAACCGCTAAAACTTTATTGTTATTTCTATCTATAGCAACAACAGAAGGCTCTTCTAAAATAACACCTTTACCTTTAATGTATACAAGTACTGTGGCCGTACCTAAATCTATTCCCATTTCTTTACCCATTTTTAAAAAAAACATTTTAAAACCCACTCCTGCTCTTTAGAATATTCAATATTTAAATTATACTAAACTCTATTCTATAAAGCCATAAAAAAATCCTCTTTTAAAAGTAATATTTTTTATGGTTTTTGTTTCGAAGTGTTTTTATCCCTCTATTGCCTTATATTTTAATCTTGTTGCACGTCCACCCCTGATATGCCTCTCAGCTTTATTTAAATCCAAAATTGTTTTTGCTTCGTTAGCAATTTGGGGATTTATTGCAGGCAACCTTTCCGTCATATCCTTGTGTATAGTACTTTTGCTAACTCCAAACACTTTGGCGGTTCTTCTTATTGTAGATTTTGACTCAATAATATACTTAGCAACTTCTAATACTCGATCTTCAATATAGTCTTTCAAAGTGTTACCTCCTAAACCCTTCTATATTTATAAATATGCAATACTTTGCCTTTAAATTCCATTCCAATTAGCCATTTGATCATATATTTCAAGAAAATGGCTAATTGAGATGGTTATTGGTTATTTTTTAGTTACTGAAGATTGATATTTCTCATATTTTACATATTTGGCAGGATCGATATTTTTACCACTTTGTAAAACTTCAAAGTGTAAATGAGATCCGTATTCTTCCTTAAATGAATTTAAACTTGTGTTTCCTACTGAACCAATTTTCTGTTTTTTACTCACTTTATCACCTTTTTTTACCAATATCTTCTCATCTAAGCAAGTATACTTAGTAACAAGACCATTTTGATGATCTATTTCAACCATCTTACCATTCTGACTATCAACGTCAGTACCTACTTCTTTAACTATTCCACCCATAACTGCTACAACTGGCTCACCAATTTTTGCTTGAATGTCGATACCTAAGTTCGTCCTATAGCTTCCATCAGTCTTCCAGACTACTGAATCTATATCTTTTGAATATGCCCTTGCGAGTAATCCATTAGCTACAGGTTTTACAAATTGAGCATTTACTGATGTAGAAACTGCAGCTGTTGCTACCTTTTTAATATCGGGTACTGGTTTAAGTGCCTTAGCCTTGGCCTTTGCTAAATTATCTTTTTTCACCTGAAGAGCACCTTCATATTCCTTTTGTTGCTCTTTAACAACATTTGCTGCATTAGCTTGCTGCTTTTGTAAAACTTCCTGATTACTTGATATTTTATTATTATTATTATTTGCTGTTATAGATGCCACTGTAGCCACTATACATAAACAAACAAATAAAATTACATAGAAGCCCTCCTTCTTAAAAAAGTTTAATGCTTTATTATTTGCGTTCTTATCCATACAAACACCTCCATTTGTATTTTTGTCCATAATGTATTAAAACATACATATTTTCTAAATATTATTTATATTTGTTCGCAAACATTTATTTCTATAAAAATAAAGCTAGTTATTCCTTTATAAGAGAATAACCAGCTTTATCCTATGATTTCATTTTGATATAGATGTGCCTTGATAATAATGAGCTAATATCAAGACATAGTTTTTCCCTTTTTTAGACATGGCATTTGCACCATTTTGACTCATTCCTACATCATGACCATATCCACTACACTCTACTTCTATTCCACTTAAATTAAACTTTATTTTAAAATTTGACGATTTTAAACCTAACATAGTTCTAAATTTACCACCTGTCATAGTTATACTCCCTACCTTAATGTTTTTAACACTTCCTGCCTGAGTTCTATCAATTACTGTTATCTGTTTTTTAATACTCACCGAAGTTACCTTGGCATTATTATAGTTGCTATTTATAATTCTACTTAGCTCTTTATAACCAAAATCTTTACTACTTTTAAAGTTCTTTGTTTTTTCTTCACCTGGACTTTCTACACTCCTCAAATAAGGTATACTATTGCTAAATACATCCTCAGAATTTTCTGTTTTTCCACTGCTGTTTGCAAAATAATAAGGCTCCATTACCAAGTTTTTATTATAGGTCAGAACTTGCCCTGCTGTAGATTCAACTGCGTTTTTGATTTTACTCCAGTATTTCTCGCTTTCACTTTGTTTTACATTCCATGTTTTTATTTGTTCTGCTTTAGTCCTGTAAACCTGGCAGTGAGTTTTATCGCATAAATTAGCCCCCCTACCATTCTTACATGCTATGCCTCCTAGCAATGTAACATGAGCTAAAGCATAAGTCCTAGATGCCACTGCTTGAGCTTTTAAAGCTTCTATCCCAAAGGTCGCAGGCATTTCCGCAGCAACAACACCTGTAACATAATCTTCTAGATTAATTTCTTTTATAGTATTTTCTTTTGTAATAAATACTTTAACTTTAGTAATTTTGGGTAGTGAATCATAGTTAACAATACTTTTATTTTCTACATTTTCATTTTCTCCGTTCTTATTTTTTCCGTTCTTATTTACAGAGTCTTTACTTATATTTAACGTTTTATTATTTCCTAGCCCCACTATTACTACTGAAGTAATTACTATAAATGCAATAAATGCAGTGATTACTAAAATGATATCTTTTAAATGTACTGCACTAAAAACTCTTCTCATTTTTTTCTCCCCTCGTTATAAAACAGGTTTTACTCTATACATATTAAAAATTTTTAAAGAATATTACTTTTTTAATCTACCCATTTGCTCTATTTAAAAAATTTTTTTCAAATTATAAAGCACCTAAAAGAATAACTAGTAGAAATACTAGTCTATTCTCTTAGGTGCTTTGCAGATAACAATTGAAATATATTAATTTATATATTCCAATTCTTAAAGTTTAAATTATAATTAATTATTTTACTCTTTCTATATTTGCTCCTATTCCCTTTAATTTTTTTTCAATTGAAACATAACCTCTATCAATGTGATATATATCATTTATTGTAGTTGTTCCTTCCGCCGTAAGTCCTGCTAGTATTAGTGCTGCTCCCGCTCTTAAATCAGTAGCTGTAACTTCTGAACCTGTAAATCTGTCTATACCCTCAATTACCGCACTTCTTCCATCTATTTTTATATTTGCCCCCATTCTCTTGAGTTCTACAGCATGCATAAATCTATTTTCAAAAATGGTTTCTGTAATTATACTTGTACCTTTTACTGTACATAATAAGCTCATCATCTGAGCTTGCATATCTGTAGGAAATCCTGGGTATGGCATAGTTTTTATATCTATTGGATTTAATTTTTTTCTACCATCAACTATTATACTATTTTCATTAATTTCTATTGATACTCCCATTTCCGTAAGCTTTGCTATTATTGGTTTTGAATGTATTTCATCAATGCCATTAATTTTAATTATGCTTTTTGTAATTGCAGCCGTTATCATAAACGTACCTGCCTCTATTCTGTCATAAATAGGTTTATGAACAACCTCCTTAAAATCCTTAACCCCTAAAATTCTTATAGTATCCGTTCCCTCTCCGTCGATTTGCGCTCCCATGTTCCTTAAAAATTTTGCTAAATCAACAATTTCTGGTTCTTCTGCTGCATTTCCTATTATTGTTTCTCCCTCAGCTAGCGTTGCAGCCATCATTATATTTTCTGTAGCACCAACAGATGGATAATCTAAATATATGTTGCTACCTATTAGTTTTTTTGCTTTTGCTTCTACATATCCATGTCCTACTGATACATCTGCACCTAACGCCGATAATCCTTTTAAATGAAGATCAATTGGCCTAGTTCCAATATTACATCCACCTGGCAAAGAAATCTTGAAACTTCCAAATCTTCCAAGCATAGGACCCATTATTAAAAAAGACGCTCTCATCTTTCTGACTAATTCATCATTAGCTCCATTTCCAAGCAGATTAGCGGTATTTATCTTAACCCTATTATTAATTTTATCTATATTAATATCTGCTTTAAGCGATTTTAGTACATCACAGATTACAAATACATCTTCTAGCATAGGAGCATTTTCTATTGTACAACTATTCCCGTTTAATATTGTTGCTACAAGTATTGGAAGGACTGAATTTTTAGCTGCACTAATATTCACTTCACCTTCTAATTTTTTTCCACCTTTTATAATTAATTTATCCATTTATATCCTCCATTATATTGTTAATGTTTAATAAGTTGTAATTATCTCCGGTGTACCTATGATAATGTATCTACCCGAAGAATAATCACATACAGCATAATTAAAATCAATTAACTTGTTATTGATTACCATATCATCATATTCTTTGGTATATCCTATTGTACTTACTCCATTATTTATAATTACTGTCTCAATATTCTTTGTTTCATAAAATTTTAAAATTTTTATTACCTTCTTGTTAATGTTATAAATACTATCTACTTTAGAATTTGCTGTTTCCTCTCCAATTTTAGCCTTTAGATATTGAAAATACTTTATGTTTTCACCTTTATTCCCAATTCCAGCGCTAACTTTATTTTTAAGGGCTAATAGTCCGTTTGAATTACCTACTTTACTTATGTTTACCGTTATATCATTAACATTCTCGTTTTTTACAGCCTCTATATATCCTTCAACATTTTTTCCTGAAAATTCTATGCAATAGGTATTTTCATTTTCAGAACTATTTAATTTTGTTTCTTTATTATTAAGTTCTAAAACCTTGACTAAATAATTACAAACTTTTTTTTGCTCATCATAAGTTTTGAAACATGTCTTCAATCCATATTCTACTGTTTTACTTTTAGTTTGGAACAATATTTCATCAAACAAATTAAGTTTTTCCTGCGCATTTGAAAATTTAATATTTGTTTGTAAAATTATTAAACTTAATACTATACACAATAATGCAATGCTCTTCCTCTTCATTTTAATCCCCCTACCCTTTAATTAAATTCTTGACCATAATTTATTTTTTTATTCTATAGATAATGATTTAATTATTAATTTTATTATTAATAAAATCATCCCCCAGCACAAGTGTGAAGAGGGCAATTCCATTCATTATATAGGTAGGGGTATTTATAGAACTAATATTTAAAATATATCTATTCTTTATATTATTAATATATAAAATTTTAATGGAAATGTGCTTAAAATAAATTTAGGCATAAAAAAATGGAGATAATTTAATATCTCCATTTTTTTGTGCCTACCCTTTTGTCTTAATTCTCATAAGTGATCTTAAAACAGCACTCTCAGCTCTTTTCATATTAACCCCATCATTATCTTTGTTTAATCTTTTTTCTGCTCTTTCTTCAGCCCTTTTTGCTCTTTCAAGATCTATATCCTCTGGCCATTCACAGGCACTGCACAACATTTCTACTTCGCCTTTAAGCACTCTTAAAACACCCGTTGATGTAAAAGCTTTTAACTCTTTACCGTTAACCTGCGTAAATGTTGTCACAGTTGGTTTTAACTGAGATATCATAGGAACATGGTTCGCAAGAATGCCAAATACACCCTCATCACTCTCCGTGTTCAAACTCAAGATATCACCACTATAAAACTCCTTTTCAGGAGTAATTATAGTAAGTTTTATATGATTTTTCATATAAAAACACCGACCTTTCTATGTACGTATTCCTAAAGATTAATTAATATTTTCTACTAGTTATCTTAAAAAAATAAGTAACACAATGGGTAATTACATTTAAAAACGCCTTATTTACTATCCATAGCTTTTGCTTTTTCCACTGCCTCTTCTATTGTACCAACAAACATGAATGCAGCTTCAGGTAAATCGTCATGTTTTCCTTCAAGAATTTCTTTAAAACCTCTTACTGTTTCTTTTACTGGAACAAATTTACCTTTCATTCCTGTAAACTGCTCAGCTACTGTAAATGGTTGTGATAAAAATCTTTGTATCTTTCGTGCTCTTGTTACTACTGTTTTATCTTCTTCTGACAATTCATCCATACCAAGTATTGCAATAATATCTTGAAGTTCTTTATATCTCTCAAGTATATGTTTAACCTTTATTGTAACATCATAATGTTCCTTACCGATTACTCTAGGATCAAGCATTGTTGAAGTGGATTCTAGTGGATCTACTGCCGGATATATACCAAGTTCTACTATTCCTCTCGAAAGTACTGTCGTCGCATCAAGATGTGTAAATGTAGTTGCCGGAGCAGGATCTGTAAAATCATCTGCTGGTACATATACTGCCTGAACAGATGTAATTGACCCTTGCTTTGTAGATGTGATTCTCTCTTGTAATTGTCCCATTTCCGTAGCAAGTGTTGGTTGATACCCAACAGCACTTGGTATTCTTCCAAGTAATGCAGAAACCTCAGAACCTGCTTGCGTAAATCTAAAAATGTTATCTATAAATAATAGTACATCCTTACCCTGATCTCTAAAATTTTCACACATAGTAAGACCAGTTAACGCAACTCTCATTCTAGCACCAGGTGGCTCATTCATTTGTCCAAAAACCAAAGCAGTTTTTGAAATAACTCCGGACTCCTTCATTTCATTATATAGATCGTTACCTTCCCTTGTTCTCTCACCAACTCCAGTAAATACCGAAAGACCGTTGTGTTCTTTTGCAATATTATTCATAAGTTCCTGTATGAGAACAGTTTTACCAACTCCTGCACCACCCAAAAGACCTATTTTCCCCCCCTTTTGGTATGGAGCTATAAGATCTATTACCTTAATTCCTGTTTCAAACACTTCTGGTTCAACAGATTGCTCTGCAAAGGTTGGTGCTAATCTGTGAATAGGCATATATTTATCTACCTTAACTTCACCCATCTCATCCACAGGTTTTCCAAGAACATTAAATAACCTTCCAAGAACTACATCTCCAACTGGTACCATTATTGGGCTTTCTGTGTCGAGAGCATCAAGTCCTCTCCTTAAGCCTTCTGTACCTTCCATAGCTATAGTCCTTACAACATCATCACCAATATGTTGCTCAACCTCAGTAACAATTATTCTATCATCCATCTTAATTTCAATACTATTGTAGATATTAGGAAGACTGTCTGAGTCAAATTTTATGTCTATAACAGGTCCTATTATTTGAACAACTTTACCTATATGTCCTGCCATTATTTTCTCTCCTTTCTACTTTTGAGCCTCCGCTCCTCCGACTATTTCTGAAATTGCTTGCGTAATTGAATATTGTCTACTTCTATTATATTGCAAATTAAGTTTTTCAAGTATATCATTTGCATTGTCAGTAGCTGCTCCCATAGACTCCATTCTAGATTTATGCTCACTTGCTTTTGAATGTAGCATTGAATTTAGCATTTTACCACCTAAAAATGATGAAATTATCTCATAAATTGCTTTTTCATCTATTGCCTCAATGTTCACATACTCATTTTTAGTAGTCTTTTCATTACTATTAACTTCATCATCAAAACTTAAAGGAAGTACCTTTTCAATTTTGACTTCATTTCTCATTGCCGAAATAAGTTTTTTATAAACAATATGAACTTCACCTATTTCTTCATTACTATACATATTAAGTGCATGATTAATAATAATAGTAGCTTCCTTTTGAGTAGGCACATCTAAAATATCAACGTATTCAGCCACAGTTTCAATATTAAGTTTTTTAAATATAACTCTTCCTTTATGACCTACTACAATTACGTTGTATTCTTCATTATTGCCTTTTAAATTACTCATCAGTTCATTTACTGTTGACCAATTGAAGCCACCACAAAGACCTGTATCCGAAGTCAAAACAATATACATTTTCTTACTACTTTTATTCCCTTTTATGTAGATACTATCTTCTTCATAATTATTTGTAACTTTCTTCATAATTTCCTCAAGCTTATACAAATAATTATTATTAGTATCCACTTTATTTCTTATTTTCTGATATTTGGATGTTGAAACTAATCCCATAGCTTTTGTAATTTTTGTAGTATTTGTTATGGATTTTATCCTTCGCTTAATTGCAACAAGCCCTGCTCCTGCCATGTTTCACCTCACTTTAGCCTTGATGAAATGTAATCAAGGCTATTTAGCCCTGATTACATATTGTCAATGCAAATTAATTATAGCTTAAAGGTGCTATATTAATTAATTTCTTTATTTTTCTTTACTTGAAACTTCCTCTTTATCATCATCTATTGAAAAAATTTTTTTAAACTCGTCTATTGCTTCGGTCAATTGTTGTTTTAATTTATCATCTAAGGTCTTATTAGTAAGTATTGTCTTACCTATCTCACTGTTATGTGTGTCCATGTACTCAAAAAATTCACTTTCAAATCTTGTTATTTGGGATACTGGAATATCTGCAAGATGGTTACCTGCTCCAGCGAAAAAAATCATAACTTGTTTTTCTACTGGTATTGGCGAATATTGATCTTGTCTTAATATCTCCATTAACCTTTTCCCTTTTTCAAGCCTCATTTTAGCATCTTTATCAAGATCTGTTCCAAATTGAGCAAAAGCCGCAAGTTCCCTATATTGAGCAAGTTCTAACCTTAAAGTTCCTGTAACTTGTTTCATAGCTTTTATTTGAGCATTTCCACCAACTCTTGATACAGATATTCCTGCATTAATTGCTGGTCTTTGTCCTGAATGAAACAATTCAGCTTCAAGAAATATTTGTCCATCTGTTATAGAAATAACATTAGTTGGTATGTATGACGTAACATCACCTGCAAGGGTTTCTATTATAGGAAGGGCAGTTAATGATCCTGCACCTAATTCATCTGAAAGCTTTGCCGCTCTCTCTAGCAATCTTGAGTGAATATAAAATATGTCTCCTGGATAAGCCTCTCTACCTGGTGGTCTACGAAGTAATAACGACATAGCCCTATAAGCTACCGCGTGCTTAGATAAATCATCGTACACTATTAATACATTCTTACCGTTATGCATAAAGAATTCTCCCATTGAACATCCTGCATAAGGTGCTAAATATTGAAGTGGAGCTGAATGTGAAGCAGTAGACGCTACAACTATAGTATAATCCATTGCTCCCATTTCAGTTAAAGTGTTAACAATATGTGCAACAGTAGATTGCTTTTGACCAATAGCAACATATATGCATATAACATCTTTCCCCTTTTGATTAATAATAGTATCTGTAGTTAAAGCAGTTTTACCTGTTTGCCTATCTCCAATTATAAGTTCTCTTTGTCCTCTTCCAATTGGTACCATAGAGTCTATTGCCTTAATTCCAGTTTGAAGTGGTTCCTTAACGGATTGTCTTTTAATAATTCCAGGTGCTATTACCTCAACCGGTCTTGTCTCCGTAGTCTTAATTGGGCCTTTACCATCTATTGGTGCACCTAATGCATTTACAACTCTTCCTATTAAAGCATCACCTACAGGAACTTCTACCACCTTACCAGTTCTTTTTACTATGTCCCCTTCTTTGATTCCCTCTTCTGGTCCTAAAAGTACACAGCCTACGTTGTCTTGTTCTAAATTTAGTGCCATACCAAAAATTTCACCTGGAAACTCTAAAAGTTCATTTTCCATACATTCATCTAACCCATAAACCCTTGCTATTCCATCGCCTATTTGAATTATCGTGCCTGAATCAACAGTTTCAATTGTCTTTTTATAACCTTCAATTTCTTTCTTTATTATGGAGGTTATCTCTTCTGGTTTTATATTCATAAACTCACCTCTATTCCTATTTGAACATTAATTTTTTCATTTCCGCTAATTTGCTTTGTATTGTACCATCAATAACGTCATCGCCAATTCTTATATATACTCCGCCTATAACCTTTTTTTCTAGTTTTTCATCAAAAATAATTTTTTTATCATACATTTTAGATAGTTTTAACCGCAAGTTTTCTCTCTCAGTTTCCACAAGAGGTATAACTGTTTTAACTTCAGCCAATAAGGTATTTGTACGCTCTAAATGTATTTTTTCCATTTCTTTAAGGTTTTCTTCAAGGAACAATATTCTATCTTTTTCTATAAGAATAAGAATAAAAGCCAAAAGTCCCACATCAATCTTATCCTTAAAAATTCTAATAAACATTTCCTTCTTTTTAGATGTACCTATTTTAGGGTGTTTAATGACTTTTAGAAAATCAACATCATTTTTCATAAGTAACACAATTTCTCGGAGGTCACTTAAATATTCTTCTACTTTATCTTTTCCCTCAGCAATTGCATACAGTGCTAATGCATATCTTTTATATAAATATTCATACATTTTAACTACCTACCTTAAAAATAAAGTTCTCAATCAATCTTCTATGTTCTTTTTCATCTATATGCTGCTCTAGAGCCTTTTCAGACAATATTAAAGATAAATCTATAACTTGTTTTTTAACTTCACTTTCTGCTTTTTCTTTTTCTCTTTCAATTTCAACTCTAGACCTCTCCATAATTATAATTGATTCTTTTTTTGCTTCATCAATAATTTCCTGAGAAATGTTTTGGGCTTTAACCTTATACTCTTCTACTATTTCTCTTCCTTTTTTCTTTGACTCATGTAATAATAGGTCTTTTTCTTTTCTTGAAATTTCTGCTTTTTCTTCATTATCTTTAGCATTTTTAATCGATGTATTTATTCCATTTATTCTATCATCCATTATCTTATTTACTGGCTTACTAAAAAAGTGCTTCAAGACAAACATTAATAAAATAAAATTTATTATAGTGAATATAATTGTATGCCAATCTATGTTCAAATTCATAATCTATTAAAGCCCCCTTTAGGCCTAATTTCAAAATTTTTAATTTTGATATATACCATATTATTTAAATGCCAAAATTAGTGCTATTAAAAATGCATATATAGCTGTCGCTTCTGAAAAAGCAGCACCTATAACTAATGTACTTATTATAGATCCCCTAGCTTCTGGTTGCCTTGCAACGCCCTCTACCGCTTTAGCCGCAGCATTACCTGTTCCTATTCCTCCGCCAATACATCCTATTGCTGCGAGACCTGCGCCTATTGCAGATGCTCCTGTAATTATTGTTGCTGAATCTATAGCCATAATATATTCCTCCTTAATTTTAATAAACTAAATTTAATGTTCTGCTATTACTTTTATATTAATCATTGTTAGCATAACAAAAATAACCATTTGAATAATTCCGTCAAATAAATCAAAATAAAAATGTAGTGGTATTGGTACAAGCAATTGGGCGAATCCATTTAGGCTCCCTAAACTTTTATACGCCAAATCTATTATTACAACACCTGCAGTCATGTTTCCAAATAATCGAAAACTTAACGACACTGGAAGCATTACTCTCTCCATTAAATTAATAGGTAATATAAATGCATAAGGTTCTATATATCCTTTAAAATAGTGGCCTAGGCCTATTTTTTTAATAGCAAACCATTGAACAACAAAAAATGTTATTAATGCTAATGCTAATGTTACACTATAATCTACAGTTGGGGGCTTAATGCCTATAAGTCCCGTAAGATTTGTTATAGATAAGAATATTACGATTGTTGCTATATATGGTACAAAGCCCACATATTCTTCTCCCATATTATCTTTAACAAGATTGTTTATAAAATCCATAATTATCTCTACTATATTCTGCTTCTTATTAGGAATTATTTTAAGGTTTCTTGTAAGGCACACACATAATATTGCAATTATTGCTATTATGCACCACTGAATAAATATACTTTCCATAATTCCAATACTATAACCAAAGAATTTAATATAAAATAACGGCACTATCTTATCCATTAAATCACTTCCCTCCAATATTTCTTTTATTCATACCGTAATATACTAAAGATATAAACTGCGAACTATATCCGAAAATATATGCAATTATATTGAACATATTATGTCTGCCTATGGCAAATCCAATAACACTCACTAGGAAAACCCTTATGAAAGATCCTACTACTATCATCCCTTTATTTTTTGTATTTTTATCATCAAGAAAATACTCTACTGTGATACCATTAACATAGAAATTTACTAGTGCTATTATTACACCTAATAAAAAATATAATGTATATGGACTGGCCGTAAAATAAATTATCGTAGCAAAAACCAAAGAAATAAAGAAATCGTACAACGCAATTTTTTTAAACATAGTCTTAAAATCACTATTCACTTTTTCTTTCTCCTCATCATTTACCAATATAATAATTATAGTCTACTAATTTTTATAAATAAAATCTCAAATTTGTCCTTTTTAGGAATTGTAAAGCAATATATGGTTGTTCTTCACTTGTAACATTATAATTTCTCTGTATATCTCTATATTAAGATATATTACCATAAGTATCCTAACTAGCTTTTATTATATTGGAATTATTTTTGCCATTCCATACAAAAAATATGCATTTGTACGGCTTATAAAAATGATTGAACTCAAATCTAAGAATTTAATTCCTATATCCTTATATCTTTTTCAAAATAATTTAATAGTGCATCTACTATTTTTACAGATGCATTTCCATCTCCATAGGGGTTAATAGATTTACTCATGTGATTATATTCCTCTGAATCTCGCAAAAGCCTATTCGCATTCAAAACAATTTTATCTATGTCCGTTCCAACCAATTTCACTGTTCCAGCCTGCTCTGCTTCTACTCTCTCAGTAACATGCCTAAGAACTAATACTGGTTTTCCTAAATGAGGAGCCTCTTCTTGAATTCCTCCAGAATCGGACATTACTAGGTAGCATTTTCTCATTAAGTTATGAATTTCTCTGGTATCTATAGGATCGAGTAGGTGTACTCTGTCCACTCCTCTTAGAATACTGCTAACCATATCCTTCACAATTGGATTTGGATGAACTAAATACAAAACTTCAACTTCTTTATTTTCTTCAACAATAATCTTTAATGCTTTACATATATTTTCAATTCCACTTCCCCAATTTTCTCTTCTATGAGCTGTAACCATTATTACTTTTTTATTTTTATAATCAATGGCATTTAGCTCACAACTTTCAAAGACATAATTCTCTTTAATTGTATATTTCATAGCATCTATAACTGTATTCCCTGTAACAAATATAGTTTTTTCTAGTATTCCCTCTCTTAATAAATTTTCTTTAGAGGTACTAGTCGGAGCAAAATGTAAATCAGCTAGCGCACTGGTTAATTTCCTATTAATTTCTTCTGGATAGGGAAAAAATTTATTATAGCTTCTAAGTCCTGCCTCTACATGACCAACAGGTATTTTTTTATAAAAAGCTGCAAGCGATGCTGCAAAAGTTGTAGTAGTATCTCCATGTACGAGCACTATGTCTGGTTTTTCTTTTTCAAAAATCCCCTCAAGTCCCACAAGGACAGAACACGTTATTCCGGTTAAACTTTGCTTAGTTTTCATTATATTCAAATCATACTGAGGTCTTATGCTAAAAATATCCAGAACCTGATCTAATATTTCTCTATGTTGTGCTGTGACGCATACTGTGCAATTCACCTGAGGAGCTTTTTCTAATTCCTTAATTAGAGGCGCCATTTTTATAGCCTCAGGTCTTGTACCAAATATAACCATAACCTTAATGTTTCCCACCAGATACCTCCTGTCTAGATTTATTTATAATTACATGTTTGTTAAAATTTTTTTTAATTAAATACTACTATTCCTTTTGCTGAAAAATGCCACATTTCCAAGCTATTAAAACTATTGTAACTATTACTGATGCTAACAGAAAATATGCCCTTTGGGTACTTACTTGCATAGCAATAATCGCAATTCCACCTAGAACCGAACTTATAAAATACATTATAATAACTGCTTGCTTTTGACTGAGCCCCATATCCAAAAGCCGATGGTGCAAATGTCCTTTATCTGCTTGCATTATAGATTTCCCACTTACTTTCCTTCTAATCATTGCAAAGAGGGTGTCATAAATAGGTAACCCAAAAGCTAATATTGGTACCGCAATAACAAATGCTGTTGCAGATTTAATAGCCCCTTCAATTGAAATAGCCGCTAAAAGAAAGCCTAATAATTGAGATCCCGTATCCCCCATAAAAATAGAAGCTGGGTTAAAATTGTATGGTAAAAACCCTAAAATTGCACCGCTTAATACAGCTGTTAAGAATGCCGGTTCAAGTCTACCATTAAGTATAGAAATTATCATTAAAGTCACCGAAGATATAAATGCTATACCTGCCGCTAAACCATCTAATCCATCTATTAAATTAAAAGCATTAGTTACCCCTACAATCCATATTATTGTTACTGGAATATTAATCCAACCTATACTAAGATATGGGTAGAATTCTATAAAGGGATTAGTTATGATTGTTATACTCACACCTGATATTATTAAGCATATAGCTGCTATAACCTGTATTAAAATTTTGTATTTAGGCCTTAGCTCTTTAATATCATCTATTATTCCACCAACAACAATAACTGTTGCTCCGATAATTATACCAGTTTGAGACGGTGTTAAAATGCCGTTATATAAAATTGTTCCTATAACAAAAGCTATATATATAGCTAGCCCTCCCATAACAGGAATAGGCTTACTATGAATTCGCCTCTCCTCTTTTGGAATATCAATCGCATTGACCTTTATTGCTAATTTTCTAACTAAAGGAGTAGTTATTATAGAAATTAAAGCTGTAATTATTGCTAAAATATAAAAATTGCTCATAAAAAAAACCTTTCTTTCACAAAAATAGTGCTTTTATTTGATAAATATAAATCAAAATATATGAAATTAGCAGATAAATTTAATTTACGAAATTTCATAATTAATATCCACCCTCACCTTGAATTGAATCATCATTTTCTATCCATTCATCTACAAATACAATTTTATATTGTATTTTGTTATCTCTAATTATTACCTTATTTATACCTGAATTAATTATAAACCTCTTGCATAAGGAGCATGGTGACGCATTTATTACTAATTCACCACTACTTACCTCTTTTCCAACCAAATACAAAGTAGCACCTAACATATCATGTCTTCGAGCTGATATAATTGCATTTTGCTCTGCATGTACTGATCTACAAAGCTCGTATCTTGTTCCTCTTGGAACTTTTAACTCTTCTCTTCTACAGACGCCTAAATCACAACAATTCTTTCTTCCTCTTGGCGCTCCAGAATACCCAGTAGATATAATTTCATCATCTTTTACTATTAAAGCAGCAAAATTTCTTCGCATACAAGTTCCTCGTTCAGATATTGTTTCGCATATATCCAAATAATAATTATTCTTATCAATTCTCTCCATAATAATACCTCATATATATATATTTCAATTATATAGATGAAAAATCGAAAATTGGATTTATAATCTATTAATCAATCACTGTCATTTTACACTAAAACAATAGAGATTTAAAG
>Ga0209125_1001341_pt1 | contig 23485 bp, 15 predicted proteins | sample BarGraIncub1131A_FD_184503 | JGI IMG/M metagenome (GOLD analysis project Ga0209125, IMG submission 184503) | Arctic peat soil microbial communities from Barrow, Alaska - Barrow Graham LP Incubations 11-31A (SPAdes) (version 2) | ecosystem: Environmental > Terrestrial > Soil > Wetlands > Peat... | reverse complement strand
ACCAAACTCGGCGGCTAGCCCCAAGGGCTGGCTTCGCGCTCGCCTAGAGCTTGCTACGCAACCCAATCGCTTGGACGAGGCTTGTCGCGCAACTGGTCAGTAGCTCCGTCCGAGGACGGGAATGCGATGGCCTTGCGCGTACATGCACTGCACGTAGGCGAAGTCGTAGCGCTTCTGCGAACTCGTCCACGACGAATCTGTCGCGCCGTTGCCTGCGACGCTACCGACCACCAGTCCGGTTCCCGCACCGACGCCGGCCCCTTCGTGTCCGCCGATGGCGGCACCCGCCACCGCACCGACGGCGGTGCCTACGACGGCATTGGGTACGGCGTCGTCGTTCGCCGCCTGACTGGGCGTTTTGCCGCCGAGGTGGTCAATGGCGTATTGCCGACAGACCGCATCGTCGCCGCGAAACTGCTCGAGACTCTTGCCATTCCCTGGCAAGGCCAGGACTTCAGGACCGGTTGGCGTCGTTGCGCACGCGCTTAGCAGCAGCACGGCAGCGAGGGATGGAAGGCGCAATCTGTTCATTGCCATGGCAGCAGACCTCAGTAAGGCGTGGGCGTCGGCACCCGTTTGCTCCACCCGCCGGGGCACTCGCGAACATAGGGGTAGTAGCCGGACGGACTGTCGCAGTGGTACCAGTAACCTCCTTGCCCTGAGGGAGAGTCTGCCTGTTCAACGTAGACTGGTGGGAGCGGCGGCGAGTAATTAGGGTAGGGGGCGTAATAGGGGTAAGGCGACGCATACCAAGGGTAGAACAATGGCGCGGCGATAAATACGCCGCCGTGCCTATGACTTCCCTGGAAAGACCCACGATGGTGACCCCCTCGGTCAGCCCAAGCGGTATCGCTGGCAGCCAATCCGGCGAGCAGTAACGGAATCAGCAAGAGTTTCAGTGATTTCATGCGCTTCTCCTTCCGCGCGGAGCGGGGCGGGCGTACGAGCGTCGCCACTCGCCCTTTCGGGCTGAGACCTATTGTGGCAGACGCTAATTCCCCGAGATTTTGTAAGAAGACGTTTGCCAGGGGCAGCGATGAAGAAGTTCCGGCCCGTCTCCTTGAGCGTTGCCCGAACGGCGCGGCATTGAGCGGGCTATCACGCCGGGCTCAAGTGCGGCACGATGCGCGCCTCGCGGATCGGCAGGTTGACGAGCGCGGCGATGCTCGCCAGCGCAATGTCGGCGTACCACATGAGGTCGTAGTTGCCGAAGGAGGTGATCGCCAAGCCCCCCAGCCACGCACCGAGGAAACCGCCGATCTGGTGACTGAGCAGCGTCAGGCCGAACAGGGTAGCCAGATAGCGGCTGCCGAACAGTTTGCCGACCAGCGCCGCAGTGGGTGGCACGGTGGCCAGCCAGGTGACGCCGAGACCGGCGGCGAAAAGGTAGAAGACTTCCGGCGTTTTCGGCGCGACGAGGAAAACCAGCAGGAGAATGGCGCGCGACCCGTACATCCAGGAAAGGATCAGCTTGCTGCGAAAATGCGCGATCGACCAACCGGCGGCCAGGCTGCCAACGATATTGGCCAGGCCGATGATGGCCAGCGACCAGCTGGCGACCTGCGCCGGCAGGCCGCAGAGTTGCACTTCACCGGGCAGGTGGGTGACCAAAAAGGCAATGTGAAAGCCGCACGTGAAGAAGCCGGCGTGCAGCAGGAGGTAACTGCGATCGGCCAGCGCGTGCCGGATCGCCCCAAGTGCCCCGTGATCCTTGGCGGCCGAGGGTTGCGCTGGCGAAGATGCGGCATCCGGCAGCGAGGCAGGGCGCCGCAGCCCCCAGGCCATGGGCAGCGCCGCTAGCGTGATCACGGCCATCGACCACATGGCGGCCATCCAGCCGAAGGAGGAGATCAGTTTTTGCAACAGCGGCGCGAAGACGAACTGACCGAACGAGCCGCCGGCATTGATGATTCCCGATGCCATGCCGCGCTTCTCCAAGGGAAGGCGCTGGGCAGCAGCGCCGAAGAGCACCGAGAAACTGCCCGCCCCGGAACCGGCCGCCGACAGGACGCCAATACTGAAGATCAGCCCCCAAGCGCTACTCATGAACGGCGTCAGCGCCGAACCGACGGCCAGTACGACAATACCGGCGGCGAGGACGCGGCCGGGGCCGTGGCGGTCGGCCACCGCCCCGGCGATCGGCTGGATCGCGCCCCACATGAACTGGCCGATCGCCATGGCCAGGCTGATCGTCGTGATGCCGAGGCCGGTGCTCGTATTGAGCGGCGACACGAAAAGGCCGAGCGATTGTCGGGCGCCCATGCTGATCATCAGGACACTGGCTGCCATCAGGGTGATTAGCCAGTAGGTGCGGGCCACGTGTTGTTGGGTAGCCATCTAGTTGTCGTCCGCCAGGATGGGCTTGAGGCGTTCGAGCGCAAGTTCGAGTTGCAGATTTAGCCCGCGGACAAAGTCGCGGCCGAGCTGCGTTTCCAGTGCCAATTGAGCCTGCTCCCAGTGTTGCCGGGCATGCTGGCGAAAGCGCAGACCCTCTTCGCTCAAGGCGAACAGGTGCCGACGTGCGTCGCTTCCCGTCACCGCTCTTACCCAGCCGTGGTCGAGCAGTGGGCCGAGGCTGCGGGTCAGGGTTGTGCGATCCATTTCCAGGTGTGCGGCCAGTTCGCTCATCGACTGCGGCTGCGCGGAAAGGTGCATGAGCAGCGAATATTGCCCGAGCTTGAGTCCGATCGTGCGTAGCCGCTGCTCGTAGAACGAGGTCAGCCGACGCGTTAGCCGGCGAGCGCGGGCCCCGGTGCACGGCAGGGGGGCGGTCGAGCGGTCGAGTTCGGTAGACATGGCGGCTTTTATCTTACTGTGTGCATATGCACGTAATGTACGTTGGTTTTCCCGTTTTGCGCAAGGTGGGGGCGTCGACGGAGTGTGAAGTCGGGTTCCGTTAGCTTCCTGTTTGCCCGCATGACCCTTGCCGCATGGCGGCGCCCGTCAGGTTGCGCGGTCGGTTCGGGGAGGATTCCGCGTGGTGCGCTGAAATCACCGGTTTGGTGCGAAGGCCGAAAGGAGGGGCAAAGTGGTGCGCCAAGGCACCGGGACGGTGCGATCCAATGCCGTTGTGTTTTCTCTTGCACTAGTCCGGTGCAAGAGGCCATCTTCATGAGAATCAGTTTCTGAAAAATTACAGTAATTCAATTCGTTGGAAGGTGTTTGTCGCTGGTACGCCGCTTGCGTTATGCATTAGCCAATGCAATCGAGAAAGCCTACCGTGAAACAAAAACCCTTGGAACGCCGCGCCACCGATATCGCCTACCTGTCCGACTTCATGCTCGGCTTGCGCGAAGACCAGGACAGGCTGCGCGAAATCCAGACCGTCTACGACAACCTCACCTTGCTCGGCCAGCTTCTCTGCGCCGGTACCGATATCACCGAGATGCGTACCGACTTCAAGGATCTCGCCGAAGTCTTGCTCACCCAGCTCGCCCAGGAGTTGCGCAAAAAGGCGGTTCTCAGCTTGCGCTCGGACGCGCGGGTGGCGATCGACATCCTGATCCGCAACCTTTTTGAGCGCACCGCCGATATCGGCTTCCTGGCGACCGATAGCGACATCCGGGCCTTTGCCGAAGCCGCCGAGCGCGATCCGGCCGAGGCGGCCGAGCAACGCGGGGCCTTGCAGGCGAGGTTTGACGAATATGTCCGCAAGTACTCCGTCTATCACAACATCATCCTGCTGGCGCCGGACGGCCGGGTGCTGGCTCAGCTCGACGACGAGAACCCCGTTGCCGCTTCCCGCGATCCGTTGATCGCCGAGTCGCTGCGGACCGACGCGGCCTACGTCGAGACCTTTCGAGCCACCGACCTGCTGCCCGGCGAGAGTTCGCCGCTCGTCTATTCCTACCGCGTCATGGCGGACGACGGCAGCCGCGCGGTCGGCGTGCTCTGCTTGTGTTTCCGCTTCCAGGACGAATGCGCGCGCATCTTCCGCAGCCTAGTAGACGACAGCGAGTGGACGGTGATCACCATCCTTTCGCCGGACGGCAAGGTCATCGCCAGCAGCGATCCCTACCAGTTTCCGGTCGGCGCGCGGCAGGAAATGGCCATCGACGACGAGTGCCGGGTCGCCCGCTTCGCCGGCCGCGAATATCTCGCGACCACCTGCCGGACGCACGGCTACCAGGGCTATTCGGGCCCGGGCTGGCTCGGCCACGCCCTGGCACCGCTCAACCACGCCTTCGAAACCGCCGTCGCGCACGAATTGGAAAAAGTGCCCGAGGCGATCCGCGCAGGCGTTCTCGAAACAGCGACGCTCTTTTCGCCGAAGCTGCGCGACATCCCGCTACGCGCCTCGACCATCCAGCGCGAACTGAACCGTGCCGTCTGGAACGGCAACGTCTGGCTGTCGCGCGATACCTATGCGCTCAACACCTCCTTTGCCAAGGTTCTGCTCTGGGAAATCGGCAGCACCGGCATGCGCACGCGCAGCGTGTTCAGCGAATCGACCACCAAGCTTTACGAGACGGTCGTCTCGGCGGTCCTCTCCGACTGCTCGACGCAGGCGGCGCTGGCCATGGATATCATGGATCGCAACCTCTACGAGCGCGCCAACGACTGCCGTTGGTGGGCCTTGACCGCCGCCTTCCGCGCGGCCCTGGCGGGTGGTGGCGAGTTGCAGCGCGAGCAACTGACCGGCATTTTGCGGACCATCAACGGCCTCTACACGGTCTATGCCAATCTGCTCGTTTTCGACGCCGCCGGCCGCGTCGTGGCGGTCGCCAATCCGGCCTACAACGACATGATCGGCGAGACGCTGCAGACCGACTGGATGCGCCAGACGCTCGGCCTGCCGGACAGCCAGAGCTATTGCGTGTCGGCGTTCGCGCCGACGCCGCTCTACGCCAACCTGCCGACCTACGTCTATTCGGCCGCCATCCGCAGGCCGGGCGAGGGGAGCGATCCGGTCGGCGGCATCGCCATCGTTTTCGATTCGGCGCCGCAATTCATCGCCATGCTGGAAGACGCGCTGCCGCGGAAGGAAGACGGCACCATCGTCGACGGCGCGTTCGCCGCGTTCGTCGAAAAGGACGGCCGGGTGATCGCCAGCACCGATGCGGAACTGATCCCCGGCATGCGGCTGGAACTCAACCGCGAGTTCTTCGCCCTCGAACGTGGTGGCGAGTACGCCAACATCGTCGAGTTCCGGGGGCGCTACTACGCCGTCGGCTCGCGCATGTCGGCTGGCTACCGGGAATACAAGAGCGCGGCCGACGGCTATCGCAACGACGTCGTCGCATTGGTCCTCGTGCCGCTGTCGGAGCGCGTACTGCAGTCCGCGGCGCGGCGCGCGCTGGCGCACACCCAGCACGCCAGCTACGCGCGGCGCCAGGCCGGCGGCGAGGGCGCGGTCGAGATCGCGACCTTCTTCATCGGTGGCAGCTGGTACGGCGTGCGCTCTAACTGCGTGGTCGAGGCTATCGACGCGGGCGATATCACGGTCATTCCCGGCATGCCCGACTGGGCGCGCGGCTGCATCATGCACAACGACCAGCCGGTCACCATCTTCGACCTGGCCGCCATGCTGACCGGCAAGCCGTCCAGCGGCGAAGCCAAGCAGATCGTCATGATCCGCATGCCCGAGCAGCGCTTCAACTTCGGCATCCTGGTCGACGAACTGGGTGAAATTCCGGAGATTCCCGCCGAGCGTATCGAGCCGACTCCAAGCATGCTGACCAACGGCAAATCGCTCACCGAAAGCCTGGTCAAGCCGCATTCGGGCGATGCCGAAAAACGCATCCTGGTCATCCTGTCGGTCGAGCGTGTCCTGGAGCGACTGTTCGGCGTCCGGATGCCGCTCGAAACGCCGCTCAGCCTGGCTTATCGCGAGGCCTGATCGATCCCGGTTGCGCAGACCGCGATATTGCTGCCGGTGTTTTCCTGTTAGGCTTCCAAGCTTTCCCGATTTTTCGGAAACTCTGGAGCAGACCATGCATTACGGGCAATTCGATACCGAATCGCTGATGTATATCACCCACCGGCCGGAACTCGTCTTCGTCCGCGGCGAAGGCGGCTGGCTGTATGACGACAAGGGCAAGTCGTATCTGGATTTCATTCAAGGCTGGGCGGTCAATTGCCTCGGGCATGCGCCGCTGGAAATTCGCGAGGCGCTGGTTAAACAGTCGAGTCAACTCATCAACCCGAGTCCAGCTTTCTACAACGCGCCGATGATCGAGCTGGCCGGCTTGCTGACACAGCACTCAGTTTTTGATCGGGTCTTTTTTGCCAGTACTGGCGCTGAGGCCAACGAGGGCGCAATCAAACTGGCCCGCAAGTGGGGTCGGGTGCACAAGAATGGCGCCTACGAGATCATCACCTTCGACCATTCCTTTCACGGCCGCACGCTGGCCACCATGTCGGCGTCCGGCAAAGTCGGCTGGGATACGATCTATGCGCCGCAAGTAGCCGGGTTTCCCAAAGCGACGCTCAACGATATCGAGTCCGTCGCGGCATTGATCGGACCGAACACCGTGGCCGTTATGCTTGAACCGGTCCAGGGCGAGGGCGGCGTCATCCCGGTTGATACGGACTTCATGGCGGCCTTGCGCCAGCTGACACACGCACACAACGTGCTGTTGATCGTCGACGAAGTGCAGTCGGGCATGGGGCGCACCGGCAAGCTGTTCGCGTATGAACACGCTGGCATCACGCCAGACATCATGACGTTGGGCAAGGGCATCGGTGGCGGCGTGCCCTTGGCGGCTTTGCTGGCCAGGGAAGCGGTCTGCTGTTTCGAGGCCGGCGACCAGGGCGGCACCTACAATGGGAATCCGCTGATGACGGCGGTCGGCGTCGCGGTCACCAGGCGTTTGTGCGGGCCAGGTTTTCTCGGGCAAGTCGAGGCGCGCGGCCACTATCTTTCCGCACGCCTGCAGTGGCTGGTGGCCCGCCATGGCCTGGTCGGCGAGCGCGGTGTCGGCCTATTGCGCGCCCTGGTGCTTGACGGCGACTACGGCCCGCAGCTGGTGCGCGCGGCGCTCGAGCTGGAACCGAAAGGCTTGCTGCTCAACTCGCCGCGTCCCAACCTGCTGCGTTTCATGCCGGCCTTGAACGTCTCCGAAGCGGAAATCGACCTGATGGTCGAGATTCTCCACGCCTTGCTCGGCCGCGTGCGGACGTAAGCTTCGGCTAAATCGCCAACGGGGCTGGCCGTGCCTCTGCGGCAGCTGGCGTCAAAACGTGCGCGAAGGCTGGGTCGGGGCGCCAGGCCGCTGCCCAGTTGGGAATCTCGTGGGCCGGCATCGGGCGGGCAATTCCGTAACCCTGCGCCAACTCGCAGCCGAGGTGCAGCAGCCGGACCCCGTGCGCCACGGTTTCTACGCCTTCCGCGATCACCTCGTTACTGAACGCGGCGGCCAGTGCGATGACGGCTTCGACGATGGCCAGATCGTTCGCGTCGATCAGCATGTCAGCCACAAAACCCTGGTCGATCTTGATGATCTGGGTCGGCAGGCGTTTCAAATAGGCCAGTGAGGCGTAGCCGGTGCCGAAGTCATCAAGGGCAAAGGAAACGCCAAGCGCCGTGCATGCTTTCATTTTTTGCGACACGGCGAGCAGGTCGCCAAGCGCCGCCGTTTCGAGCACCTCCAGTTCGAAGTGGCCGGGTGGCAGCTCCGGATAGCCGGCCAGCAGTCGCTCGACAAAGGGCAGGAAAGCTTCGGACTGCAGGTGGCGCGCCGGGAGGTTGACACTGACCGGCAGCGCCAGCCCGCTCTCTCTCCAGGCGGACACCTGGGCGAGCGCGGTGCGCATCACCCATTCCGAGAGAGTGACTTCGAAGTCGGTATCCTCGATGATCGGCAGGAAGTCGCCGGGCGGTACCAGCCCGCGCTGCGGATGCTGCCAGCGGATCAGTGCCTCGGCGCCAATCACTACGCCGCGCGCCAGGTCAACCTTAGGCTGATAGAACAGCACCAGTTCGCCGTGCGCGAGCGCCGCCTCGATCTGGGTGCGCGTGGCCAGGCGGGCTTCCTGGTTCCGATCCAGGACGGCATCGAAGGCGTGCCAGCGATTGCGGCCCGCCTGTTTGGCGGCATACATGGCCTGATCGGCGTGACGCAGGAGCGTGTCGGCGTCGGCTTCGTCATCCGGATACAGCGTCAGGCCGATACTCGCCGAAAGCTGGACGGTATCTTCGCCAATAGGATAAGGATCGGCGAGGGCATCGAGTACCCGGTTCAGCATCAGCTCAACTTCCTTTCGACTGGTCACGCCGGTCAGAACCAGCACAAACTCGTCGCCGCCCAGGCGCGCTACCGTATCCGTCTCGCGCACGGCTTGCCGCAAGCGCGTGGCGACTTCCACCAGAATCAAGTCGCCTGTGGAATGCCCGTGTTGGTCGTTTATCGGCTTGAAACCGTCGAGATCGAGCAGCGCGACGCCGACCTCCCGGCCGGAGCGGCGGGCCTGCGCTAGCGCCATTTGCAGACGGTCGGCCAGCAAGGTGCGGTTTGGCAGGCCGGTGAGCGAGTCGTAGTGGGCCAGTTGCTCGAGCTTCTCCTGTTGCGTCTTGAGCATGCTGATGTCGGAAAAAAGGCTGATGTAGCGCAAGGGCTTGCCCTGCTCGTCGGGCACGCCGCTGATGGTCAGCAGTTCCGGATAGATTTCGCCGTTCTTGCGCCGATTGACGATCTCCCCCTGCCAGCAGCCGCCGGTTTCGATGGAACCCCACATGGTTTCGTAAAACTCCGCGTCATGGCGACCCGAACGCAAGATCGCTGGAGTCTGGTCGATCGCCTCGTCGCGCGCATAGCCGGTGATTGTCGAGAAGGCCTGATTTACCTCGATGATCTGACCCGCTGGGTCGGTCACCATGATGCCTTCCTGCGCGTGCTCAAAGACACTGGCCATCAGGCGCAGCTTTTCCTCGGCCGCCAGCCGGGCGGTGATGTCGTGGACGATCGCGAAGATTAGCGTGTGCTCACCCTGCGTGATCGGTGCCGCAAGGACTTCCACTTCGAGCAGTTGGCCATCGCATCGGCGATGTGTCTGCCGCAGGACGCGCGAAGCACCCGTGAGGACCAGGTCGCGGTCGGCGGCGAGCGATTCCCGCGAGGCGACGACAATGCGGTCGAGCGGCGAGCCGGGTAATTCACCATCGGGGTAGCCGTAGAAGTCATGAGCGGCGGCGTTGAGATCGCGAAACTGCCCGTGCTTGTCGATCAGAACAAACGGCGCGCTGTGGTGATGGAAGAGGTCGCGGAAGCGTGCTTCGGATTCGATCAGGGCCTCGGTGCGCGCTTCCAGACTTCTCGACATCGCGTTGAAGGCGCTGATGACGCGGCCGACGTCGTCATCGCTCGTGCTGGCCGGGAGACGGACGAACTTGCCTTGCCCGAGGGCGTCGCTGGCCGCACTCAGATGGCGCAGCTTACGGGAGAGCCAGGTGCCGACCAGACCGAGCAATAGTGCCGTGAGCAGGATCTCGCTCAAGGCGATAAAGCCTCCTTGTCGGAGCAAGGTCTGGCGAGCCAGAACGATCGGCGACAGATCGAGCCCCAGGTGCAGGGTACCGAGTACCTGACCGGCATAGCTCAGGGGGGCGACGAGGTCGTAGCGGGCGCGCCCGTCTTTAGGCGTCAGCGAGATGCTGGCATCGGGCAGCGGCAGAGGCTTTTCGATCGGCCAGCCGCTGATCGCGATGGTCTTCCCTTCCCGGTCCGCGACGGCAAGGTAGGAGATGGACTCAAGGCCAGCGCTTTCCTGGAGGATGGCGTCAATCGTCGCCTGGTCGCGTTGGGTCAGCGGCGCGACGAGCGCGGCCTGCAGCACCGGGACAAATTGTGCGGCATGGCGCTCGGCCTCGTCGGAAAAGGTGCTATACAGCAGGTTGAGGCTGGTGCCGATCAACAGCGAGAGCATCACCGCTTCGACTACCAAGGCCGCCAGCACCAGCTTGCCGGAAAGGGTACGCCAGGGACGCGGTAGTTTCATCACTCCTCCCGAAGCTGGCGTCGAACGGCATCGGCATAGCCGCGCATGGCGTTTAGCTCGGCGCGCTTGATCGGCCGGTAGCCGCCCAGCTGATTGTTTGTGAAATAGCGCTGGCCGGGCTCACTGGCCGCAAAGGCAGCGAGCGCGGCACGCACTGCTTTTTCGCGCGCGGCATATCTTGGTGAGAGCAGATAGACGCGTCCCGGCATCGGCCCACTCCGCGCGATGATCCGCAGATGCGCGCGCGTTTCCGGCGTGAGCTTTTGAAAGTTGGCCAGCGAGATGAAGCCGGCGGAGGCCTCGCCGCGCAGCAGCAACTCGGCAACGCTGTCCGAGGCAGCGATGTAAGCGAGCGACTTGGGCTTGACACGCTGCTTCTCCAGTTGATCGCTTCCCCACAGGGTGACGAGGGATACTGGACTAAGACCGAGCACCGGCCGACCGCTCAAGTCCCGCAAACTGGCAATGCCCGAGTCGAGCGCTGTCACCGCCAGGGCTTCAAAGTTGGCTTGGTAGGTGAGGAGAGGGATGAATCCGGCGTCATCACGCAATACCGCCGCCTGATGCGCTGTGGTAATGGCAATGTCGTAATCGAGCGCCAGCGCGCGGCGTATGAACGCCGTGAAATCCCGCGCGGTCGACACTTCCGTTGGTGTCTCGAGCGCTCCCTGCAGGGCGGCCCGCAGAGGCTGATACTGCTCGATGACGATCCGCGCGCTGCTGTGCGGCGCAACCCCGACGTGAAAAGTCTCGGCCGTCATTCCGGTCGGCGACAGACACAATCCGATGAAAAGGCAACAAGCTTGGAGGCAACATGTAAGGCGCATGCCAAAGACCAAAACCTTGCGAGAGAAGCGACAGCAGATTTTAACCGGTAAATCCTGTTCTTTGAGACCGGCCTCGCCCATTCGCCCAACTTGCAGCGGCTGCGCGGCGGCATCGACGGGCCACCTCGATACGGATTGGATCTTCCGTTCGGCGCGGCGATGCGTATGGCGCGTCTAGCGCGTAAGACGGCGATTGGCGATGAGAAGGGAAAGCAGGATGGCAGGACGCCATCAGCCGGGCGCGATCCCAGCTTCCGTTGCCGGAGGAAGTGCGCCGGGGCGCTTGCGGCGCCCCGGGTCATTGCTGGATGCTTAGATGGCCAGGCCCGTCGCGTCGAAGATGCCTTCGAAGAGCACCGAGCTCAGGTAACGTTCGCCGGAATCCGGCAGGATAACGACGATGGTCTTGCCCTCGTTTTCCGGCTTCTTGGCTTGCCGGATCGCGGCGGCCACGGCGGCGCCGCTGGAGATGCCGGAAAGGATCCCTTCTTCCTTGGCCAGGCGACGGGCGTAATCGAGCGCTTCGTCGTTGCCCACCTGCTCGATGACGTCGACCAGCGACAGATCGAGGACTTGCGGCACGAAGCCGGCACCGATCCCCTGGATCTTATGCGGACCCGGCTTGACCGGCTCGCCGGCGCGCGTCTGGCTAAGGACCGGGCTGGTGGCGGGCTCGACAGCGACCGATATGATGGCTTTGCCGCGCGTCTTCTTGAGGTAACGCGTGACACCGGTGATGGTGCCGCCGGTGCCAACGCCGGCGACGAAGATATCGACCTTGCCGTCGGTGTCATCCCAGATCTCTGGGCCTGTCGTACTCTCGTGGATGGCTGGATTGGCTGGATTCTTGAACTGTTGCAGCAGCACGTATTTCGGGTCGGAGGCGGCGATTTCCTCGGCTTTGGCAATCGCGCCGGGCATCCCCTTGGAACCTTCGGTGAGGACCAGTTTGGCGCCGTAGGCAACCAGCAGCTTGCGCCGCTCAAGGCTCATCGTTTCCGGCATGGTCAGCGTCAGCGGAATACCGCGCGCCGCAGCGACGAAGGCCAGCGCGATACCGGTATTGCCGCTGGTCGGTTCGACCAGTTCCTTGCCCGGGCCAAGCAGGCCACGTTTTTCGGCGTCCCAGACGAGGGCGGCGCCGATCCGGCATTTCACCGAATAGGCCGGGTTGCGTCCCTCGATCTTGGCCAGAACGGTGGCGCGGGCACCGTCGGTGATGTGGTTGAGCTTGATCAGCGGCGTGTGGCCGATGGAAAGGGAATTGTCTGCGTACCAGCTGGACATGCAAATCTCCTGGATAAAGAAATGAACACTGGGAAAATGGGTGCCGCCCCCGGCCACCATGTCACCGGGCGTTCGGCAGGTGCGCACAAAGCTTAGTCCGGGTGGGGCGGCGGGCCAACGACCAAGTTTTTCTATGCTTATTCGTTTTGCGGTGTTTGCCTGCGGCGAGGATGGGCTTGCAGCACTGTCTCCTGTCTTGGATTGGGCGCGCCGCGCGGTGCCGGGAAGTGTTGAAGATTCGGCAACGCTGTTGGCGCGCTACGCCTGACGCAATAGGAATTTCGCTTGCCATGACCACCGAGCTCCGCTTGTATTGCCGCCGAAATTTCCCGTGGAATGGTGGGACGGGTACCTTGTACGGTGGCGTCGTGCGTTCGCCGGTGACGGTGCCGGCCGGGGCGGGCGTTTCTTCTCGGATCGGCTACCTCGGGGAATTTGACTAGTCTTTAGTACGCTGGTTTGAGCATTCCGATGACACTGTCGACCAGCAATGGCTCGGTTCCGCCGAGTTCGTGAACTCCAAACCCCGGCGCCGGATTAGTACTCAGTATGGCTCATCGGCGCAGGTCGACTGGCTGGTGAAGGACCGCACGCTGACCTCGATTGGCGCGTATCTCTGACAGAATTTCGACATCAAGAACGGCGGGCGGCAACGACTAGTTCGATATCGGCAAGGGGGTCAAGGCACCGGACGATCAGGTCGGTCTCGACTGCATGAAAGCGTGCGTCTATGGCGATGATTCGACCGACTGCGACGCGCATGCTGGTGCCTGAAACACCTCGAACAGGAACTACACCACGCTGCTCGCCAATGCGGACGGCCGTGAACGGCGGCGTCCCTCGCTCCTGAGGAATTGTCGTCCGCAGCAAGCTCTAAGCGCCTGATTTTGGGTGATGGGGAGGACGGTGCTTTTGCTACCTCTCCCGCCACCGCGTCTGTTGCTGGCGCAACACAGGTCAGCAGACGCTGCTGGATTTCGGGCAGTTCGCCCCGCCATCGCGCGGCGCCACAAAAAGCCTTCAAAGGCGTTTGGTGCATCGGGTTCGTCGTAAAAAAATCCCGACAAATGATGCGCTTAATGTTTTTTCGATACCGCTGCCTGTATATGCCAAAAAAGGTATTTGGCCATTGGCATGCAAGTTGCGAACAGTCTCGGGTTCAAAAATGCTTTGCCTCTCTGATTACCGCAGGAAATGGTCTTTCCGGAGACCTGCCTGACACCAGCCAAGAAAATAGCCACCACTGGTTTCTTTCCAATCTCGCCTGCCAATCCCGATGGCTACTCCCCGAATTTTGTTCGACTCTATCCCGTGACCATGTCTGACCCACTCTCTTCCCCAACCCGCGACGCTTCGCTTTCCTCCCCGGCCGGTGCCGTCGCACGAAACTCAACCCTGCGCAGTCGCCGCGCGATCGTTGCCACCTCGCTGGCGCTGCTGGCCGTGGGCGGCGGCGGCTGGTATTTCTGGGGCGAATACACCGGGGTCGGACTGGCGGCGGCGGCCGTCCCCGGAGGGCATTCGGGCGGGCGGGAGCGGGTGACGCCCATCGTCGTCGAAGCGGCAACGAGCGAGGATTTTCCGGTCCGACTGTCGGCCATTGGCACCGTGGTACCGCGCACCATCGTCACCGTCCGCTCTCGGGTGGACGGCGTTCTCGACCGGATCCTGTTTGACGAGGGGCAGTCGGTACGCGCCGGTGATCTGCTGGCCGAAATCGATCCCCGTTCGTTCGAAGTGGCCCTCGTCCAAGCGCAAGGACAGATGGGCAAGGATCAGGCGCTGCTCGCCAACGCGCGGGCCGATCTGAGCCGCTACGAAGGGCTCGCCCGGCTCGATGCGATTCCAGTGCAACAGCTCGATACCCAGCGCGCCTTGGTACGACAATATGAGTCCGCCGTGAAGGTGGATCAGGGCCAAGTCGATAACGCCCGCCTGCAGCTTTCCTATACGCACATCACCGCCCCGGCCGATGGCCGGGTGGGCCTGCGCCAAGTCGATCCAGGCAACTTGGTGCGCGTATCCGACGCGAGCGGGATCGTCGTGATTACCCAGATACAGCCGGTAACCGTGGTCTTTCCGATTCCTGAAGCAGAATTGGGTCCGGTGCTCGCCCGGCTCGGCTTGCAAAAGCCTGGCGAGACCGGGCGGGCACGCGGCGCCGGGCGCAGGCATGCGCGCTCAGACTCCCCTGCTGCCGGCGAGCAGGGCGGTGGTAGAAAGGCGGAGCGATTGGCCAGTGCGAGCGCTGAGGGGGCGGTCGCGTCCGCGCGCGGCCATCATCGATCCGCCGGCGATGCGTCCGGCGCCGATCGGGGAGAACCTGCCCACCACGAACATGGGCGGGCAGAACACGGCGCGCCGCCCGGCCAAGCGCATGCTGCTGGCAGCCGCCTGATTGTGGAAGCCTGGGACCGCGATGGCAAACTGCTCCTCGCCACCGGCGAACTGCTGACGGTGGACAACCAGATCGATATCTCGACCGGCACGGTCAAGGTTAAGGCGATCTTCCCCAATCAGGACGGGGCCCTGTTTCCCAACCAGTTCGTCAATGTGCGGCTAGTGGTCAATGAACTGAAAGAGGCGACTGTGATTCCCTCGGCCGCCGTGCAGCGTGGCGCGCAGGGCACTTTCGTGTGGCTGCTTGACGAAGACAAAACCGTCGCCATGCGCCCGGTTGGCGTGAGTGCGGCGGACGGTGAGCGGGTCGCGGTTCTCGATGGGCTCAAACCCGGCGATCAGGTGGCAGTGGATGGTTTCGACCGCTTGCGGGAAAAGGCCAGGGTGGAAGTGGTCAGCCAGGAATCCCGTGTTGTGCATGCCGGTCCCGGCAAACGCGGGCACCATGGGGGCGGCCACCGGCGGGGCGATGCCGGCGAGCCAGCGGCGGCGGCCAGCGTTCGGCCGCAGCCATGAACCTGTCGCGTCCTTTCATTGATCGACCGGTCGCTACCTCGCTGCTGATGCTGGCCATCCTGCTGGTTGGTCTGGTTGCCTACCAGTTGCTGCCGCAGGCGGCACTGCCGCAGGTCGACTACCCGACGATCCAGGTGTCCACGCTTTATCCGGGGGCCAGTCCGGACGTCATGACGGCCACCATCACTGCGCCGCTCGAACGTCAGTTCGGCCAGATGCCGGGGCTGGACCAGCTGTATTCGGTCAATTCGGGCGGCGCTTCGGTGATCACCCTGCGTTTTTCCCTCGGCCTGCCGCTCGACGTTGCCGAGCAGCAGGTGCAGGCCGCCATCAACGCCGCCGCCAGCCTCCTGCCGGCCGACTTGCCCGCGCCGCCGGTGTACAACAAGGTCAATCCGGCCGATGCGCCGATCCTGACGTTGGCCCTGACGTCTACCTCGTTGCCGTTGATCCGCCTGCAGGATCTGGCGGATACGCGGCTCGCGCAGAAGATCTCGCAAGTGCCCGGCGTCGGGTTGGTCACCCTGGCCGGCGGTCAGCGGCCAGCCGTGCGCGTGCGCGTCAATCCGCGCGCCATGGCCGAGGCCGGCCTGGGGCTGGAAGACATCCGCTCGGCAGTCGGCGCGGCCAACGTCAGCACGCCGAAGGGCAGCTTCGACGGGCCGCACCGGGCCTCGACGATCGACGCCAACGACCAGTTGCGCGGCGCCAGCGAATATCACCGGCTGGTCATCGCCTACCGGGCGGGGGCGCCGATCCGCCTGGGCGACGTGGCCGAGGTGGTGGACGACGCGGAGAACAATCGCCTCGGCGCCTGGGCTGGCCGCCAGGGTGCCCAGACCGCGACGGCCGACGCAGTGCCCGCGTTGTTGCCCGGCGTCATCCTCAACATCCAACGCCAGCCAGGCGCCAACGTCATCGAGACAGTCGATCATATTCAGGCCTTGCTGCCGAAGCTGCGTGCGAGCCTGCCGGCGGCGGTCGATATGGCGGTGCTGGCCGATCGCACGGTGACCATTCGCGCCTCGATCGACTCGGTGCGCGAAGACCTTTTCCTGGCCGTCTTGCTTGTGGTCGCGGTGATCTTCGTCTTCTTGCGCAGCGGCACTGCGACGCTCATCCCTAGCCTGGCGGTGCCGCTCTCGCTGATCGGTACCTTCGCGGTGATGAAACTGGCTGGCTTCTCGGTCAATAACCTGACGCTGATGGCGCTGACTATCGCCACTGGTTTCGTTGTTGATGATGCTATTGTCATGATAGAAAATATCTCGCGCTATATCGAAGAGGGGATGGAGCCGATGGCGGCGGCGCGCGAAGGGGCGCGCCAGATCGGCTTCACCATCCTGTCCCTAACCTTCTCACTGATCGCCGTTCTGATCCCGTTGCTCTTCATGGGCGACATGGTCGGGCGGCTGTTCCGCGAATTCTCGATTACCCTGGCCGTTGCCATCCTGATCTCGGCGCTCGTCTCGCTGACCTTCACGCCGATGCTTTGTGGACGCCTGCTGCGCCATGTGCCCGATACCGAACACGGCGTTTTTTTTCGCGCCACCGGCCGCTGCTTCGACCGCCTCGTCGGCGCCTACGACCGGCAACTGCTGGTGGTTCTGCGCCACCGGCGCGCGACGCTGCTGGTCGCCGTGGCGACGGTGGGCGTCACCGTGCTGCTCGCCGTCATCGTCCCCAAAGGCTTCTTTCCGCTGCAGGATACGGGTGTCTTACAAGGCATCACCGAAGGGCCGCAAAGCGCGTCCTTTGCCGAGATGGCCCGGCGCCAGCGGGAACTCGCCGAGGTACTGCTTGCCGATCCGGCGGTCGACTCGGTGACTGCCTTCGTCGGCATCGACGGCAACAATGCCACGCTGAACAGCGGGCGCCTGCAGGTTGGCCTCAAGGCCAAAGCGGAGCGCGGCGCGCTGACCCCGGTCATCGAGCGCCTGCAGGCGCGGGCCGACGGCGTAAGCGGCATCCGCCTGTGGCTGCAGCCCATGCAGGATCTGACCATCAACGACCGGGTCGCCCGCACCCAGTACCAATTCACGGTGCAGGCGCCGAGCCAGGAACTGCTCTCGGAATGGGTGCCGCGCTTGGTCGAACGCTTTGCCACGCTGCCGGAGTTGGTGCACGTCACCAGCGATCTGCAGGACCGGGGGTTGGTCGCCTATGTGCAGATTGACCGCGACGCGGCGGCGCGTCTTGGCGTCTCCGTCGCCGCCATCGATAATGCCCTGTACAACGCCTTCGGTCAGCGTCTGATCTCGACCATTTTTACGCAGAGCAGCCAGTACCGCGTGGTGCTGGAAATGCAGCCGGAACTGGCCGACGGGCTGGCCGCCTTCGGCAGCGTGTGGGTGCCCGGTACCGACAACCTGCAGGTGCCACTCTCGTCGGTGGCGCGGGTGGTCGAGCGCAACGGCTTCCTCTCCCTGTCGCATCTCGAACAGTTCCCTGCCGTCACGCTGTCCTTCGATCTGGCCAAGGGCGCTTCGCTGGGCTCGGCGACGCAAGCCGTCGACCGGGTGGTCGCCGAACTGGGCTTGCCGGCCTCGATGCAGACGGCTTACCAGGGGGCAGCGCTCGCTTTTCGCGGCCAGGTGAACAACGAGTTGTGGCTGATCCTGGCCGCCATTGTCACCATGTACATCGTACTCGGCATGCTCTACGAGAGCACCATCCATCCGGTGACCATCCTGTCCACGCTGCCCTCGGCCGGGATCGGCGCGCTCCTGGCCCTGCTGCTGACCGGGGGAGAACTGAACGTCATCTCGATCATCGGCATCATCCTGCTGATCGGCATCGTCAAGAAGAACGCCATCATGATGATCGACTTTGCCCTGGAGGCTGAGCGTGAGCGGGGTCTGCCGCCGGTCGAAGCGATCCGCCAGGCCTGCCTGTTGCGCTTCCGCCCGATCCTGATGACCACCATGGCGGCCTTGCTCGGTGCGCTGCCGCTGATGCTCTCCTCGGGCATTGGCGCCGAACTACGCAGCCCACTCGGCGTGACGATGATCGGCGGCCTGCTGGTCAGCCAGGTCCTGACCCTGTTCACCACGCCGGTGATCTACCTCGCTTTCGATTCCCTCGGGCGGCGCCTGCGGGGCAAGGGACACGGCAAGGCGGCGACGGAAGGATCGGGAGCCGGCGGCGCATGAGCTTTCCCGCGCTGTTCATCCATCGCCCGGTCGCCACCTCGCTACTGGCGGTCGGTATCTTCCTGGCTGGCGTCCTGGCCTTCAAGTTGTTGCCGGTGGCGTTGTTGCCGCAGGTGGATTTCCCGACCATCGCGGTGAGCGCCAACCTGCCGGGGGCCAGCCCGGAAACCATGGCTGCTACGGTCGCCACGCCGCTTGAACGGGCGCTCGGGCGCATCGCCGGGGTCGCCGAAATTACCTCCGAAAGTTCCTTGGGCAGTACCCGCATCACGCTCCAGTTCGAACTGGAAAAGAACATTGATAGTGCCGCCCGCGAAGTGCAAGCGGCCATCAATGCCTCGCGCGCCATGCTGCCCAGCGCGTTGCCCGGCAACCCGACCTACCGCAAGGTCAATCCCGCCGATACGCCGATCATGATCCTCAGTCTGACCTCCGACACGCTGAGTCAGGGGCAGATGTACGATGCCGCCGCGACGGTGCTGGCGCAGCGCTTGGCGCAGGTCGACGGGGTAGGGCAGGTGACGATCGGCGGTGGCGCGTTGCCGGCCGTGCGCGTCGAGTTGCGCCTGCCGAAACTGGCGCAACTGGGTCTTGGGCTGGAGGAGGTGCGACAGGCGCTGGTCAACGCCAACCCTAACCGGCCGAAAGGTTTCGTCGAGGACAAAGCGCACCGCTGGCAGATCCTGGCCAACGATCAGGCGAGCAGCGCCGCCGATTATCGCTCGTTGATCATCGGCTACCGCAACGCGGCGGCCATCCGCCTGGGCGACGTCGCCGACGTCGTCGATTCCGTGCAGGATGTGCGCAACGCCGGGGCAGTCAACGGCAAGCCGGCGATCCTGCTCATCGTCAACCGCCAGCCGGGTGCGAACATCCTGGAGGCAGTCGACCACGTGCGGGAAATCCTGCCGCTGCTGCGTTCGTCGCTGCCGGCGGCGATCGAACTCGACGTGATGATGGAGCGCACGGCGATGATTCGCAATTCGCTGCACGAGGTCGAACTGGCCCTGGCTTTTTCCGTCTGCCTGGTGGTCGGCGTCGTCTTCATTTTCCTGCGCAGCGTGCGGGCGACGCTAATTCCCGCCGTCGCGGTGCCGGTTTCGCTGGCCGGTACGCTGGCTGCGATGTGGCTGTGCGGATTTTCGCTAAACAACCTGTCGCTCATGGCGCTTACCGTGGCCACCGGTTTTGTTGTGGACGACGCGGTGGTCGTCCTCGAGAACATCGTGCGTCGCATCGAGGCGGGCGAGGCCCCTTTCACCGCAGCGCTGGCCGGCAGCCGGGAAGTGGCGTTTACGGTATTGTCGATGACTGTGTCACTGATCGCCGTGTTCATTCCGGTCCTGATGATGGGCGGCATCGTTGGGCGTCTCTTCCGGGAATTCGCGATTACCCTGTCGGCGGCGATTCTCGTGTCGCTGCTCGTCTCGTTGACCGTGACGCCGATGATGTGCGCTTACCTGTTGCGCCGCCCGTTGTCGTTAGCCCGTTCGCCCGCTGCCCCTCCGGCTGCGAAGTGGCGGCGTGCCGCCCGTTGGCTGGCGGCGCGTATCGGGCAGGGACAACAGTCGGCGCACGCTGCCTATGGTCGCTCGCTGGGCTGGTCGCTACGCCATCCGCGCCTCATTCTGCTCGTCCTCACCGCGACGATCGGCCTCAACGTCTGGCTGTACACGGTCATCCCGAAAGGGTTCTTGCCGGCGCAGGACGTCGGCCTGATCATGGGCAACATCCGCGGCGACCAGTCAGCTTCCTTCCAGACCATGCGCGGCAAGATCACCGAGCTCGTCGATATCGTCCGCGCCGATCCGGCCGTGGCCAACGTCAGCGCGGTGACCGGCGGCTCGCAGCGCAACCGCGCGCAGATGTTCATCACCCTCAAGCCACTGGCCGAGCGGCGGAAACTTGCGGAACGCTCGTCGGCCTTCGACGTGATCGCCCGGCTGCGTCCGCTGACTAGCCACGTCGCTGGCGCCAGTCTGTCGATGTCGCCGGCGCAGGACGTGCGCGTTGGCGGCCGGCAAAGCGACTCCGAGTGGCAGTTTACCCTGATGGCCGACGACCTTGACGTCCTACGGACGTGGGAACCGAAAGTCCGCTACGGCCTGCGTGACCTGCCGCAGATCAGCGACGTGAACACCGACCTCCAGGACAAGGGTCTGCAGACGACTGTAAGTATCGACCGGGAAGCGGCGGCCAGCTTCGGGGTACCGGTGCGCCTGTTGACCGCGACCCTGAACGACGCGTTCGGACAGCGCCAAGTATCGACCATTTTTCAGCCGCTTAACCAGTATAAGGTCGTCATGGAGGGCGCACCCGATTATTGGCAGCACCCGCAGAGCCTGGATCAGATCTGGGTGGTTGGTGCGGACGGTCAGCGCGTCCCCTTTCCGGCGATCGCCAAGTGGGAACCGGGCAATGCGCCGCTCGGCGTGAGCCACCAGTCGGGCTTTGCCGCGTCCACTATTTCCTTTGATCTGGCACCCGGTGTTTCGCTCGGCGAGGCCACTGACGTGATCGACGCCATGTTCGCGCGGATCGGCGTGCCAAATTCGGTGCGCGGCAGCTTCCAGGGCACGGCGTCGGCCTTCAGGACGGCGCTCGCCTCGCAGCCCGCGCTTATTCTGGCGGCGATGGTCGCCATCTATCTGGTCCTCGGCATGCTTTACGAAAGCACCCTGCATCCCATCACCATCCTGTCCACCCTGCCGTCCGCCGGGGTCGGTGCGCTGCTCGCCTTGCTCGCCTGCGGCACTGAATTCTCGATCATCGCGCTAATCGGCGTCATTCTGTTGATCGGCATTGTCAAGAAGAACGCCATCATGATGGTCGACGTCGCCCTGCTCGCCGAGCGGGAACAGGGGATGGAGACGCGCGAAGCCATCTACCACGCCTGCCTGCTGCGTTTCCGCCCGATCATGATGACTACCGTCGCCGCCATGTTCGGTGCCGTGCCGCTGGCGTTTGGCAGCGGCGACGGCGCCGAACTGCGCCAGCCGCTCGGCATCGCGGTGATCGGCGGCCTCGCGCTTAGCCAAGTGCTGACGCTTTACACCACGCCGGTGGTCTACCTCGTCCTTGATCGAGCCCGCCACGCCACACTGCGCCATTGGCAGAGCTGGCGCCTGGCGGCGGCGTGATATTTCTTCTTCCGATGAGGCTCTGATGCTCTCCCGATTTTCGCCCCGCCCACTGCCCTTGACCGTCAGCCTCGCCCTCTTGCTCAGCGGCTGCTCGTTGACGCCGCCGCTCGTCCTTCCCGGCTTTGATACGTCGTCTCCCTACCGCGAGCAGACGGCGCCTGAGCAGGCGCAGCTGCCCTGGCAGCCGGCAGCGAGCGGGACGATCGACGAGGTGCCATGGCAGGTCTTCGCTTTGCCCGAACTTGCTGGTTTGCTGCGCCGCATCGACGGCGCTAACGCCAGCCTGGCGGTGGCGAAGGCCCGCTACGACCAGGCGGCGGCGTTGATTGGCCAGGCTAGCGCCGGCTTGTTCCCTGCCGTCAATGGCAGTGCGGGGCAGACCCGCTCGGGCGCCGGCCACGCCTCGCCGAGCAACGTCGATAGCGTGGGGCTCACGGCAAGCTGGGAAATCGACCTCTGGGGCCGCCTGCGGGCCAACGTCCGGGCCAACGAAGCGTCGGCCCAGGCCAGCGCCGCGGATCTGGCCGGCGTGCGCCTCGTCCTGCAGGCGCAGTTGGTGCAGGCGCTGCTTTCCCTGCGCGTCGTGGAAGCCCAGCGCCAACTGCTCGACGCGAGCGTGGCGGACTACGAACGCTACGTGCAGCTCACCGCCGACCGCGTCCGCTTCGGCGTTGCCAGCCGCGCCGATTTGGCCCAGGCAGAGACCCAGTTGCTTAGTGCCCAGGCGCAAGCCATAGAAACCGGGGTGCAGCGTGCCCAGTTCGAGCACGCCATCGCCGTGCTGGTCGGCGAGTTGCCCGCCAACTTCAGTCTGCCGTCGGCGCAGGAGGGCGAGCCCACCCTACGCGCGCCTCTGCGCGCGCTCGGTGACGCCACGAGCCCGGCGCGGGAAGCGCTGCCCGGTTCCGGCACGACCCATGCCGATATCTTCGACCGCGTCCCGGCCTTACCCGTCGTTTCGCTCAACGCACCGTCCACCCTGCTCGAACGACGGCCCGACATCGCCGCCGCCGAAGGGCGCGCCGTGGCGGCCAACGCGCAGGTTGGCATTGCCCGCGCGGCCTTTTTCCCGGTCCTCGGTTTGAGCGGCGCCGCCGGGCAACGCTCGCCAGCGTGGGGCGAGCTACTGAGCGCGCCGGCCAGTTTCTGGTCGATCGGCCCGGCCCTGGCGGCGCCCTTATTTGACGCCGGCTTGCGCAGTGCGCAGAAGGCTCAGGCGGAGGCGGCGTGGGAGCAGGCTTCCGCTACGTATCGGCAAACCGTCCTTGCCGCCTTCCAGGAAGTGGAAGACCAGCTCGCCGCCCTGCGCATCCTCGCCGACGAGGCCGGTGTCCAGGATAAAGCCGTCAAGGCCGCCCGGGTCGGCGCCGAACTCACACTGGCGCAGTACCGCGCTGGCACCGTCGGCAGCCTGCAGGTCATCGTCACCAACAGCGCGTTGCTGTCAGCCGAGCGCGCCGCTCTGGATCTGCACAATCGGCGGTTGATCGCTGCGGTCGTCTTGATTCGGGCGCTGGGGGGCGGTTGGCCGAGAGAGCAGGGCGTGGCGGCAAGAGATGACAAGGGTTAGCTTGAACACTTGATAGACGTTTTGCGCGCAGCTGCAGTCTCAAGGCGCTTAGGTCGGCTGGCGACCGTCCTGGCGGGACTGGACCAAGCCAGCGGCGCGACCGAGGTGCAAGTGTTTGATGCCTTGGTGGTGACCACTGCCAAGACCGGCCAGCCGCCAATCCTGCGTAACGAGGTGATCACCACGGAGATCGTTTCGGTTCGCGACATCGAAAAGAGGGCGCTAGCAGCCTCGTCGAAGCGGTAGATAAACGCCCCGGACGCCTGGATACCGTGACCGAAAAACGCATGGGGGGCGCTGGGCTCCTGCTATGCGGGAATCACGGCCGACATCACGGGTAATCCCAACGATTGGACGAAGAGTCCGGCGGCATCGTTGTTGCTTACAACGATGGCCGGGCCGGCGTGTCGGAAATCATCTTTGCTGATCGCTAGTGTTTAATTGCAATATACAACGATAGTATTATGATGCTCCTATTGCACAAGCATCGGGGGCGAGATGGCACGGATAGCGATTGCGTTGTCGTGTGCGGCGGAGGTGATGGTCGAGCTTGAGCGACTGTCGCGAAGTCGAAGTGGCGAGGTTCGTCTTGCCGAGCGGGCGCGCATCGTGTTGGCGTGCCTGCAGGGTCGGCGCAATGACGAAGTGGCCCGT
>Ga0209125_1001340_pt1 | contig 23494 bp, 22 predicted proteins | sample BarGraIncub1131A_FD_184503 | JGI IMG/M metagenome (GOLD analysis project Ga0209125, IMG submission 184503) | Arctic peat soil microbial communities from Barrow, Alaska - Barrow Graham LP Incubations 11-31A (SPAdes) (version 2) | ecosystem: Environmental > Terrestrial > Soil > Wetlands > Peat... | reverse complement strand
CTAAAATTATTAAAATTACGGGAGGAAAATTAACAAAAAGATATAAAACAATTCTAATATTAATGTCTATATTTATCTTTATATTTTCATTTATACAATTTTATTTAACTAATAATTAAAATTATTTTTAATCCGACATTAAGATTTTAAAGGTCTTTAAGTATTGACATATATCATTTTTATGATATTATTTCAAAAAATGCTATTTAAAAACCAATACATAAAGTATGAATATAAACGGAACAGGAAACAAGATTTATGCCACTGTAAGACAGCTTGCATCAAATCCAAACTTTAATCTCTATGAATGTTTAGAGGGGGAACAAACCTATTTTCTTAAAATTGCCAAAAGCAAAGCTGAAAATGGGACTCTTGAAAAAGAGGAGTATATCCTAAAAACGTTAAAAGAGGTTTCGGACAACGTTGAGATAGAATACGCAAAGAAAAGAACAAGACCGGATTCAGTATTGAACAACCACTTTTTCTTTCCTGAGATTGTTGATTCGTTTGTGTGCAAGGAACAGCAAAATCGCAGAGTCTTAATTTTAGGACTTACGAGCATTTCCAAGCAGACAAGTGATTTAGCACCTATTTCTTTTATTACAAAAAGGGATATGGTTAGAATCGACCCAAAGACAAGCGTTTGGATTCTTGGCAAACTTCTAAAAATGCTTGTATTTACTCATGATCAAAATGTTTTGATTCGTGATTTAAGTGAAAATAATATTCTTGTGAATAAAGCACAGCATTATGTTTCAGTTTTAAACTGGGGCGATGCTTTGATTTTAAACAGGAAATTAGAACAAAAAGAATGTTCAATTGAAATTGTTGGTGTCACCAAGGAAGTTGTAAAGCTTTTAGGTGGCAATCCTAAAACGGGAGAAATTCCCGAAGATGAGCAGATGGAAGATTCTCGGTATCAAGATTTATTAAAAAAATTGATTCGAGGAGAATACTATGACGCATATATTGCGCACTCTGATTTTTATGCAATTGCTAGGTCTATATGGCCGAGTAAATTTCATCCTTATACAACAAAGTAATTTTTTTTATTTTTTCACACAATTAAAATCAATTAAAATGAGCAGAAATGACAAAGACGTCTTAACAGACGATGTTTACAGAGATTTCAAAAAAAGCGTAAACACTGACCGCGTAACCTCAAAGGGGCAGGAACGTCACGAAAAAGGCTTAGGCCTTGATCCTCTGGTGGATCCAGCAAGTAATGGCGTCATCAGACGCTCTCTAAATCGTATGGAGTCCGAAGGCTTATTATTCAGGCTGGTCATGGGAGTCGCCATTCTTATTGAAGAGCGGCTCGATACAACTGGCTCGTTCAGGAGAAATGTTGATATCGCCTTTAAAGCTCTTCCAAGAGCATATGAACTCTTAAAAAAGGTTCTTGGTCGATATGACCTCCAAATGATTAATGCGATTTTTGCGGATGAGTTGGATGAGTACATCCTTTGCCGGTCCCATGCCGAAATGGGAATAAAGATTGCCGAGCAAATGACACTAATGGTCCCCGAAGGTGGGGGGAAGGGAAATCACGGAGAGGATCCTCAATATGGATTGTTCGCTGGGGCGTACCTGACAAGCGCTGATATCAACAGATATGGTTTGAAATCTTACGATTTTACCACTACAGATGAGCCTTCTCACGAACCAATCCTTAAGTCGCAACTTGAAAGGGTTTTTGGTAAAGAAGTATTCAACAGGGTCAAAGAAAATGGGTTTGAAATTGACCCCGATAATTTGCCTACGGTAAAACAGGTAATTGATAAGTTGCTTGAAAGGGCTCATACGTTCGTGTTTCTTGTAGACAAGGACAGCGAAGCCAATGATTACTGGACTACGGTAATTGATCAAAACAGGATTATCTATCTCGAAGACACACTCTGGTTACCTGAAGTAAAAGCCGCAATTATCGGCTTAACTGAAGGTGTTCTGACCCTTTCTGACATGGAAGACTTTTTGGTCAATGAGGCGAACGTCTCAAAAGACGTTGCCAGAATGATAAAGAGGGCTGTTTCCGGAATTCCGATTGGGGCACAGACGCTACTGGAAAACTTTGACAAGATTCCACTGAAGGGTGACTTGTTCAAGGAAAAAAGAGATATGTGGCCAACAGACGAAACTCCGGGAGAAGATGATTCTGAAGAACCTACGAAGACAGTATGGTTGTAAAACATTGAGGTGACCTATAAATTATTTAGGTCACCTCATTTAAAAACTTTACGCATGAAAGAAAAGAAAATCTTTGTGATAGTTGATATCGGATATGGAGATAATGTAAAAGGTGGAACAGCCCATAAAGTAGGTGTTGTTAAGAAAGCCCATACATTTATCAAAGTCGGAGGGTGTCAGTGTAGTCATGGTGTCTCTACTTCAGATGGTAAAAATAATAATTTTCATCATTTTGGATGTGGAACATTTGAAGGCTCAAGAACCTATATCAGTGAAAGAATGGTTATCGAACCATTTAGATTGTTGATTGAAGCAAATAATTTGCGAGATGAATGGAGAATTCACAATATTTTTGATTATCTAACTATTGATAGAAATTGTCTTTGTGTGACTCCTTTTCATACCTTAAGTTCAAGGTTCAGGGAATTGCTTCGTAAAGATAATCCTAAAGGTATTGTTGGTGTAGGTGTTGGAGAAACACTTCGTGATCAGAAAGATTTTCCCGATGAAGCAATTTATGCAAAAGATCTAGGCAGTCCAAGTCTTAGAAAAAAACTCGAATTAGTAAGAGAAAGAAAGTTTGAAGAATTTAAAAACATACTTTCCTCCGATTGCAATTTGTTAGATTATTTTCACAAGGCGGATATCAAAAAGGCTTCCGAATTTATTGATTTATTCCACGACGGTGATTTTATAAATCGCATAGTAGATGTTTTCAATAAAGTTTACTCACAAATTACTATTACAGATGAAATTTATTTCAAGAGTCTTCTTGAAAAAGATGGAGTCATGGTGATGGAGAGTTCTCACGGAGTTTTGAATGATAGATTGTATGGTTTTCAACCTCACGTTACTGAATTGAGGATTTTACCTCAGCTAAACATTGAAATGCTAAATAAATATGGCTTTTCAGGTGATTTAGTAAAATTAGGAACCACTCGTGCTTACCAAGTACGACATGGAGCAGGTTCTATCGTCACTTACGATCAAGAGATGACTAAAAATTTAATTCCTGATGGAAATAAATTAGAAAATCGCTGGCAAGGTAAAGTCCGTGCTGGAGCTCTTGATTTTGTGTCATTACAATACGCAATTGATATTTGCGGAGGACCTGAATTTTTTGATGGGGTTTCTGTTAGTTGGCTTGATCAAATAGAACTTTTGAAAAAATGGGACATTTGTGATAGTTACAATGGTAATAATGATTTAGATTTTTTCTTTCCAAATGGAAAGATAAAAGTTTATAAGTCAGATGACCAGGCATTGATTGAGCATCAAAAGTTGCTCACTATGCAATTAGATAGATGTACCCCAAATCTGAAATCCTATGACATTTCAAGGATGCCGAGAAAATCGTTCCTAGGTTTATGTTCATCTGTGTTTGAAGAAAAACTGAAAGTCCCAGTAAAAATGGCGAGTTTTGGTAAATCAGAAAACGACAGAATACTTATGTAAAATTTATAAAGAAGGTGGAGCTTACGCTTCACCTTCTTTTTAATTTATCCAAAATCTACCCCTTGACAAAATCGCATATGTTATATAATATACGCACTAAGATTGAAAGAATTAAGTTCTTCTAAAGTAAATAATTTAAAAAAACAAAAATGACAACAAATGATTCAGATGTTGCTTTGACTGCTTGGAATGAGAGAGTTGGAGCTTTTGCTGTTCTTGTGGGAATTACACTTGAACAAGCCAATTTAGCCTTTGCTGGGGTTGTTGGAGAACCTGGGGATGAAGCCTTGGTTTTTCTTTCAGACAAAAATGCTTCCCCGGATGAAGATATTAAGAAAGCTTTGGAATCGTTAAAAATTCCATCCGCCAAACTTAACATGCATCTTGCAAAATTGCGTGGTCCTGAAAAGACTGTCGATTTGCTTTCACAGTCACACTATCTGCCGTCAATTTTAGATGACGATGGATTACTCGCTTCTTTTAAGGTTGGGGGTGAACTAAAAGTTGGTATCCCTGAAATTATCAGTGCAGTGAGAGCTTGTATTTCTTCTCGCGCCGGTTCTTATACCGCCTTGGATAAAATCAAGGCAAAAATGGAAAAATGGGCAGATTCTCAGGAAATTCCTTACAGTGATAAATATTATGAAATTCAGGATATGATTGCTGAAAAGAATTACGCAGATGTGTTAAATGCTATCAAGGTTAAAAGCCGGTATATCACGGAGGTTAAAAGAAAAGATTTTTTGGAAAAAATTGAAAAAATTCTCTGGCCGGAACTTAAAAGTTTCAATAACCAATTGAAAGACTGGATGACAAATTATAACCAGATTTCAATGAATCCTGCAAGCCTGGTTTTGGCTCTTAAAGGAGGAGGTAATGTTCCCATGCAGATTGTTGATACAGGTAACCTTCGTAGCGCTGCTGAAGAAGTCATCAACAGAATCAATAAAGTCTTTGCTGGAGCTGGAATCCCGGTTTCTCGTGCTTTAGCACAAGATGCAATCAGGATCAAAAAAATTATCAACGACGATTCTGTGCTTATTGCGACAGGTTCAGGAACGAAAGACCAATTGTTGAGAGATTTGGGTTTGGCAGTTGGAGCTGACATTGTTCGAGCAGAACCAAACATTGTTCAATACACATTGTCAATCATTAATCTCCCTAAGGTTACATCAGAAGATGAGGTAAATTACCTCATTGCATTGAACAACCTTGGTATCAGCATCCCATGGGATAAACTTGGTGGTGGTAACGGTAGCGGTTCAACCTTGTAGTTTCCGTAATTTTTGTAATTTTTTTAATTAATAAAAAGGCCGGTTAGTTTTTGACTAATCGGCTTTTAATATTGGCAAAAATACTTTTGTGATAAATAGTTTCGTTGCTAGTCTTCGATATCCAGAGTCCCAGAACATACTATCTTTATCGATGTCGTTACCATTTTTTGTTTTAATTCCTCCTTGCTCTATATTTAAACGCGCATATCCTTTATGGAGTAATCTGTATTGAAGAGTATCTCGCTCAAGCTCTTTCATCCATATTTTACGAGCATCTATGTCTGCTATTTTTTTATCTTGAGAATATAAAAATCCTGGAAGCAATTTTTCATATAGTTCTTTTATTGCTTCTTTTTTACCACACCAAGCTCCTTCTAATAGCACACTTATTGTTGCACTGCTTGCTTGTCTCTCGTCGCTATCTTCTAAGTCTTTAATTTGCAATTCACTTCCTTCATTTTTAAGCCAAAATTCAAGAGCTTTGCCGTTTATATTTTTTTCTGTAAATGTTTCATTTATAAGTTTTCTAATATTTGTTTTTTCATCATTAGAAACATTTGGTTTAATAAAGATAGCGATATCTGTGTCTGAGTTTTTTGTTCCATAGCCTTTTATTTTTGAGCCATACACTATTGAAATAGGGTATATATACTTACTAAGTTCAGCGTTATTTTCAATAGATTCAGTTATTTTTGAAATATAGTTTAACTCTTCTGTTGTTTCTTTTTTATTATTTGAAAAAAATGGAGTATCAATTTTTTGTATTTGAATATTATTTTTATCTATATATTTGTCGTCTATAATACCAACAGATGCAAACCTAGACCATGTACTAATAAGAATATCTTCTACTTCAGGAGTACTTTCGTTTTGTAAACTTTGCAATATTGATTCAAATTTTTCTAATAATTTCTGCGATTCTTTTATATTTACAGATGACTTGTTTTCAATATACTTACGTATACCATCTATTACGATTTGTCTAGGGATAGATGTTTCGTTTGTGGTTATCCATTCTTGAATATCATCCAAAGAGAGTGAATCATTTTCTAGACCCTTAAATAAACCATCTGAGTATTTATTGATTAATTCTTTTAAATTTTCCTGTTTAACCCAAGCAATTCTTTCTTTTGTGAAATTAGAAAATTCTGCCTGTTTTTCTTCTGATGGGTTTAAGTCTTTTTCTATTTCATTATTTATTCCACTTAGCCAATTTTTGTCATAAATATTTTTATCTGCTTCCTCATTATTTATATTTCCTCCATTAGCTTTTATGATTGGGTACATGTTCCTAATTAATATTTCTTTTGAATTCAAAATTAATTTAAAATCATTTTCTGAAATCAAACCCATATCATTCAATACGGGTAGGGTGTCAGCAATACTATTTTTTAAAACTTTATCATCACTATCTTCCATTATTTTAATTACCTCAGAAAATGATAGCAGATTTTTCTTTACAATAATCGGTATAAGGTGAGCAGCTTTGGTTACTTTTTCGTGTGGTCCATTTCTTAGTTCTGATTCGAGTAGGTCACCATCTACAAAATTTGCACGAAAATCATTAACAGAAAGAAGTTCTTTCCATTTTTTCATATAAATAGTCGAGAAATTGTTTACTGATTTAGAGAGTTCTTTATTTTCAGTTTCAATATCTTTTTGTGGCAAAAGTTCAAAAGGGAAATACAACACCATTCTATTGTTGCAAGGGTCACTCTCAAGTAGTGCCGAGAGATTATTGTACATATCTATAGCATTTTCTGTGTCTAATAGTTTTTTTTCTATAATCTCTTCTATTTCCATAGTATATGGGACAGAAGACAGTGAATCAAAATGATTTGATAAGTTTTGTCTCAATTGAGCTTGTTTTATTAGTTCTTTGTTGTTGTTGATTTCATTTGGCCAAAGAGAATCTTTTTGTCCTGGATATAGTAATGACTCTCCTGCTGGAGCTACAATTACATTTTCGGACTCTCTCGATTCAATATTTATTTTAGGCGGTTTCTGATCGGGTTTAAACATAAATTTTATAAGATATTATATTGTTTATTGTTAAATAATAACACTTCGACCCTATTATTCAAAGCACATTGTGTCACAGACCCTTGAAATAATAGAGGAAGTTACCATCAAATTACCTACACCCTGGTATACTAAAAACCTCACAATAAAATTGGGGGGGGGTTGGTAAGCTTCTCTATTCTTTCTAACAAGACTTTGTGACTCTACAACTAGTTTACTGGAACTCAATTATTGATAATACAAAAAAATGGTTGTATGATTAAATACACAAACTCTCATTGACATCCTCCCCCCTCATGGTAACCTTAAATTAAACATAGGTGACCCGCCTTTCAGGGTTAATATCACAATAATGGAAACTATCAAAATTGTATTATCCTACATTGGTTGGTACTTTGTAATTGGTTTTTTTATTCTGTTGATATTCGAACTTGTAATATCAATATTGAAAACTATCGCTATAACCAGAGAAAAAATGAACTCTAGTTTTCCTAATGGAGTTCCTGCAAACTTAAGATATTTATTTTTTTTCTTATGGCCTTATATTTTATACTATGTTTGTTATCACCTTCCAAAACAAACCCGGGAGAAAAACGAACTAAATATTGATAAAACGAAAAGCGATTTTCAGACCAAATTACAAAAAACGGCAAAGGAAAATTCATCTCAAAAAGAGGACGTTAAAAAAAGTAGCTTTCAAGTTAAACTTGAAAAAATGGCTAAAGAAAAAGATGGAGGCTAAAAATTAGCTCAACAAAAAATTGGATAAACAATATGTTTATCCAGTTTTTATTTTAATTTATAATATTCTCTGCGAGTTTTTCATTATCTATAGGTTGAGAAATTTGTTTCAACATCTCAATATCTTTTAAAGTTATTTCCTTATCACCAATTCCAGAATTAAGATTATCTGCTAGAGATGCTATAATATTTTTTTTACTTATTTCTGGGTTAGTTTTCTCTAAAAAATTTTGAGCCTGAAATGGATCCATTGTTTCTCTAAGCTTATTATAAATATAAGAAATACCTAAAGGATTTGTCGGATTTAACCTACTTGTAACTTTAAAATCTGCATTAACCCCTCTCTCGTTTAATTCTTTCAATAAATCACTTCCCTTTTCTGCATTTAAACTTACATTAAAAACATAATACCCACCTAATAATTCATTCGAAACCTTATAAGCTAACGTTTGAAGTGAATTATTATAATAGGCTCCACCTAAAGCTGGCTCAGCATTTTCAGACACCAATACAAACCCCGGCATATGAATACTTGTATAAGGTCCTTTTCCTGCATTTATTATAGACTCTTTTGCTAATTCTAGATTAACTATCTTCTCGTTATTCTCATTTATTTCTTTACCGCCAAAAACATATGTTTTTGAATCTACTACATTTGTATTATTTTCTACTCCTATTTCAGTTTTATTAACATGACTATCTTTTGTAGGAGTTGTCGCGGCACCTGCCTCGTGTGCTCCAGCTGCAGTTATTAAGGCTGCGGCTCCTACTACTTTTGCTTTTTCAAAAAAATTAAATTTCATAAATATATTGATACTCAGTCATTAATTGTAATATTGGTTATTATACCATTATTATGTAAAAACATATGCTGGCAGGCACCACTTACCTTATCTTCTTTGACTTCCTTCTACCCTATGATAAACTTAAGTTAAACATAGTTAACCTACATTCTAGGTCTAAAAAACAAAATATATGGAAAATCTAGATTTATTGAATGACACAATCATTGCTGAAGCCTTGGCTTATTGTGATGAACTCGAGCCAGTATTTATCCGCGAAGAAGTTTTCTCTGTTATTGAAATAGGTGAAATGTCTGAGTTAGAAAAAAGACTCTACACACTGGCCGTTTTGAAAAATAGAGAAATCGAAATTATGTTTTCAAATATTTTAGGGAAAGAAATAGAAAATTCTCCCAACAATGAATGGGTAAAAGAAGTATCCGAAACTATTTCTACTGAACATAACTTTCACTACTATGAAAAGTTTAATCAGTTAAAAAAAGAAGTTGAAGGATGTAAAGAATTAATGTGGATACTAATAGGCTTACGTTTTCCACAACAAACATCAGTCTTCGCAATCCGCCCAGGCTTTAAAATAGTCATTCTGCAAAATTCCGAAAATGCTTTTCTTACAGATGGAATTTTATCGAGTCTTAGTTAGAGACATTTATTATGGAACCTTTTATATGGTTCCTTTTTTTATTTTTATACTCTTTATTTGTAATAAAAACTGTTATTTTTATAAACGAAAAATATAAATAATTTTATATTACCTATTGACTTTTTACATGATTTATGCTACTATATGAGGAGTGGATGTTCTTTAATATATTGGTTTTAGGCTTATTTATTGGATTTTCTTTGTCCCCCTTCTTAAGTTAGGGAGATATAGATAATTCAATAAAAACTCTAAAATCAATCAAATGAAAAATTTATTTTTATCGATTTTGGCTCTTGTTACTTTAACAATTGTAGCCAGTGCTCAGGAAACCAAAAAATTTTCTATTTCATCAGTTACCGTGTCCTCTGGAAAAACTGCCCTTACTTCTGGGCTTGATACAAAAATTACTTTTACCAACGGTAATAATGGCATAATTTTTATTCAGGCCAATGCCGACCGTGCAATCGTCAATATTGGAAAGAAAATTAAAAATTTCCAAATCGTGGAAAGTATCGGTGTTTACAAGAATGTTTTTTGGACAGGTCCACAGATTGTGTACCAAAAAGGATTTCTTGATCTGATGGCATGGAATGGGGTTGGTTTTGGAAAAGACCCTGGTCTAACTTGTCCCGGAACAAAGCCTGAGTTCTTCATTTCTTACGAAGGAATCGGGATAACAGTTCTAAAAAACTACCGCATTGGAGGATCAATGCTTTGGTTCAGGACAGACCCGATGAACTGGTTTGTCTCTGCAAAAAGAAACTTTAACTTGGGTGATAAATCTAAAATTTTTTTTGAGATAACTTATAACCGTACATTGGACATCCCGATGTTTGGTATAGGATACACTCTAAAGATTTAAACAACAAACTCGCTTGCGAATAAAACTCGCATGCGAGTTTTATTTTTGTTTGAATACCTGATATAACCCTTTACAACACCACCCAATATGCTAATCTAATAGCAAAACTAAAGCTTAAAAAAATGAAAAATATCTTGGCATTTTTTGAGTGTTGTTACAGGAATCTAATTGTAAGAATTGGATTTATGTTAATTCTATCGTCTTTAGTTCTATATTCATTTGAACTATACACCCTCTTTTTTATAACTTTTGCGTACGGAATTATCTCTGCAGCATTAACTGGTTTTGGTTTTGGTTCTTATTTTTATTACAAAAGAACAACCAATATTCTTATCCATAATCACACCTGCGAAGAGCCGTATAAATATTGTTTATATGTTGGATATAAAATAGCATTAAGAAGGTTCAATAAAAGACTTTGTGTATAGCTTGGTTTGTTTTTAAAAAACAAACCAAGCTATTTTTTTATGTATAAACGAAAAGAGCAGCTCCCAAATTGTGGGAACTGCTCATTTTAATTAGAAAGGATTTTTTGAAGTAGATTATTCATCCAAGTCCAATCCAGAACTTTCAATTTCGGATTTAACTTTGGCAAATTCTTCGTCATCAACGAGTCCTTTTTCTTTGAGATCATTAAGGTAAACCATCGCTTCCTCTTTCGAGTCAATCCTGCCGGTATAAACCCTCTTACAATAAATGCGTCCGTGAGAACCTCCACAATCGCACATTTTTAAGTACGCAACTGTGACCGGCTCTTCTGGTGCATGCATTCTGTCCAGGATTGAAGAGATGGAAGAAGATATCGAACGCGACATCATCATACCGATAAGAAAATCAGCAAATCCCATTCTTTCCGGATCAGATTTTTCCCATGGCAAATTTTCTGCATATGCGATTTGATCTCTCATTGCATCAAATTCTTCCGCTTCGATTTTACCATTTTTGGTTAAATCCACGAGGGCTTCAAATCCAGATTTTTTGGATGTAAAAGCAGTGCTTTCGGTGCCAGTTGAAAACAAAAAAACAAATTCGCTGCCATCGGCTGAAAATTGTAAAACGTTACCTTTTTTCATGATAAGAACATTTAGAGTTTAAAACATTTACTTATATACTAACATATTAGTCAAAAAAGTCAATCACTGTTCTAGTTATCTTATCTAAAACATAAAAATCTAGTATACTGTTAATGTAATGAAGATTATAAATAATCATAAACTAGACCCTAAAAAACATTATCTACAAATAGCTTTAAATGGCTCACTCACAGATGCACGTGAAATTATTTTTAGTCTACCTAAAAGTGACCATATAATAATTGAAGCAGGAACTCCTTTTATAAAAAGATACGGGGAGCAAGGAATAAAACAGATCAGACAATATTATGAGTCACATTTGTTAGGTTTTGGAGCTAATATAATAACTCCTTCTTCAACTGGAATACTTAATTTAATTTTTCAAGGATTATCTAATGCTCAAGTAGAAAATGAAAACATAATAAAACCAAATAATGGAGGAGTATTCCCATACATAGTTGCAGATATGAAAACAATGGATAGAGGAGAAACTGAAGTAGATATTGCATACCGAGGTGGAGCAAGTGCAGCAATAGCACTGGGAATGTCTCCAATAGAAACCTTGAATTCTTTTATTAAAAGGTGTGATGAATATGGTATGGACTCAATGATAGATATGATGAATGTTGAATTCCCTCTTTCTATTTTAAGGTCATTAAAAAAAGCTCCTACTGTAGTTATAATTCACAGAGGAGTAGATGAAGAAAAATTTAACAAAGAAAAACAAATTCCACTTCATGAAATAAGAAGAATAAAGGGAAACTATAATAACATAATGATATCTATTGCTGGCGGAGACACAGTACGTGAAGTACAAAGGTCTATTTTTAATGATGCAGATATAGTTGTAATTTGGAAATCTGTATTACAGAAGACTAGTGATACTGCTACTTTAGTAAGTGATTGCTTGAAGGAGATTAAATAAAAAACAGACGTTGGGCAATTATAAAAATAGAGGTTGGACAATTCAGACGTTGGACAACTGCTACGGCAGATGTACAACGTCAGTCCAACCTCTATTTTTATTTACTTTATTTAATATTTACTTCTTATCTAAATAAGAAGTTAGACTTTTTACTCCTTCAAAAAATTCAACTGGTAAAGCAAAAATAACTGTTTTTGATGGATCTGGATTTATTTTTTCAATAGTTTGCAATGTACGCATGGACATTCCCCCGGGAGTTCCTGCCAATATTCCAGCAGCTTCAGCAAGCCTCTTTGAAGCTTCAAATTCACCTTGGGCACGAATAATGATTGCACGACGCTCACGTTCTGATTCGGCTTGTTTAGCCATAACTCTCTTCATATCTGCAGGAAGTTCGATATCTTGAATCTTTATATCAGTTACAGTTATTCCCCAAGTTACTGTGGCAGGGACAACTATTTTTTGAATTTCTTCTGAAATTTGTTCACGCTCAGAAAGTAACAAATCGAGCTCAATACCTCCGATAACATCACGAAGTGCTGCTTGAGCATACTGAGAAACTGCCAAAGTATAATCTTTGATATTTAGAATAGCTTTATCCGCAAATTGAACTTGGAAATAAACAACGGCATTTATTCCTACGGGAACATTGTCTTTGGTTATAACTTCTTGCTGAGGAATATCTGTAGTAGTAATACGCATATCTACTTTTGACATTTTTTGTATTCCCGGAAAAATCCAAGTTAACCCTGGCTCTTTTGTGCTAGTATATTTTCCAAAAGTAAGAACGATTCCGCGCTCGTATTGATTTATAACTCTCAATCCAATAATTATAATAAAAAAACCAAAAAATCCTATAGGTATTATTAATGTTTCCATGGGCTAATTATACTATAAAAAATAAATTAAAAACACTTCGAGGTATTACCTTGAAGTGTTTTTACAAAAATATAAATTACATAGGTGCACTTGTTGGTGCACTTGGAACACTCATTGGCTTAGCTACTTCACATTGTTTACAGTCTTTTTTGTGAGACACAACAAGATATATAGCTGATAACCCAACTAAAATATAGATAACCTTTGAAATCATAGCACCTTGTCCACCAAAAATCATACCAACATCCAAACCAAATAGTCCAACTAATAGCCAATTTAAACCGCCTATTATAACCAAAATAAATGTTAAAACATGTAAAAATTTCATTATTTTATTTTTAATTAAATTAATAATTCGACGCTAGAACTAATGCATATATATTATATCAAAGTTGATTTTTATTTAACAATACTCAAGGGTGCATAAAACGATTTCAGCCCAGTAGGTGATTTTACTAAATCACCTACTGGGCTGACAAAATATTATTTCTTTATTATATTTGTGGTAAAATACATATATGCAAATTCAACCAAAACTTACAGTTTCAGGATACCGTGGTATCTGGGGTAAAAGTCTAAATCATGATATTGTTGAAGACTACACAAAAGCATTTATAAAATTTGTAAAAGAAAATATTAATGAAAATCCTACTATTCTTCTCGCTCGTGATGGACGTGAAAGTGGTCCTGAAATTAAAGAAACAATAATAAAAACGTTGTTCTGTTTAGGCTTACATTATATAGATGGAGACATACTTCCTACCCCTACTGTTCTTTTTTCAGTTCATGAACATAAATATGATAGTGCAATAATAATAACAGCAAGTCATAATCCTAGGGAATATAACGGATTAAAGTTTGTAACCAATAAAGCTCTTTTTACAAGTGAAGAAGAAGTGGAAAAAATAAAAGAAAATTACAAACAAATAATTGATAATAAAAAATTCTCTTTTAATGCGTTCATTTGTAAAATACTGCCAACAAATAATCTTTTTGATGCAAATCTTCCAACAATAAAAAGTTCCCATTTAAATTTTAACCATGAGCATGCAGACCAAATTTTAAAACATATAGATGTTGAAAAAATTCGTTCACATAAATTCAAAGTGGCAGTTGATATGATAAATGCTTCAGCTTGTATTTTAGACCCATATCTTTTTAAACAACTTGGAGTTGAACTTATACCTCTCAATAATATTCCCAATGGCAAATTTGCACATACACCAGAACCAATAAAAGAAAATCTTACTGAAATAGCAAAAGTTGTAAAAGAAAATAATTGTAATATAGGCTTTGCTCAGGACCCTGACGCAGATAGGCTTGTTGTTATAAATGAAAAAGGAGAAATATTATCTGAAGAATATACATTAGCACTAGGAGCTGAAGCAATTCTTTCTAAAAACCCAAACAATAATATAGTAGTGAACATGTCTACCTCGCGGATGAGTAATGATATTGCGATAAAATATGGTGGAAAATGTATTAGAACAAAAGTTGGTGAAGCAAATGTTGTGGCTGGAATCATAAACAATAACGCAATAATGGGAGGAGAAGGTGGTGGTGGAATTATATATCCTACTATAAATATGGCTCGTGACAGTTTTGTAAGTTTAGCTTTAATATTAGAATTATTAGCAGAGAGAAACCAGTCTATAAGCGTGTGTGTGGATTCCCTACCTAAATATATAATTAGAAAAGACAAACTGCCCATACAAGGAAATCTAGAAGATATGTATTCTAGTATTAAAAGTCATTTCAAATATGCCATGGTAAATGAAATAGACGGACTTCGCTTAGATTTTTCAGATAGTTCTTGGTTTCATCTTAGGCCATCTAATACTGAGCCCATAATACGTCTGTACGGTGAAGCTAAAACACAAGAAAGAATTGAAGAACTTTTTGAAGAAATAAAGAAATTAATCGGTTAAATTAGTCGTTCCACCAAAATAAGTATTTAAAAGGTCCTCGGATCTCCTCACTTAGAGGTACAACATCTCAATCAGTAGATTGACCTACTGGGCAAAGCCAGCCCGATGTTGGACCTCTAAGCTCGGCCAGACCATTTTAAATACTTATTTTGGTTTCACTTTTTTATTTCTATAATTTTTTAAAAAATTCTTAATTATTAATTCGTAATTATTAATTATTTACATACTCTCCAATTTTTGTTCTCACTATATCAAGAGCAAGTGCTGGTACACCTAAGACAATCCCTAATTCATGAGCAATGCCTCTGACATAGACACCGCTACCACAAGATATTTTTAAAGTAATAGTTTTATATTGTTCTTCTTTTTTATCATTTAATACATCTATCCACAAATTGGTTATTTCTTCTTGACGAAAATCACCACTTACAAGAGAAATATCTTGTTTTATTTTATTGATTAAATTTTCACCTGAAATAAAACTTTCTTTAATAATTTCTATACTTTCTACGTAAACATCATGCGAGGGAATAATTATTTCTCCGATTTTTCCTTCTCGTGCCCATTTAAAAAGTGGTTTACCATTTACTGTTCGAGATGAATATGGTGGGTATTTTTGTATAATACGTCCAGTAAATTTAGGTAAAAGTTTTTTAATATTAAGATCGAAGTCATCATGCCAATTTTTATGGTCTGGCTCCTCGTCCTCCCTCATCCGAGGATCTAAAAATTGGCATGATGATGAAGCGACATTATTTGTTATTAGTCCCATTAAATCATAAGTATCTGTGGCAAAACCAAACAAGACCGTAACTTCATATTCTTTTGGTAAAGCTAAATATTCATCCTTTTTATAACACTCATCTCCAATTAGAATTAAAAGTACTCCTTCTGCCAAAGGGTCTAGTCTTCCAGCATATGTTAAGGGTAGATGCAACAACTCTGGATTTGATTTTTTAACTTCATTTATACAATCAAGAGGAGTTTGCCCACGTTTTTTATAAACTATATTTATCTTCTCATACATCCCGTTAGAAGCAGGTCGCGGTCATTTAAATAATGACTACAAATTGCTTAATTAAATATAAATACTAAATTTTATGTTCTATTCCCGTCACCTATTGCGACCGCGGCTTTTAACGGGATACATATTGCCATATTATCATATATGTGATAATATTCCTTTTAGGTAGGTAATCTATTTTTCACGACAAGCAAGGAGCATATGGATGAGTATTCTCATACATAATGTCTGAGTCGAAGTCGGGACAAAAGGTTTTACACCTTTTATTTCTATCGGACACAACATTGAGAGAAAGAATAAACAATCAAATAAGAGCGTCAGAGGTTCGTGTAATCTCAAACGAAGGAGTTAATCTGGGTGTTTTGAGTATTAAGGAAGCTTTAGCTCAGGCAAGTGCTCTCGGCTTAGATTTGATTGAAATTTCCCCCAATACAAACCCTCCAATAGCAAAAATAGCGGAATATGGTAAGTACAAATACGAACAAAACAAGAAGTTAAAGAAAGCTAAAGCAGGTTCTAAAACGACAGAAACTAAATCTATTCAAATAAAGATTGGGACTGGAGATAACGACCTTGCTCTTAAGGCAAGAAAAGCTTCGGAATGGCTAAAAGAAGGTCATCGCATTAAAGTAGAACTATTTTTATCTGGACGTTCTAAATATATGCCAGATGCATTTCTAAAAGAACGTTTAGATCGTGTACTGCACCTTATCACTGAAAATTATAAAATAGCAGAAGATTATAAAAAGGGTCCAAAAGGTCCAACCATTACAATAGAAAAAGATAAAGGGATTATAACTCCCCCAATATCAAAAAATATAGAATAAATTTATGAGTATCAAAACAAATAAATCATTAACAAAGCGTTTGAAAGTTACAAAAAATGGAAAAATATTATCCCGTGCACCAGGTTTTAACCATTTTAACGCAAAGCAATCAAGAACCAAGCAACTAAAAGGAAGAAAGATGAAAGACCAAATGTTTACAAATAAGATTACAAGAACTTATTTGCCAAATGCATAATTAATAGTCACTAATATAATCATATGACAAGAGTAAAAAGAGGAACAATAAAACATAAGCGTCGCAAAAATATACTTGCGCAAACAAAAGGCTTCCGTTTCGGACGCAGTACAAAAGTAGCACAAGCTAAAGAAGCTTTAAAACACTCAGGTAATTATTCATTTGCTCATCGCAAAGATAAGAAAGCTGATGCAAGAAGTCTATGGACTACACGTATCAATGCTGCAGTTCGTCCACTTGGAATTTCATACAGTAAATTTATAGACGGTCTTAAAAAGAAAAATATTATAGTAGACCGTAAAATTCTTTCTGATTTAGCTCAAAAAAATCCTGAAACATTTGCCCGCATCGTAAAAAGTATTTAATCTAAATAAAAAAACATCCTATAAGGATGTTTTTTTATTTAGATTAAATACGTCTCCTCGATGTTGGACGTCTCCCATACCCAGTAGGTCAATCTACTGATTGAAACATACAACATCAGTCTATCTTAAGTTTAGCAATCTATAATTACCGACTCCCCAGCTATGGGAACAAATGCTTTCACTCCTAGATTGTCTCTTAACTTTTGAGCTAAAAACATTGAAGATTTTGGTTCACCCATTACTACAAAAACTTTCTTTAGTGTATGAGCAGTATTTTCAACAAATTCTATTAAATGATCAGAATCTTTATGCCCAGAATATCCACTAATCAATGCAACATTAGCATGTATATGAATTTCTTGTCCCATAATATGAACCTTTTTAACACCATCAAAAATAAGGCGTCCTAATGTTCCAAATGATTGATACCCTGTTAGTAAAATGGTGTCATTTTTATTTGGAAGATAATTTATTTCATGATGAAGAATACGTCCACCATTAGACATACCACTTCCTGCAATAATTATCTTTGGTGATGGAACGTGTAATATTGCCTTTGATTCATCGGTCTCTATCGTCTCCTTTAAGCCCGGAAAGGTAAATATTCTATCTCCACCCGCTATCATTTTTTTAGCATCCTCATTAAAATATTTGTCATATTTTAAATAGACATCAGTGAGTTTGATAGATAAAGGAGAATCTAAAAATACTGGCATCTCTGGTATTTTTTTCTCTTCTAACATGGTATCCATTTCGTATAATAATTCCTGAGTACGCTCAAGAGAAAAAGTAGGAATAATAAGTGTTCCCTTTCGATTATAATTATCATTTATTACTTCTGCGAGTTTTATTTTTCTTTCTTGACGTTTTTCATGATTACGATCTCCATAACATGATTCCATTACCATATAATCAGCATCATTAATGATTTCTGTATCTGGAAGTAATGGTGAAGGAGAATTTCCTAGGTCTCCAGTAAAGACTATCTTTTTTTCATTATAAATTATTTCTAACATTCCTGAGCCAAGAATATGTCCTGCATCTTTAAAAGAAAATTGAAAACCATGGTCTACATTTAATTTTTCGCCATATTCTAAAGTTTCCCAAAGACTCAAAGCTTTTTTAATATTTTCTGCTGAATATATTTTATCTAGTTCATGTTCTACGTCACGAGAAAGTAAATGTGCGGTATCAGCAAGCATTACTTCAGTAATATCTTTTGTAGGAACTGTTGAAATTATTCTGCCGTTGAATCCCTCACTTATAAGTTTAGGAATTCTTCCAATATGGTCCGCGTGAGCGTGTGTAATAAAAAGTATATCAATTGCAGATACATCATAAGGAAATGGAACCCAGTTCATATCATCAGCAAGTTTTTCACCCTGAATCAAACCACAATCTATCAAAAATTTCTTTTCATTGCCTTCCAACAAAAAATTAGCTCCAGTAACAGTTCCTGCCCCAGAACAAAATGTGATTTTTAGTTTTGTTTCATTTGCCATGACAATATTATACCTTAGATGAGTAAAAAGAGAAACAAAACATAATATTATTTGAAAATAAATCTTATTAAATAGCTCTTCTTACTATTTTATCCCTTAGGTGATTCTGGTGAATCAAAAATTCTACTGAATTTTGTTATGTTCGGCTCGACAGCCTCCGCAATGTATTTTTCAAAGACTATTTAATGAGATTTATTTTTACATATAACCTTAAATTAAGGGGGTATTTGAAATAGTCTTATCATAGGGGCTTTTGAGCGCGTCGGCGCGAAAACTGAACGAATTTTCAGCAGAAAATTGTGATTTAGTAAAATCACCTACTGGGTTGTACCCTATGAGAAGAGCTATTACAAATACGACTGATATCAGTTTGCAAATAAAAAATCCTTCCTTTCGGAAGAATTGTTTATTAGGACTATCTAAGGTCGTATTACCGTAGCATTAAGCTAAGTGGGATTAAGGATGATAAAAATTTGTTAACATAATTGTATACAGTTCTTCATCAAAACTCTCTATCCCCTAAAATATTGTTCTAGGTAACACATTTCAAATAATCCTACTGTTAGTATACTCCTCGGATAAAACTGTGCAAGTGTTTTTTTAAAACAGCACACTTTTGACAGTATTTCAAATTGAATTTTGAATAATTTTTAATTAATCTTTTAAAAATTAAATCAATTGAAACAAAAAAACCTCCTGAAGGAGGTTTTTTTGTAAAATTACTTCTTATGTTCTGCGTAAATAAAATCTGTATCTATTTTATTGTACGAGAATAATTCAGATGAATCAAAGAAGCGAACAACTTCTATTTCTCCATTTTCTACTGAATCTGATGCGTGAACAATGTTTGATTGAGTAGATAATGAATAATCTCCACGGATTGTTCCCGCGTTAGCCTCCCATGCTTTTGTTGGACCAACTAAAAGACGTAATGAAGATACTGTATTTATTCCATCAACAGCCATAACTATAACAGGGCATGCCTTCATAAAATCACGAATACCAGGGAAAAACGGCTTGTCTTTAATATGTGCATAGTGTTCTTCTAAAAGAGCATCACTTATACTCATCATTTTTATACCAATTATTTTAAGACCCTTTCTTTCTATGCGACTAATTATTTCACCAATTAAGTTACGTTGAACTGCATCTGGCTTTATAATTATGAGCGATTTTTCATGTATAGGTTCCATATTTACTTCATTTTGTTATTGAATAATAAGGGTATTGTATCAGAAAAAGCACCTCAAAACAAATACCGATTAAAAATAAATTTAATCGGTATTTGTTTATATTTTATTTTCTATAATTACACAATTAAATATACAATTCACCATTGTGAGGAATTTCTGCTTTTTTATTTAGTAGTAAACGTATTGCAACACAAACTGACATTATTAATCCTACCGCTGGTAAAAAATTATAGAAAATAAGTGAGAAAGACCCTTCCATATCGCAGGATAAATCATGACATATAAAATTAATAAACATCGGTAAAAATGGAGCTATAATAAAACTTAAAAGTCCAATATAAGTTAAATGTATACCGGTTTTATCTTTTATTTCTTTAAATCTAGATACAATAATTAATAATAATGCTATTAAAAATATCAGATAATAAGACCAATGGCTTATATCATTAATAATAAATGCCTTGGAAACGAGATCATTCGCAAACATGATGCTTAAAATTATTACTAAAACACTTAAAATTTTATTAGACATAGTTAAAGTTATTTATTATTGATAATTTTTAGTCTTTTTTATATTTTGCCATTATTTCATCCTCTACTTCAGCGCGAGGGCGACCAAACTTAAGATAGGACAATTGTTTTATCTTATCAACCATTTCTGGAGTGCCATTTACAGGAGCAAGTGTTCTAATGTTGAAAGGCTTAGTGGGCTGACCATTTATAAGCATAGAAAGATATGCATTGTAGTTATCTAATTTCATTATATCATGTGCCATAAAAGTTGGCTTAAATTTACTTTCAAGAAATTGTGCATCTTCTGCACTAACTCTAAATACGGCCATAGAACCAACGTTGCCAAATACAGCATCCTTTATACCTTCTTCAAGCTGAGCAATATATTGATGAGCAATAGTTAATGATAGTCTATACTTACGTGCCTCAGAAAGAATTGATGAAATGGAATCAGTCGTAACATTTTGGAATTCATCTATATATAAATAAAAATCATTCATCTTTTGTCCGTACATATCTACACGAGAAAGTGCTGCCATTTGAATTTTACCAACTATTAACAAACCAATTAAATTGGCATTCATTTCTCCCAACCTTCCTTTTGAAAGATTTACTAAGAGAATTTTTTTATTATCCATTATTTCTCTAAAATTGAAAACAGATTTTTCTTGCAAAACTACAGGACGCATAATGTCATTTGAAATAAAGTTATCAAATTTTGATGTGATATATGGTACAAAGTTTGCAATAGATTGGTCCCCTGTTGTTTGCTCCGCACTTTTCCAGAACTGAGAAATTATAGGATTCTTACAGTGTGTTAATTTCATATCACGAAATGCTTTATCAGAAAGAACACGTCCTATTTCAAGTAAAGTAGACCCACTCTCTGGATGCTCCATAACTAGAAATGCTGAATTTTTAAAATACTGTTCAAACATAGGCCCTCCTGACGTTTTCATATCAAAAAGCTTGTTAAAAATACTCATTAATTCGTTTACCACAAATGTCTTCTGTTCTGGATAACGTACATCGTATTCGAGCATATTGAGCCCCATAGGACGTGCTGTATAGGCTGGATCGAAGTATATAACATCATCAATACGATCTTTAGGAATACGAGACAAAATAGTCTGGATATCGGTTCCGTGAGGATCTATATAACAAACACCATCACCATTTTGAATATCTTGAGTAATCATATTGAGTAAGATATTCGTCTTACCAGTACCAGTCTGACCTATAACATACATATGTCTAACTCTATCTTCGCGTGCCATACGAACCATTGTTTCTTTTCCTCTATAATCATTTATACCAAGCACAACACCTTGATCTCCCATTTCTATAGGAGCTGGGGCGATACCTGCTTTTGCTTGTTTTAATTGAGATGAAATAACTCCATAAGGGAAATGAAAAATAGTTGCAAGCTCTTTTAAATTGAGAGGCATAGAATATTCATTTGAATATGTTCTATATGAATATTCATGAACAAGATTGGATAAATCTGCACCTTGTGGATGATTGAAATTAAACCCATTACGATCTGCTTCAGTAAATTGATTAAAAGAAGATTCAATATCAGATAAAATTTGTTTTGATCTTGTAATATTTTCAGCAGATGCAATAATGCGAATATTTGTCGCCATTATTGTACTCTTCATTTTTTCTATAATATTTTCTACCGCTTTATCATTTACTTTTTTTTCTTCTTTCTTTTTTGAAGAACCAAAAAATAATTCACTGGCTAAATTTTTAAATTCCTTTGCCACCTGACGAGTTACACTTGAAGCTGTACGAACAGACATTCCAGATTTTACATCGGAAAGAATAATATGAAATTCTTTAATAATATCGTCATCTTCTGGACAAATAGAAAATTGAATCGATGCTCCTTCCCCGGATTTTTTAAGCTTAGTAAAAATATTTAAAATTATATTTAAAGGATCATGATCTAATGCATCATACATCTTTATAGGATAAACATCATGATGTGCAAGTGTTGCATAAGAAGCTGAAACAGCAGCATTTTCAGAAAAAATATTATAATCATCCGGTATTTCTACAATTTTTGCTTCAGGATGAACTCCAAATAATTGTTTTTCAAATAAATCTGCTTTTTGACTTGGAACAGCTGCGTAAAATACAAAACTTTCACTGCCTTCTGAAACTGCAATTTCAAGTGTAAAGTGATTGCGATTATAATTTTCTCTACCTTCTCCTACTGAGTGCATTCCTGCATAAAATTGCTCCATAGCTCCAAGCAACTCTTTAAGACTTTTTTTATTCCCTTCACTATCATTCATATCAGGAAGAGTAATTTCAAAAAGCTTCATATCAAGAGATTTAAAAAGTGGTGAATTTTCTTTTAAACCTGGAATCTGATGAGTGTTATGTAAATACTGAACAAGAAAACGATGAAAATCGTCATCTAAGTGAGGATTATTTATTTTACTAATAATCGATAAAGTATTTGATATTCCTTTATCTAACAAGATACCCAATAATTCTTCCATCTTAACATCGTGGTTTTCTGGACGTAATCTTAATACTAAATTTTCTACTTCTTTATTTTTAATGACTGCCGTCTTATGCATTACTTCAGAGGGGTCATATTTTCTGTACTCAGAAATTACATCATGTGCAATTGCTTCCTTTTTTACTTCTTTTCCCTCGTCACCCAAAACTCTCTCCCTCTCTGCTATATGTGCACGCAAAAACTCTAACTCTTCTTGGGGAGTTTTAAACTTGGATACATTATTTAAATTAAGTCCTTCTATCATGGTTATAATTATACCATAAGAAAAAATATATTATAAAGAAAAATCCTAGATAGTCTTAAAATTGTAATAATCTTTTTCAATAAAAAATGTCTGGCCCCTTGTCCTCCCTCCTCCGAGGACTTTTTTATTGATAAAGATTATGGAGATATTAAAATTTTCAGAGGTACAACCACCGAAGCCAGCCTGTGGTTGGACCTCTATAAGATTTTTGATTCACCAGAATCACCTAAGGGATAAAATAGTAAGAAGAGCTATTTTGTGTTTTATTTTTAAATAAGAGTTAAGATTTCTGCGTCACCTTCGGT
>Ga0209125_1001339_pt1 | contig 23498 bp, 18 predicted proteins | sample BarGraIncub1131A_FD_184503 | JGI IMG/M metagenome (GOLD analysis project Ga0209125, IMG submission 184503) | Arctic peat soil microbial communities from Barrow, Alaska - Barrow Graham LP Incubations 11-31A (SPAdes) (version 2) | ecosystem: Environmental > Terrestrial > Soil > Wetlands > Peat... | reverse complement strand
TTTTTGCCTTGAACAGCATTGATGCTGTAAATGATAATAGCCCTGAACTGAAAGCTGCAGTTCAGCAATTATTCAAAGAACAGGATTCTTCGGCTAAAGACAATGCAAGTTACAGCGTTCGTATGACAGAATGGCTATTGAAAAAATGGGGAATAAAGCAAAAATAAGGAGATAGTTAAAAATAGTATGGGTATTGGTTTGGGGGAAAAGAAATCAACGAACAAAATATGAAGGAATGCATCGATGCTGTGGTTAATGAAGGTCTTTTAGATGCAGGTTATAAATATTTTGTCATTGATGGCGGTTGGAGAGACACTCATCAGTGCCTATAAATGGCGCGATTGGTATCCTGAAGTTGGACAAATGGCACGAACAACCGGTGATATAAAAGCCCGGGTCAGCAAGGGTGTTATTTTCGATCACAATCCGTTAAGTGTAATGGGGATTTCCGATGAGAACAACAACTCTGCTGAATTTGCCGGAAATGGATATTGGAATGATCCGGATATGTTGGCATTAGGAAATCAGGGCCTTTCTATAGAGGAACAGAAATCTCATTTTGCATTATGGTGCATCATGTCCTCACCTTTGATACTGGGGAATGACCCCCGCATCATGTCTAAAGAAGAAAAGGAAATTATTCTTAATGCGGTTGCGATAGCCGTTAATCAGGACCCGACAGAACAGGGACGAAGAATTAAAGTTAAAAATGGATTTGAAAAATGGAAGAAAAATTTGAAAAACGGCAAAATTGCGATTTTAGTGTTGAACAGGGTAAATACTGAAAAAAAAAGCTTATACTGAAATTAAATGAACTGGGCATTGAGGATAATTACAAATGTCTATACCGGTGAAAATGTTCGTTCCATTAATGGTCTTGTATCAATTGAGCTAGTTCCTCGTGCAAGCCTTTTTATGGTAATTGAAAAGTGAATAATACAAATGCCAAAATATAATCATACTTGAAATGAAAAGAATAACAAATTTTTTACCTTTTTTGGCTACAATTCCTTTGGGATTTATTGCTCAAAGCACTTCTGCTCAAAACCCAGTCAGTAAACCCAATGTCATCTATCTTTATGCCGACGACATTGGTTACGGAGATCTAGGTTGTAACGGAGCTAAGACGATTAAAACCCCTAACGTAGATCTGTTGGCAAAACAAGGTGTTCTTTTTACCAATATGCATAGTGCAGCTTCAACCTGTACCCCATCGAGATACGCACTGCTTACCGGCGAATATGCCTGGCGGCGTGAAGGGACCGGAATTGCAGCCGGTGATGCCGGTTCAATTATCCGTCCGGAAAGATTCACTTTGGCCGACGTTTTTAAAAATGCAGGCTATCAAACAGGAGTTGTCGGGAAATGGCATTTAGGTCTGGGCGATAAATCCGGAACCCAAAACTGGAACGGTCATATTACTCCCGGTCCGTCAGATATTGGATTTGATTATTCTTTTATTATGGCAGCCACAGGCGACCGTGTCCCCTGCGTATATGTCGAAAATGAACATGTTGTAAATCTTGATCCGAAAGATCCGATATCAGTCAGTTACAAAAAGAATTTTGAAGGTGAACCAACCGGTAAATTAAATCCTGAAATGTTGAAAATGCACCCTAGTCAAGGGCATGACCAATCGATTGTGAATGGAATTTCGCGAATTGGCTATATGAAAGGAGGCAAATCAGCTTTATGGAAAGATGAGGAAATTTCCACCGTACTTACCGGGAAAGCCCTCGCTTTCATCGAAAACAGTAAAGACAAACCGTTCTTCCTTTATTTTGCAACCCAGGATGTACATGTACCCCGTGTGCCAAATCCACGTTTTGTCGGGAAAAGTGGAATGGGGCCCAGAGGCGATGCTATCCTCGAATTCGACTGGTCGGTTGGTGAAGTCATGAAAACACTGGAACGGTTGGGCTTGGATAAAAACACAATCGTCATTTTAACTAGCGACAATGGTCCGGTGGTTGATGACGGATATAAGGATCAGGCCGTTGAACTGCTGGGCAAACATAAGCCGGCAGGAAATTTGAGAGGTGGAAAATACAGTAGTTTTGAAGGAGGCACCCGTGTCCCCGGTATTTTAAGCTGGCCAGGAAACGTGAAGCCAGGTGTGTCAGACAAACTACTTTGTCAGGTCGACATGTTAGCTACTTTTGCCGAAATGCTGAAGGTTAAATTACCAGCTAATGCTGGCCCCGACAGTCAGGATCACCTGAATACCTGGTTGAATAAAGGAGGGAAAGGACGTCAATATCTGGTTCTGCAGCAGAATGGGAGGGATCACCTATCTATTGAAAACGGGAGGTGGAAATTCATTCTTCCAGGGGGAGGCCCTGCTTTCAATAAAAACGATGGAATCGAATTGGGCAACCTTGACAAAGATCAGTTGTACGACTTGTCTGTAGATATAGGAGAGAAAGTAAATGTAGCCGCACAGCATCCTGGAATTGTTGACGAACTCCGTTCAAAACTCGAACAGGTAGAAGCTGGGAAATAAATTATATACACATGAAAGCAGGAGTTATCGCATGCACTTTGGGAGCACTTTGCCTGACAAATAATTCAATGGCACAGAAGTCAGACGTTTCCAGACCCAATATTATCTTCATTCTAACAGATGATTTGGGTTACGGGGATCTGGGAATACTCTATCAAAACCAGCGTGCTAATGCCAACAACCGGGGCAATCCCTGGGAATTAACGCCCAACCTGGACAAATTGGCAGCACAGGGAGTACAGATGCCTCAACATTATTGTGCAGCGCCGGTATGTGCCCCATCCAGGGCATCCGTTCTGCTGGGAAAGAGCCAAGGGCATGCCAATGTCCGGGATAATCAGTTTGATAAAGCGCTGGAGGAAAATTATACGCTTGGATCGGTCATGAGAGCGGCAGGATATTCAACGGCAGCAATTGGCAAATGGGGCCTCCAGGGAAAAGATGACGATGCTCCCAACTGGACGGCACACCCGCTTAACCGTGGTTTCGATTATTTCTACGGTTATATCCGACACAAGGATGGTCATGAGCATTATCCCAAAGAGGGACTTTACGATGGACCGAAACAAGTGTGGGAAAACCGGACTGATCAAGCCATGAAACTTGATAAATGTTATACCGCTGACTTGTGGACAGCAGTGGCCAAGAAATGGATCATCGATCATGATAAGGGCAAAGAAGTTAAGAAACCCTTTTTTATGTACCTGGCTTATGATACTCCGCATGCAGTATTGGAGTTGCCAACACAGGCATATCCATTGGGTAACGGATTGAATGGAGGGATCCAGTGGGCCGGTCAGACCGGACACATGATCAATACTGCTTCAGGTAAAATTGATTCCTGGGTGCATCCGGATTATGCCTATGCCACCTATGATGACGATCATAACCCTTCTACTCCTGAAGTGGCGTGGCCAGATGTGCATAAACGGTATGCCACGGCAACCCGCCGTATCGATGATGCCGTGGGTGATATTATACAACTGCTTAAAGATTTGAATATCGATAAAAATACCATGGTCGTTTTTACTTCTGATAATGGTCCGTCAATTGAATCTTATCTCAAAGGGGAACTTATCGAACCTACATTTTTCCGGAGTTTTGGACCATTCGACGGGATAAAGCGTGATTGTTGGGAAGGTGGTGTCCGCATGCCTACGCTTGCCAGATGGCCCGGGCACATTCCGTCCGGACAGGTTATCGAAACACCAAGCATTTCCTACGACTGGTTGGCTACTTTTACCGATCTGGCAGGATTACCTGCTCCGGCAGAATCGGATGGCGTTTCCCTGGTGCCTTCGCTGACTGGTAAAGGCAAACAGATGCCAAGCCAAATCTATGTGGAATACTTCAATGATGGAAAAACGCCGGTATTTTCTGATTTTACGCCACTACACCGGGATCGTAAACGCAATCAGATGCAAATGGTCCGCATGGATGACTTTGTTGGTGTTCGTTATGATATCCATTCGGCCGATGATGATTTTGAGATTTACAATGTGAACAAGGATCCTCAGGAAGCAACAAATTTGGCTGGAAACCCGGATGTGAAATCACTCCAGCAGCAGATGAAAGACAAAGCGTTACAATCGCGACGACCAAACAATACAGCGCCACGTCCGTATGACAATGCCTTTGTGCCTGCTGTTCAGGAAATTAATACCGTGCCCGGAGTGTATTGGAAATCATATGATGGTGACTTCCCCTGGGTTCCACAGGTTGCCACACTTACTCCGACAGAAACGGGCTTTTCAGATAGTCCTGATGCCAATCTGGGTAAAAAGAATAACGATGCAGCACTGTATTTTGAGGGATATCTGCGTATTCCCGTGGATGGTGAATATACATTTTGTCTGACTGCCGACGACCGGGCATTGTTACGAATCCATGATGCCTCTGTTATTGATGCCGATTATGGTTATTTCGGTGGATCTGAAAAAACTGGCACTATCAATCTGAAGGCAGGCCTTCATCCTTTCCGGCTCTACGTGCGGATTAAAAAAGGAAGGCCAATGCTGAATATGGATTGGATTGGGCCGGGTATTGGTAAGCAACCAATTCCAGCAACAGTTTTTTGCCATGAAAAATAGTGGAAACATAATGATGCAAAATTGTTATTTCAACAGGAATGTAGTCAATTATAGTTTCTCATTAGTCGTAATAAGTTCAAATTTGATAATCGAATTTTAGACATGAAACTAATCCAAACTTCTACGCTGGCAGTAAGTCTGATAGCTGGAAATTTTCTGGCTTTGGCCGGTGAATTACCTAAAAAAGCAGGAGAAGTAACCCGGCCAAATATTCTTTTTTGTATTGCAGATGACGCTTCCTTTCCTCATTTTAGTGCTTATGGGTGTAAATGGGTAAATACTCCCGGGTTTGACCGGGTGGCCAGACAGGGTATCTTGTTTACCAACGCCTATACTCCAAATGCGAAATGTGCCCCTTCCAGGGCCAGTATCCTTACTGGACGCAACTCTTGGCAATTGGAGGAAGCGGGCAACCATATTGGGTTCTGGCCCAAAAACAAATATCCAACTTATTGCGAGGTCCTGGCACAAAATGGTTACTACGTTGGATTTACCGGGAAACCTTGGGCTCCGGGCGATCCGGGGAAAATAAATGGCAAGGAACGTGAATTGAATGGCAAGGCATTTCAGGACAGGTTAGAAACTCCGCCAACAACAGGAATTAGCAAAGATGATTATGCTGGTAATTTTGATGAATTTCTAAAGGGGAAACCGGATAAAAAACCTTGGTGTTTTTGGTATGGTAGCCACGAACCTCACCGGGGATATCAATACGGTTCGGGTAAAGAATTGGGAGGTAAAAGCATCGACCAAATTGCTAAAGTTCCCCGTTTCTGGCCAGACAACGATACGGTCAGAAATGATATGCTCGATTATGCTTTCGAAATAGAATATTTTGACAGCCATCTGCAGCGAATGTTAAAAATGCTTGAAGAAAGAGGCGAACTGGATAATACCATTGTTGTGGTAACTTCAGATAATGGAATGCCATTCCCCCGTAGCAAAGGATTGGAGTATGAATTTTCGAACCACATGCCATTGGCTATAATGTGGCCAAAAGGAATTAAAAAACCGGGAAGGGAAGAACAATCCTACATTAGTTTTATCGACTTGGCTCCAACCTTCCTGGAGTTGGCCGGAATTAAATGGCAAAATTCAGGAATGGCGGAATCGCCAGGGAAAAGCCTGACTGATATTTTTGACGGTTCAGCAAAAAAAGACAGGGGCTATATTCTTTTGGGGCAGGAGCGGCACGACTATGGAAGACCAAAAAATCAAGGCTACCCTATTCGTTCAATTATCGAGGATGGGTTTTTGTACATGTGCAATTTTAAACCGGACCTTTGGCCGGCAGGAAACCCGGAAACCGGGTACCTCAACACGGATGGGTCGCCTACCAAAACAAACATTTTAAATATGCGCCGCAGTGGCATCGACTGGTCGTTCTGGTATCAGTGTTTTGGAAAACACCCACAGGAAGAACTCTACCAAATCAGCGTGGACAGGGAATGTCTCGTTAATCTTGCCAACACAAAAGAATTTGGGGCAATCCAGGCAAAAATGAAGAAAAAGTTGTTCGACGGCCTGAAGCGCCAAAAGGATCCGCGAGTTCTGGGGAATGGAGATGTTTTTGATAACTATCCGTTTTACAAAAAAGAAGCTTCTGATTTTTACGAGCGTTACATAAATGGAAAAATTAAAAAACACCAGACCAGTTGGGTAAACCCTGGAGATTATGAAAAGTGCACAATCGATTCAAACAGGAAATAAATTTATTACAAAATGAACTCAAATAAAAACTTGCTGCTTTTGCCGTTATTCTTCAGCAGTGTAGTATTTGCCCAACAAAAACCCAATATTCTTTGGGTAACGATCGAAGACACTTCGCCTCAGTTTATAGGCTGCTATGGCAATAAAGAAGCGCGTACACCTGTAATCGACCAGTTGGCCAGGGAAGGCATCCGGTTTACCAATGCTTTTTCAACCGGAACAGTCTGTTCTCCAAGTCGGTCGTGTATTATTACAGGTGTAAAAACGTATAAAATGGGTACCGGAAATCACCGGAGCAATTACCCCATACCGGGGTTCATCAAAGGATTTCCATACTATCTGCAAAAGGAAGGGTATTATACAACAAACAACAGTAAAACCGATTACAATGTGGCCAATGTGGAAAAGTTCACCAAAGAAGCCTGGAACGAAAGTTCAGGAAAGGCTGGCTGGTGGAACCGCAAACCGGGTCAGCCTTTCTTTTCCGTGTTCAATTTTATGGATTCACACCAGTCCCGGACGATGACCGAATCCTATTCGTGGTACCTGAAAAATGTACTAGATAAACTTCCGGAGAAAGAACGGATTGGGGATAATGATTTTGAGATGCCACCATTCTACAACGATAATCCTGAAATGCGCAAACAATTTGCCCGGGTGTATAATTCGCTGAAGCTAACAGATAATGAGATCGGTGCCCTTCTGAAACGGTTGGATGATGATCATCTGCGGGACAGCACGATTATTTTCTTTTATGCCGACCATGGCGAAGGGGAACCACGGGGGAAAACCAATGGCATCAACCTCGGTTACCGTGTTCCTTTTGTAATTTGGTTTCCTGAAATGTATAAACAGTTGTCGCCATGGAGAACCAGTGGTGTGGTAACCGACGAACTGGTTGATTTTGAAGATCTGGCGCCAACCCTTATTAGCCTTGCCGGGGGCAAAGTCCCTGATTATTTAACCGGAAGGATATTGATGGGAAAAAACCGCTCCAAACCTGCCGATCACCTGATTTTATCTGCCGACAGATCGGATAATGGGATTGACCTTGTACGAAGCGTTACTGATGGGAAATACGTGTATTCACGCAATTTTATGCCTTTTATGCCACAGGTAAGGTATATCCGTTACATGGAGATTGGCGAAATCAAGCAACAAATGCGCAAAGATCTGGCTGATAATAAACTGAACCCACTTCAACGAAGTTTGTTTGAAGACCGTCCGGCAGAATTTCTTTTTGATATTGAAAATGATATCTGGGAAACCAAAAATCTAGCGAATGATCCGGTTTACAAATCCGTTCTGGAAAAAATGCAAAGCCGGTTAAAAACAGAAATTCTTCATGCACGGGATGTATTGTTGCTTCCGGAATATGAAATTGGCTTGATTTCGAAAACTTCGACCCCCTATGAGTTCCGTTTGGATGACAAAAATTACCCGATAGCGGAAATTTACAAAGCGGCTTCATTGGCCGGATTCAGAAGTAAAAGTATTGCTAAACAGCAAATTACGATGCTGGATAATCCGGATAAAATCGTTCGTTACTGGGGGATCCTTGGATTACGCAATCAAAGCCCGGAGGATTTAAAACCATTTTCCAAAGCAATAATAAAGGCAATGAATGATGAATACCTTCCGGTTGCCATCACGGCATCAGTCATTGCATATCAGGAATTCGACAATAATTCAGCGGAGGAAAATCTAAAAAAATATTGTGCCAATGAGAATATGGACATTTCGCTGATGGCCATAAATAATTTGCTTTATGTGGCTAACAAACAGCCATTTATCGAAACCATTCAATCGGTCCACAAAATGGAGGGAAGAAATTACAATGTAAAAGCTGCCTGTATGGATTTCCTTGGGAGCCTGGGGTTGGTGCCCAACAACATGGAAAACAAGGATTGAGTTTGGTCTGGATATGAAATTTGATAAATTACTAATTCATTAAAATTGTTATAACAATAGTTCGTTAAATTTTAAGCGGCAATTTTGCCGTAATTCAATAGTTCTTCGAAAATTTTTTGATTTTTTGGCGTGTTCGGGTTGATAGCAAACATGCACATAAATCTTTCGAGCATCAGAGTGTTGTTATACAAACTGTCGAGTAGATTGTAGTTTCTTCGTTAGAAAGATCCAGGGAAAATTGATTGGGGTCGAAGTTATTTACATCAACCAAACCCGTAAATTTTCTTGGAGCTCCTTTTTTACTGGTTGGTTCGCCTGTGAACTTGTACTTCAAAACGCTATCATCTATATCCAACCCCCATTTTGCGGCACCGGCAACGCCAGACCAGTATCTTCCTCTTCCGTATGTTGATTTGCCTGCTTTGGGGATATAACTTGGATCTAAAGCAATAATCGTTTCGGTAGAAACTGTTTGTTTGATCAACAGCTTGTTAAAAGAAAAGAAGTCGAATTCTTTCTCAAAATGATTTCTGAATGTCTGCTCGCAAAGTGGACTAAATCGACCAAGTTGCAAGAAATTAATTCTACCTTTGATACTCAAAATATGCCAAAGAACGCTAACGATAAAATCTTTTCGCGATTTATTCAGCTTATTGAAAACGTCATTTTCTAATGTGCTGTCTATCAGCTGTTTTAATTGATTTTCTAAGGTTTTATCCAAATTATTTCACGCTTATTATTCGTTTATTTTATTGATATTCAGATATTTATATTAAAATTTACCGAACTATTGTAAATATGAATAATCACTTTACTTTCATCAACGGGAATTTTGTGCCATTCGGTCAGTCTACCCTTCATGTTTCAGATTTAAGTATTCAGAGAGGATATGCTGTTTTTGATTTTTTCCTGGTAAGGAATGGGGTACCGCCCTTTTTGACTTTTCATATGGAGCGGTTAATGAAGTCTGTTTCCCTGTTGAATCTGGAAATTCCCTATTCACAGAAAGAGTTGTCTTCCATTGTTTTGGATCTGATTAAGAAGAACAATCACGGGAATTCATCTGTTAAAATCATTGTTACAGGAGGCCTTTCGGTGGATGATTTCACCCTGTCATCCTCGTCTGTTATCATTATCAACAAACCCTTTGAAGTACCGATAACGGATGCCACCACGAACGGAGGTGTTCTGATGACGGCCAGATATCAGCGTGATATGCCGGAAGCCAAGACGATTAATTATATTCGGAGTGTTAGGCTCTCCAGACAACTGATTGATTCGAATGCCGTTGAGGTCCTGTTCCTGGATAGAAACTGGGTTCGGGAATGCTCCAGGAGCAATATTTTTATGGTCAAGGACAAAGTCGTATTTACACCGAAATCGAAGATATTAAAAGGTGTCACCAAGAGGCGTATTCTGAGCCTCGAAGGCTTTGAGGTGATGGAAAAGGATTTTAAATTCAGCGACTTGCTTAATGCTGATGAGGTTTTTATTTCCAGCACAACCAAGGGCGTAATGCCGATAAAGGGGATTGATTCTACTGTAATAGCCAATGGCTTGGTAGGACCTGTTACTAAAGCTATTCAGAATATCATTATGAACAGTAAATAATTATGCTTAAAGATCTTATCCTTAAGAACAGGAGTTACAGACGATTTTATCAAATAGCAAAAATCACCGATTTGCAACTCCGCGAATGGGTCGATCTGGCCAGAAATTCCGCTTCAGCCCGGAATGCCCAACCCTTGAAATATATCCTTTGTACAGACGAATCTATTAATGCTGAAGTCTTTGAGACCCTCTCATGGGCCGGTTACCTGACTTCCTGGCCCGGACCAGACGAAGGAGAACGGCCATCCGCCTATATTATTATGCTGTTCGACACGGCCATCCCCGGAAATTATTTGTGCGATGACGGAATTGCCACACAAAGTATTTTGCTTGGAGCCGTGGAAGCAGGTTTCGGCGGATGCATTATTTATTCAGTCAACCGAAAGAGGCTGAGAGAAATATTGGATCTCTCTGAACAATACGAAATTATTCAGGTCCTGGCACTTGGAAAACCAAAGGAGATTGTTGTGCTGGAAGAAATGAAAAATGGAGAGGTAAAATACTGGAGGGATGAAGATCAGGTACATCATGTGCCAAAACGCTCATTACAGGAAATTATTATCCGGGGGAAAATGTGAATTTTGAAGTGAAATTTACGTATTTATAATATGACCAGAATCAGTTTTGAAGAAATGCAGGCGACCATCAAGTCGGCCTTCGTAATTGCCGGAATGACGGAAGCAAAGGCAGATATCTGCGCCAGAATTCAAACCGAATCAAGCAGGGATGGCGTCTATTCACATGGGTTGAACCTCGTTGAAAGAGTTGTCAGTTACCTTACAAGTGGATTAATCATCGCAGATGCTGAGCCTGGCCTTGAAGCCTGTCTTGGAGTAATGGAAATTTACAATGGAAATATGGGCCCCGGAATTTTAAATGCCCTTTTTTGCATGAATCGTGCCACTGAAATTGCAGCCGAAAATGCGGTAGGTATTGTGACTCTTAATAGTACAACGCACTGGTTACGAGGTGGAACCTATGGATGGCAGGCAGCCGAAAAGGGGTTTATCGGGATCTGCTGGACCAACACTGAATCATGTATGCCGGCTTGGGGAACAAAATATCAATGTGTCGGAAATAACCCCTTTATCATGGCCGTACCCCGGAAGGAAGGTCACGTTGTTCTGGATATGGCGATGTCGCAATTCTCTTACGGAAAACTGCACGTCACACGCTTAAAAGACCAAAGACTGCCCTTCCCGGGAGGTTTCGACCATGAAGGAAATTTAACGGATCTACCGGGTCCAATCGTAGAAACACGCAGGTTGCTGCCAATGGGCTACTGGAAAGGATCCGGATTCGCCATCCTATTGGATCTCATTGCCGCCTTGCTTTCAAAAGGACTGACAACCGCCGGTATCGACAAACTGGGGAAAGGCAGCTGCGAAAGCTGTAGCCAGGTGTTCATCGCCATCGATCCATTGAAGTTTAATAGCCAGGAATTTGTTAGTCAGGCTATTGAGGAGACGATAACGCAATTAAAATCCTCTGTACCTGTAAAAGAAGGAGGGGAGATATTTTATCCGGGCGAAAATTCCTTGAAAACAAGGAACGAAAACATGGAACTGGGCATTCCAGTAGATGATGGTGTTTGGGCCAGGGTAAAAGAACTGGCAAGAGTTTCATCTTAAAGGCGCCGTACTCTCCTAATTTGAGGCTGGCTCAATCCCAAAAGTAAATCCACTTTTTACGCGTTCAATCAACTCGGGCAGGATATCCTGGTATTCCCCGACGATCCCAAAATCGGCGAAATGGAAAATGGAAGCCTTGGGATTATGGTCGATGGCAATGATTTGTCCCGATTCCTTCATGCCGGCCAGATGCTGTATGGCTCCCGAAATACCTATGGCAACATATACTTTTGGTCGCACGGTCTTACCCGTCTGTCCTACCTGCCTTGCATACTCAGAAAAACCTTCGTCTACCACCACACGACTACAGGCCCACTCGGCCTTGATACCCTTATCCTTAAGCGCCGCAGCGAGTTTCTTTACAAGCTCCAACCCGTCGCCAACGGTTCCCCTTCCGCCTGACACGATAATATCGGCTTCGAAAAGACTTGCCAGACCACCTTCTCCGCGGACAGTCTTCAGAATCTCTACCGTGAACTCCTTTTCAGTCAGCTTTGGTTGGTAAGTTGAAATAATGCCAGTCCGGCCTTCTACTCTTGGCGGTACCTCGAAAGTCCCGGCACGGGCAGTAGAAATCTGCGGATAGACAAATCCCAGGATGGTAGCCAGCTTGCTTTCTCCATAGGTTGGCCTTCTTGAATGGAGAATCGGTTTGTTGATGATCTTCTCTTTCCGGTTGACGTATTCTCCGATTTCGAGTCCGGTACAATCCGCCGTCACGCCACTGCCGGTTTTTACGCCGATGCGGGGCGCGAGCTCTCTTCCGGAGGTTGTTGCGGCAAAAAGTGCAATCTCCGGATTGCGTTCCTTGATGACCTGGGCAAAAATGGAGGAGAATGGGAGTACCAGATACTCTTCCAGCCTGTCGTCTTCCACCACAATGACCTCGTCCGAGCCATGTTCGAAAAGTGTTTGAGCCTGGTCTTTGACGTTTTTCCCGATCAGGAGGGTCATTATTTTGGTGTCATTACCCAGCTGATCGGCCAGTTTACGGGCAGGTGTCAATAATTCAATGGAGGGTCTGGCAATTTTACCATTGGCAATTTCGGCCCAGGTGATGATGCCTTTAGCCCCGTTTCTGTTGTCATAATAAGGGAAATCGGGGGTCTCCGAGACTTTTTTCTCTACTTTTTCCTTCTTCTCGAGGACATTCCCGCCTTTCTTGAAATTAGCAATAAGACTATCGACCAGGGCCGCCTCATTGTGCCCTTCGGACATAGTTATCGGAGCCCGTTCGCTGACGATATTCACCACATTGGCAACGATGGTAGGGGAGCCGCTCAGTCCGATTTTTTCCGTTCCAAGTCCGATATCGTCCACTCCGAAGACTGTGATCTGCGAATTACGTGCCTTTATTGCCCCTATGAGCGAAGGTTTTCGTGGGGGAATCCCGGTAGGGGTTAAGGAAATGGCACACGGCATGGGTAGTCTCATCATTTGATATCCACCCTCGATAATTCGTTTGGCAACGACATAACCGTCCCCATCGGATTTGACGTTTTCTACGAAGGTTGCTTGCGGAATTCCAAGGTTTTCGGCCACTTGCGAAGGAACATGGGCGGTATCGCCGTCGCTGGTCTGACGACCGGCCAGGATGATAAACGGCTCTTTGGCGTCTTTAGTGAATCCCAGGTGCCTAAGCATGGTGGAGATGGCCAATCCGGTGGCATACGTATCACTGCCGCCTAATTTGCGGTCTGACAGCAGGTAGGCCTCGTCATAACCCATTGAAATGGCTGTTCTTAAGGCGACTTCGAAGGATTGTGGTCCCATCGAGCAGACAATTAGTCGGGCATCAGGATGTTGTTTCTTGAGCTGCAATCCTGCCTCCAGGCCAAACTGGCAGTCGATGTTGATGATGGACTTTGCCTTGGTCCGGTCCATCAGTCCGTCGTCTCCCATGCGCATTTCGGTTGGGAGGGGTACTTGTTTGATTAAACTTATAATTGTAAGAGCCATTGTACTGTTCTAAAAGATTACATATTTTGAAATTCCGGACCATTGCCGCCATTCGGCACCATCCAGGTGATTCCGTCGCCCGGGGTCTTGATGTCACAGGTTCTGCAATGCATGCAGTTTTCGGCGTGAATCCTTATTTCCTGATGACCGTTTTTGTCGGTGTGAAGCTCGTAAACTTCAGAAGAGCAGAAGAATTGCTCAGGGGCACCGTATTGTTTGATGTTGATGGCCTCAAAAGAGACGGGGTTGTTGATTTTCACGTGTACTACCTGCTGTTCATCATGGTGAACGCCTGAATAATAGACATTTGTAGCCTTATCGAAGGTCAGGATTTTATCAAATTCCAGTTTCCCTTTGAATCTCTCTTTAAAAGGTTTTCCCTTGAAATCCTTGAGCGTTTTGGTGGCTTCCTTGTCCGGGTGAGATGCCAGTCTGCCGAAGAATCCTGCTCCTCCCGTGATCAATTGCGTTGCAAAGTGAAATGCACCAATGATCAGTCCTTTGGAAAATGCCTGCCTGAAATTACGAACCGGGTACATGTCTTTGTAGATCACGCTTTCTTTGATGGAAGCTTCATACTGACTGAGAACGTTTTTCGAAAAATCGTTCTTTGACAGGGCTTCTGCCGCGGTCTGCGCGGCAAGCATACCCGATGCAACAGAAAGATGGATACCTTTAAGGGAAGGCATGGCAACGAGTCCGGCGCTATCCCCGACGATCATCGCATTATCCGTATATAGCTTTGGGATAGCATAATAGCCACCCTCAGGTAGCGTCTTTGCTCCATATTCCACAAGTTTTCCGCCTTTCAGAAATTTTGAAACGAAAGGTGTCGTCTTCCACGCTTGGAAGGCATCGTGCGTATCGAAAGTCGGGTCTTCATATTCGAGTCCGACCACCAGTCCGACGGCAACCTTGTTATCATTCAGACCATACACGAACCCTCCGCCGAATTCCTTCAGGTTCAGCGGATAACCCATGGTGTGATAGACTGCTCCTGGCTCGATATTGCCTTCCGGAACACTCCATAACTCCTTGCAGGCGAGGGAAAAAATCTGGTAATTTTTGCCCTTGTCCAGTTCGTATTTTTGTATCAGTTGCTTGGTGAGCGGGCCTCTTGTGCCTTCTGCAAAAATGGTCAGTTTGGCCTCAATGCGTGTTCCTTGCTGGAAATTCTCCAACTGATTACCATGATGGTCCACGCCGGTATCGATGGTCTTGGCACCGATTACTTTGCCGTTAGCATAAAGGATCTCATTTAGTGAGAAACCAGCATAGATTTCCACTCCTTTTTCTTCCGCTTTTTTGGCAAGGTAGCGGCAGATTTGTCCCAGAGAAGCCGTATAATTCCCTTTATTGCTCATGTAAGGCACGTGGAACGGAAGTTTCAGAGATCCGTTTTCGCTCAGCAAAATAGTAGCGTCTTTTGTCACTTTCGCGTTAAATGGGATCTCGCTAAAGTCAACATCCGGTAGCAGGTTTTTGAAGATATCTGCCTTAATAACGGCGCCTGATAAGATATGGCTTCCGATGGAGCTACCCTTTTCGATGAGTAAAATTCTGTGGCTTAAGTCTCTTTTTTTCAGGATATCCGCGAGGTGGATGGCAGTGGAGAGTCCTGCCGGCCCCCCCCCAATAATCAAAATATCTGTATAAACGGTATTATTACTATCCATAAGGTTGTAAAAATTTCGACGAATGTAGACAATTATTGTTATCGTTCCAAAAATGCGGCCAATGCAGAGGTGCCTAAGGGTGTAACGTCATTCCGGACTTGATCCGGAATAGAGGCCGTCATTCCGAATCAAGTTCAGCATGACGCTGGACGCATGACGTTAGTCCTGCTTGGGGTTATACGTGGCCCAGCACCGGGTGTGGCTGATAAAGTTCTTCCAGCTGAGAAACTTCTTCCTGTGATAATTTGACCGACAAAGCTGCTGCTGCATCCTCGATATGTCCCATTTTGGTTGCCCCGATAATTGGACATGTAATGCCAGGTTTCCCAAGTATCCAGGCGAGGGCAATCTGCGCAGCAGGCAAGTTCCTTTTAGTAGCGATCTCAGTCAGTCTGTCAACAATTTCAAAATCTGTATCCGCATGATACAATATCTTCCCGAATGTATCAGTTTTGGCACGGATTGTCTCATTTCGCTCCTTGCTCCTGTTTCCGGTCAGCAGTCCGCGGGCAAGCGGAGACCATGGAATGACCGCAATTTTCTGATCCAGGCAAAACGGAATCATTTCCCGTTCCTCTTCCCGGTAGAGCAGATTGTAATGCGGCTGCATGGAGACGAACCGGGTCCAGCCATGAAGGTCGGCCGTGTACAAAGCCTTGGCAAACTGCCAGCTATACATCGAGGAAGCGCCAATATAGCGGGCTTTTCCTGCCTTGACGACATCATGAAGCGCCTCCATGGTTTCTTCGATCGGCGTCTCATAATCCCAACGGTGAATCTGGTAGAGATCCACGTAGTCGGTCTTCAGACGCTTGAGACTCTTGTCGATTGAACTCATGATGTGCTTCCGGGAAAGCCCGGTATCATTGGGGTCAGCGCTCATAGGATTAAAAATTTTGGTGGCCAGAACGATCTCGTCCCGTTTCGCGAAATCCCTCAGGGCCGATCCAACAACCTCCTCGCTGGCGCCAAGTGAATAAATATTGGCAGTATCGAAGAAATTAATTCCCATATCGAGGGCTTTCTTGATAAATGGCCGGCTTTGTTCCTCTTCCAATGCCCAGGGCCATCGGTCGGTCGGTTTGCCATAAGTCATGGTTCCGAGACAAATTCTCGAAACTTTCATTCCTGTGTTCCCAAATCTAATGTATTCCATATCTTTTATTGTTTTGAAGTTCAAAATTACAAAATTCTTGTACGGATTTCATGGTAATAGGTTTGCATAAACTGCCAATCAGCTACCGCGATTTTTTGTGTATTTTTGTGCCATGATAAAAATGCACGACACGGCAGAAAGGAAGGAGCGGGTCATCCTCGTCGGACTGATTTATGGAAAACAGGATGAACGGGTGATTAATGAGTACCTCGATGAGCTAGAATTTCTGGCGGAAACGGCTGGGGCAGAGATCTATGAGCGCTTTACTCAACGTCTGGCGAATCCGCATCCTGCCACTTTTGTCGGTACCGGAAAGTTACAGGAAATCCTTGATTTCGTAAAGGTTCATGAGATCGATTCTGTCATTTTTGACGATGAATTAACTGCTACCCAGTTGAGGAACATCGAGAAGGTGATCGAATGCAAGATTCTGGACCGTACCAACCTGATCCTCGATATTTTTGCCAAAAGGGCCCAAACGGCACATGCCAAGACCCAAGTTGAACTTGCTCAATATCAATATCTTCTCCCTAGACTTACCAGGATGTGGACTCACCTCGAACGCCAGCAGGGTGGGATTGGAATGCGTGGACCCGGGGAGTCGCAGATAGAAACGGATAAACGGATCATCCTGGATAAGATTTCCCTGTTGAAAAGTGAACTTGCCAGGATTGACAAACAGATGAGCGTGCAGCGCAAAAACCGAGGGAATATGGTGCGGGTGGCGCTGGTTGGATATACCAATGTTGGCAAATCCACCATCATGAATATGATCAGTAAATCGGAGATATTTGCAGAAAACAAACTTTTCGCAACGCTGGATACCACTGTGCGAAAGGTAGTTGTGGGTAATCTGCCTTTTCTGCTGACCGATACCGTGGGGTTCATAAGGAAACTGCCTCACCACCTGGTTGAGTCATTTAAATCGACGCTGGATGAAACCCGTGAAGCAGATCTGTTGATTCATGTAGTGGACATCGCGCATCCCGGTTTTGAAGATCAGATCGAGGTCGTTAACAAGACGTTGGCCGATATCGGGGCTTCTGATAAACCGATGATCTACCTGTTTAACAAGATCGATGCTTTTACCCATGTTGAGAAAGAGGAGGACGACCTAATGCCTTCGACCAAAGAGAACAAGAGCCTGGAGGAGTGGAAAAATTCCTGGATGGCAAAAGAGAATATGAATGCCGTTTTTATCTCAGCCAAACATCGGCTTAATATCCCGGATTTCAAGCGGTTGCTATACGGGGAAGTGAAGAAAATCCACGTGACGCGGTTCCCGTTTAATGATTTTCTTTTCCCGAATTTTGACGATTAATTATTTTACAACCCCTTCTTTGACAAGGTATTCCGCGATCTGAACGGCGTTCAGTGCTGCTCCTTTTTTGATCTGATCGGAGACGGTCCAAAATGTCAGACCCTTCGGAGTCGTCAGATCTTTGCGGATTCTTCCCACAAAAACTTCATCGCGGCCTGCCAGATAGAGCGGCATCGGGTACTGCTTTGCCGCCGGATTATCAATGACAATCACCCCTTCAGCATTTTCAAAGGCTTTGCGGGCCTGCTCGATGGTGATTTCCTTTTCCGTCTCCACCCAAATGGCTTCCGAATGCGCACGCATCACGGGAACACGCACCGCCGTTGCACTTACCAGGATATCGGAGTGCATGATCTTACGCGTTTCATGGAACATCTTCATCTCCTCCTTGGTGTAGTCGTTGTCCAGGAAGACATCTATATGGGGAATCAAATTCTGCACGATCTGATAGGCAAATTTCTTTATGGTCGGCTCTTCATTGCCGGCAACCTGAATAGTCTGGACTTTGAGCTCCTCCATCCCGGAAGCGCCCGCGCCACTGGCGCTTTGGTACGTAGAGATATGCACCTTTTTGATGTGCGAAAGCTCTTCGATGGGTTTCAGGGCAACTACCATCTGGATGGTCGTGCAGTTCGGATTGGCAATGATCCGACGAGGCATATTTTTCGCGTCGGCAGCGTTTACCTCAGGAACAACCAACGGAACATCGGCTTCCATCCTGAAGGCGCTGGAATTATCGATCATGACGGTACCGAATTTGGTGATCGTTTCGGCGAAATCTTTGGAGATACCTGCACCGGCAGAAACCAAGGCAATATCGATGCCCTTGAAATCGTCGTTGTGTTTCAGTTCTTTAACAGTAAGTGTCTTACCTTTAAATTCATAGGTGGTTCCGCTGCTTCTTTCTGATCCGAAAAGGACCAGCTCGTCCAACGGAAAATTACGCTCTTCCAATACTCTTAAAAACTCCTGCCCAACGGCACCACTTGTTCCAACGATCGCTACTCTCATGGCACTTTTTTTTATGTACTAATGGTCTGAAAATTCGTTTTTGATCAGGAGAAGGGTTAAATTTAATACAAGCATCCCCGGAAACAATAAACTGAAAATATTCTGGCTCAAAATTATAGATTTTTCTTATTTTTTTCCAAAAAATGGCCGTAAATATTTACATTTTTATTTTTTTATTGCTTTCTTTTAGCTCAATCGAAAGCAAAGCGCAGATTGTCATCAACGAAATTATGGCCGATCCAACTCCTTCGTCTGGCCTCCCCGACAGAGAGTACCTCGAATTATTTAATAACGGTTCTGTAATAGTTCAATTGAAGGGCTGGATCCTAGGATTGGGCAGTAAGATCAAAGTGTTTCCGGATGTGTCGGTTGCCCCCGGGGATTATTTGCTGGTAACGTCTCCCGGGGGCGCAAAAGATCTTCAGACCTATGGCAGGGTGACAGAGATTTCCGGATTTTCCCTTAACAACGCCGGACTGGTCATCTCGTTAACTGATCCTTTGAAACAGTGGTCCGATAAGTTGGAATACTTCCCTTCCTTGCATAAAATGGGCTTCGGGGAGGGTGGATATTCGCTCGAAAGGATCGATCCGGAAAGATTATGTGGACAAAGAGAGAATTGGGCCACAACACTTTCTTCTAGAGGAGGCACGCCCGGAAGTGAAAATTCCGTTCACGCTACCAATCCGGATCATATCCCACCGCGAATCCTGACAACTACCTTTATGGATCATTGCAGGCTGGATATCTTGTTGTCTGAAAGTATCCAGCTTCCGCTTAACCTGTCCGGTCAGTTCAGGAATGTCCCGGTTGGATTGGTGATTGATTCCGTCGTTGTTGACGCTGAGGCTAGTCTGTTGCAGGTATTTTTCCTTCCTGCATCCATTAAAAACGGCACTAACTATTCCTTTACCCTGCACGATATTCGGGATGAATGTGGTAATCTGATGACGGATCAGCTGGTCAGATTCGGATATTATTTGCCCGTGAAATCTGACCTTATGATCAATGAGGTCCTGTTCAATCCGTACCCGGAAGGTTCCGATTTCGTTGAAATCTTCAATAACAGCGGACACCAGGTCGATCTTTCCGGACTCTTTCTGGCCACCCGGGACGGTTTAAATAAATTGGTCCAAGTCTCGCAAATATCAGTTATCCAGCAGTATCTGGAAGCGAACGAATACCTTGCCGTGTCAAAATCACTGGAGGGCATCCGGCGTTTTTATCCAATAAAATGTAAGAAGTGCCTGCTGCAAATGGAAAAATTCCCTTCACTTTCGGATCAATCCGGATGTGTAGTGTTACTGGATCTGAATGGGCAAATTATTGATGAAATGTCATATACGGATGGGATGCATGATCCGCTGATCACGGATGCGGAAGGCATTTCTCTGGAGAGAGTCGACATTAACCTACCTGCTTCCCGGAAGGAGAACTGGCATTCTGCTTCGAGAAGTGCTGGTTTTGCCACGCCGGGTTATAAAAATTCAGTCGTAGAAGTGGCAAATTCCATAGACAGAACGGTATTGATCGATCCGGTTGTCTTCTCTCCGAACGGTGACGGGATCAACGACTATTTAAATATCTACCTTTTTACAGGTGAACCAGGGTTTCTATTAAATATAACGATTCTGAATTGCACTGGCAGAGAGATCCGGAAACTAGCCAACAACTTCATCTCCGGAAGTTCTGATCAAATTATTTGGGATGGACTAGATGCTGATTTTCAAAAGGTTCAGCCAGGCATTTATCTCCTGTATATTTCAATTTTTTCTCAAACAGGTAAACATAAAACGAGGAAGGTCGCCTGCGTCCTAACCGACCGTCTGTGAATATTTTAAAAAAGGCTGTTCTTTTTTTAAATTTGGCCCATTAAAAGGCATATTTTATCAGAAAATCATGGAACGCAGAAAATTTATCACTTCGGGTATTGGAGCAGGCATTGCAACAGGAGCAGCCATAACTTTTGGGGGCATCGATAACCTCATAGCAGGAAACGCATCATTGCCTTATGATCTGGTCGCGGTTCGCGGCGGGGAACCGGATGTCATGTTTGACAAGGGAATCGAGTCTCTGGGCGGCATGTCTCAGTTTGTAAAACCCGGACAAAAAGTGTTGATAAAACCAAATATTGGTTGGGACCGGGTTCCTGAACGAGGTGCGAACACCAACCCTATTCTTGTTAAACGCATTGTTGAACAGTGCCTTAAGGCAGGTGCCAAAGAGGTTTTTGTATTTGACCATACCTGTCATGAGTGGACCAAATGCTACAAGAATTCAGGAATTGAACAGGCCGTTACAGATGCAGGAGGCAAAATGGTTCCCGGCGACAGTGAGAGATATTACAAACAGGTGGAAGTTGTCGGAGGCGTCAAACTCAAAGATATGAAGGTGCATGAACTACTTTTGACCAGCGACGTGTTCATCAGTGTTCCGATCTTAAAGCACCACAGTTCTTCCAAGATTTCCATCTCGATGAAGAACATGATGGGATGTGTCTGGGATCGCGGATTCTGGCATAAAAATGATTTGCACCAATGTATGGCAGATTTCCTTCGTTACAAGAAACCGGATCTGACAGTGGTGGATGCCTATTATGTGCTGAAACAAAACGGTCCGATGGGGGTTTCGCTCGACGATGTCATCACCATGAAGAGTCAGATTATTTCAAGGGACATCGTAGCTGCCGATGCAGCAGCTACCAAGTTCTTCGGGAAGGATCCCGCGGAAATCAACCATATTCAGCTGGCCGGCGCGGCAGGACTGGGTGTAATGGATCTCTCCAAACTCAATATCAACCGTATTAATCTGTAATGAACTTTTTATTAATGAAGAAGTTAAGGGTTGTTCTGTCGATCTTCTTCCTGGTTTTTCTGGCATTGGTTTTCATCGATTTCAGAAAAAGTTTCTCCAAAGATTTTTATGCTCTGGCGGTATTCTTTCAGTTCGTACCTTCTTTGCTCAGGAATATTACCGTCCCGGGAGTGATCGATTTCGGCGCCATCCTGGTGCTGATACTAACCATCTTCTTTGGAAGGGTTTACTGTTCCGTATTCTGTCCACTGGGAATCTTTCAGGATGTCGTCTCTTGGATTTCAGGAAAAACTTCCGGAAGGAAGAAATCTAAGAAGAAACGGAAATACAAGTACTCCAAGGCCTGGACCATCCTGCGCTATTCTCTTCTGGCGGTTGTAATTCTGCCATTGCTTTTCGGCAGTATTACCATGGTCACCCTTCTGGATCCCTACAGCCTCTTCGGAAGAATCGCAACCACCCTTCTCAGACCGGTTGTCGTGGTTGTGAACAATCTTTTTGCAGCAGGATTAGCCCGGGCAGATATTTACAGCCTGTTGTACCGGTATGACATGATCTGGGTCGATCCAGCGATTCTAATTATCACGACATTATTCGGGGCGGGTATCATTTTGACTGCTTACTACCGCGGAAGGCTTTACTGCAACACCGTTTGTCCGGTGGGCACTTTTCTGGGATTTATTTCCAAATTCGCCATCTTCAAGATTGTCCTCGATGAGAATAACTGTACCAAATGCGGAAAATGTGCCCGAGTCTGCAAGTCGGAATGCATCGAGATCAAGACGCAGAAAATTGATTACAGTCGCTGTGTGGCCTGTTTTAACTGTCTGACAGTCTGTGAGGATCATGCCATGACCTACAAACCGGCACAAAGAAAATCGTTCGAAAAACCGGTGCGGCTGGCCCCGGTTACAGATGCCAAGCATCCGAGAGTAGTTGCTGACCCATCCAAGCGTAATTTCCTGATCACCAGCGTGATCGGCGTGGCGGCCCTTTACGGTTTTAAGGCGCCGGATTCCATCCCCGGACAGAAGAAACCCAAGTTGATTGTCCCTAAGCCCAAAGGCCAAAGCACCGTACCCGAAAAGAAAACCTCTCCGGTTTCTCCGCCAGGATCGCGTTCCATTGAGCGCTTCAACAAGATCTGCACAGGATGTTCTCTTTGCGTAACCGCCTGTCCGAATAAGGTTCTGCAGCCGGCTTTCCTGGAATATGGTTTGATCGGGGTGATGCAGCCGCACATGGCTTACCACAAGGGTTTATGCGAATTTGACTGCACCCTTTGCAGCGAGGTTTGTCCCACCGGAGCGATTGTTCCGATCACGATGGAGCAAAAGCACCTGCTTCAAATCGGTCAGGTCCAGTTTGAGAAGAAAAATTGCATCGTCGAGACCGAGAAAACCGATTGCGGCGCATGCTCTGAACACTGTCCCACAAAGGCTGTGCATATGGTTCCTTATGGCAAGTTATTCATCCCCGAGATCGACCAGAAAATCTGTGTCGGATGCGGGGCATGCGAGTATGCTTGTCCAACGACACCCTTCAAGGCGATCTATGTTAACGGTAATCCCAGGCATCTTGCCGCCGAGAAACCCAAAACCGAGAAGGCCAAGAATGTACTTAAAGAAGGGGAGTTTCCTTTCTAGCCCTGATCATTCTGGTTTTGCCTTGTAGATCTTTCCTGGTAAGGATGTCACAAAAACCATGTACCGATAAGAGTTCTGCGACATGGGTGCCCTGTGATTCATTGATTTCAAAATACAGATTACCATGAAGTTGCAGATGGTCCTTGGCAAAAAGTGCAATGGTCCGGTAAAATACCAACGGGTCGTGGTTGGGCACGAAAAGGGCCACGTGTGGTTCAAAATCGACGACATTTCTTTCCATCTTGTCCGACTCTTCCATCAGGATATAAGGTGGATTGCTGACGATCACATCCCATTTGGCCGAGGTGGCTATCCCGGTAGGTTGAAAAATATCCTGGAGGGAAAACTGAACTTTGGAGTCGTTTCGTTCTGCATTATGCCGGGCTAATTTCAGCGCCTCCTCTGAGATATCCCACCCTTCGACCAGCTCCATCCGGGTATTTTTATCTATGGTGATTG
>Ga0209125_1001337_pt1 | contig 23524 bp, 18 predicted proteins | sample BarGraIncub1131A_FD_184503 | JGI IMG/M metagenome (GOLD analysis project Ga0209125, IMG submission 184503) | Arctic peat soil microbial communities from Barrow, Alaska - Barrow Graham LP Incubations 11-31A (SPAdes) (version 2) | ecosystem: Environmental > Terrestrial > Soil > Wetlands > Peat... | reverse complement strand
GCCGGAGAATTTCTCGTGGCTGGAAAGGTCAAAGTCGGTGCGGGAGTGAATGCCTTCCACTTCCTTGAAACCGAAGGGCATCTCAAACTCGATGTCGGTAGCTGCATTCGCATAGTGCGCCAGCTTGTCGTGGTCGTGGTAGCGGTATTTGGCAGCACCGAAACCCAGGGCCTTGTGCCATTTCAGACGGGTTTCTTTCCACTTGGCGAACCATTCGAGCTCGGTTCCGGGTTTCACGAAAAATTGCATTTCCATTTGTTCGAATTCACGCATGCGAAAAATGAACTGACGAGCCACGATTTCATTGCGGAAAGCCTTGCCGATCTGAGCGATACCGAAGGGGATTTTCATGCGGCCGGTCTTTTGCACGTTCAAGTAATTCACGAAAATGCCCTGAGCAGTCTCGGGGCGGAGGTATACTTTCTGAACGCCATCGCCCGAACCCATTTCGGTGGAGAACATCAGGTTGAACTGACGCACTTCCGTCCAATTGCGGGTGCCGGATACCGGGCAAGCAATTTCTTCATCGAGGATGATCTGACGAAGTTCGTCCAGATTGCTGTCGTTCAAAGCCTTGGCAAAACGGGTATGCAGTTCGTCGCGTTTGGCTTGATTTTCGACCACGCGTTCGTTGGTGGAACGGAATTGTGTTTCATCGAAGCTCTCGCCGAAACGTTTGGCAGCTTTGGCGACTTCCTTGTCAATTTTATCGTCGTATTTGGCCAATTGGTCTTCTATCAGAACGTCGGCGCGGTAGCGTTTTTTGGAGTCTTTGTTGTCGATCAACGGATCGTTGAACGCGTCCACGTGACCAGATGCTTTCCAGATGGTCGGGTGCATGAAAATGGCGGAATCGAGCCCTACCACGTTGTCATTGAGCAAAACCATGGAGTCCCACCAGTATTTCTTGATGTTGTTTTTGAGTTCCACACCCATCTGACCGTAGTCGTAGACAGCCGCTAAGCCGTCGTAAATCTCACTGGAAGGAAACACGAAACCATACTCCTTGCAATGCGAAACGAGCTTCTTAAATACGTCTTCTTGTTGAGCCATTTTAAATCGGATTATTTTTTTACCGGGCTGCAAAGTAAGCGATTTTTTTGCTTATATTTGCCCTATTATCCGTTATTTTTCTATGAAAGAAGACCTTGAAGACGACGCAACCGTACCCGAAGGCGATTTGCCTGATCAAATCGGTGACGCTGCGACCGACACCACCGAAACATCCCATAAATCTGCCAAAGCCGACCGCAAAGACGACTCGGACGCCGAAGCCATAACCGGTGGACATTCCGAATACCAGGTGCCTGACGTGAAGGACGCCGGCATCCGACATCAGCTTTCGGGCATGTACCAAAGTTGGTTTCTGGATTATGCCTCCTACGTTATTTTGGAACGCGCCGTTCCGCACATTGAAGACGGGCTGAAGCCTGTTCAACGCCGCATCCTGCATTCCATGAAGCGCCTGGACGACGGCCGATACAACAAAGTGGCCAACATCATCGGGCACACCATGCAGTTCCACCCCCACGGGGATGCCTCCATCGGTGACGCGCTCGTTCAGCTTGGCCAAAAAGACATTCTGATTGACTGCCAGGGGAACTGGGGCAACATCCTCACGGGTGATGGTGCTGCCGCTCCGCGTTACATCGAAGCCAGACTTTCCAAGTTTGCGCTCGAAGTGGTGTTCAATCCCAAAACGACTGAATGGAAGCCTTCCTACGATGGTCGCAACAAAGAACCGGTCTGCTTGCCGGTCAAATTCCCGCTCCTGCTGGCTCAAGGCGTAGAAGGAATTGCCGTCGGGCTTGCTTCCAAAATATTGCCGCACAATTTCAATGAACTCATCAATGCCTCCATCGCCATTCTGCAGGGAGATACGTTTGAATTATACCCTGATTTCCAGACGGGCGGTTACATCGACGTTTCCCGCTACAACGACGGGGAGCGTGGCGGAGCCGTCAAGGTTCGTGCCAAAATCAGCAAATTGGACAATAAAACGCTGGTCATCACGGAAATACCCTTCGGCAGAACGACTTCCTCCGTCATAGAATCCATCCTGAAAGCCAACGACAAAGGCAAAATCAAGTTGCGCAAAGTGGACGACAACACGGCTCAGAACGTGGAGATTCTGGTGCATCTGGCACCCGGCGTTTCCTCCGACAAGACCATCGACGCCCTTTACGCTTTCAGCGATTGCGAAATCAGCATTTCACCGAACTGCTGCGTTATTCGCGACGAAAAACCTGCCTTCCTGCGCATTTCGGATGTATTGATCCGTTCCACCGAAAACACGATGGAATTGCTCAAATGCGAACTGGAAATCCATAAGGCTGAACTCTTGGAAAGCCTGCTCTTCGCTTCCCTCGAAAAGATCTTCATTGAGGAACGCATCTATAAGGACAAGGGTTTTGAAGACAGCAAGGACATTGAAACGGCCATCAAGCATGTGGATATGCGCCTGGCACCGTTTAAGCCTACCTTTATTCGTGAAATAACGTCCGAAGACATTTTGAAGCTGCTGGAAATCAAGATGGGTCGCATTCTGAAATTCAACTCCATCAAAGCGGAGGAACAGATTGCAGCCATGCTTGCACAGATCGAGGAAATCGACCACAACCTGGCCAACCTGGTGCATTACACCATCGAATGGTTCGAAGGGCTCAAGAAAAAATACGGCAAAAACTTCCCCCGCCGCACCGAGATCCGCAATTTCGACACCATCGAAGCGGCCAAGGTGGTGGAAGCCAACGAGAAACTGTACATCAACCGCGAGGATGGCTTTATTGGTACCAGCCTGAAAAAGGACGAGTTGATTAGTGCCTGTTCCAGCATTGACGATGTCATCATTTTTTACAAAGATGGCAAACTCAAGGTGGTCAAAGTCTGTGAAAAGATGTTCGTTGGCAAGAATATCCTGTATGTGAACATTTTCAAGAAAAACGATTCGCGCACCATCTATAATTTGGTGTACCGGAACGGCAAGGACGGCGCCACGTATATGAAGCGTTTCGCGGTGAGCGGCATGACCCGTGACAAGGAATACGACCTGACGCAGGGTGTTCCGGGTTCCCGAATCGTGTATTTCAGCGCCAATCCAAATGGAGAAGCGGAGGTCATCAAGGTGACCCTGAAGCCGGGCCCGCGCATCAAAAAACTGCAGTTCGACAAAGATTTCAGCGAAATCGCCATCAAGGGACGGCAATCCATGGGCAACATCCTGTCTAAAAACGATATTCACAGAATTGCGCTGAAACAAAAAGGCGGCTCCACGCTGGGCGGCCGAAAGGTTTGGTTCGACCGTGACGTGCTTCGACTCAATTACGACGGTCGTGGCGAATACATCGGCGAGTTCCAAAGTGATGAAAGCATTCTTATCATTACGAAGAACGGTCATTTCTACACGACGAACTTCGACTTGAGCAATCATTACAACGACGACGTTGACCTTGTCGAGAAATTCGATCCGGACAAAATATGGACCGCAGCTCTGTACGATGCCGACCAGCAAAACTACCCGTACCTGAAGCGTTTCCCGTTGGAAATAAGCGTTAAGCCGCAATCTTTTATTGGAGACAATGCGGAAACGAAATTGATCTTGCTATCGGAAATCGTTTTCCCGCGCATCGAAGTGGTTTTTGGCGGTGGCGACAGTTTCCGCGAAAAACTGGTTATTGATGGGGACGAATTCATCAGTGTCAAGAGTTTCAAAGCCAAGGGCAAACGCCTGACTACGTTTACAGTAGGGGCCATCAACGAATTGGAACCCACGCGTTTCCCGGAGGAAAAAGTCACCGAAGAAACATCTGAACCGGTTGAAGTGGACATCGAGGATGAAGATGCTGGGAAACCCGTCATTGACATCGTGGATGAAATCATTGGGCAAACGAAACTGTTCGATTGATCGGATCTTAAAGAGCCGATTTTGTAATCCGTAATTTTTGAGTATTTTTGCAGTCCCGTTTCGGGAAAAGGCGCCTGTGGTGTAATTGGTAGCCACGCCAGACTTAGGATCTGGTGCTTCACGGCGTGTAGGTTCGAGTCCTATCAGGCGCACATTCTTCAAATAGCATCCGTAGTTTCTGCGGGTGCTATTTTTTTGTGCTAATAATCATGTTTTTTCAGTGCAATCGTTTGGGTGGGCGACGGCTGCGAGGAATGAGGTCCGGTGGGGTGCTTGCTCGAAGAAATTGGTCCAATCAAACTTCAGATCACTTGATGACGAAAATAGTAGGAATTAACTATTTTACAATAGTATAGTATTGATGGTTGGGAAATATTGGTACATTTGGAAATCAATAAGATTCAAACATTATGTACCTATTCTTTGACACAGAAACAACTGGACTACCTAGAAACTGGAGAACTCCTATTACTGATTTGAGTAATTGGCCACGGCTAGTTCAAATAGCATATTTGTTCTACGATAGAAATGGGAATCTCATCGACAAAGGTGATTATATTATTAGACCTGAGGGATTTACAATTCCGCTAGAAGCTTCTCGAATTCATGGTATTACAACTGACAGAGCACTTAGAGAAGGTGCTTTGTTAAAGGATGTGCTCGATAGATTCCAATCCATAATAGATCAAGCAGAATATTTGATTGCACATAATATGAGTTTTGACGAGAAAATAGTTGGTGCTGAATTCTTAAGAAATAAAATGTCAGATGGTATTGCGCCCAAAAGGAAGATTTGCACCATGCAAAGTACTACAAATTTCTGCGCACTCGATGGGCCCTATGGTTATAAATGGCCTAAACTATCGGAATTGCATTATAAACTTTTCAGGACAGGATTTGATGAGGCACATAATGCTGCGGTTGATATTGATGCAACAGCAAAATGCTTTTGGGAATTGAAGAGACTTGGAAAAATTTGAATGATGACAACTACAATTGAATTAGCCAAATCACTAATATCACCGCCGGGAGACACACTCCAGGAGCATCTTGATTTTATTGGAATGTCGCAGGCTGAACTTGCCGAAAGGATGGGCAGGCCTAAAGAAGAAATCATTGATCTCATCAAAGGCAGAGAACCAATCACATCGGCAACAGCGTTTCAATTGGAAAAAGTGCTGGGAATACCGTTAAGCTTTTGGTTGAATAGAGAAAATACATACCGTAAAGAGTTGCAACAGCAACCGAAAGGCAACAGATATTATGCTTTTTGATTTCAAACATATCTGTCGCATTCAAGCCTATCTTCTTAATCAGTCCTCTGCAATATCCCTGAATATTGCCTTCGTCAAACCGATTGTATGACCTACATGGAGCATCACAGCTAATACATCTGCCGTGGCCAGACAGCGTGCCCCTTTTCCTGATATACTTCGTGAATATTTCATTGAGTCTTGCAACCTTTAGCCTTTTGACCAAAAGTTGTTTCAATAAAATGCACCACTCTCTAAAAACAAGAGTTTAGTACTGTACTTTTGCCATATATTGAATTACAGAAAAAATTATCGAAGAAAACCCATTCAGAAGAAAGAACGATGAGTTTAGAGATTGTAAATAGACTGCTGCTCGAAAGGGAAAACATCCGTTTGGAGTTCAAGGAGGCTCGGACTACTTTGCCTGGGAATCTGTTTGAGAGCATTTGCGCCATGCTCAATCGGGATGGTGGTGATATTTTGTTGCACCGAACAGCGGGCGTGGTTTTCGATCGGAGCACGATGGTGATTTCAGGGTGACTAATCCGGCGCAGATAGCCGATTTGTACAATAAAAAATGTTCGTACTTTACGGAGAATACACTTCACCCTTATCTGAAGTTTTCAGACTTCAAATCGGATTTGTTTCCAAAAATTCGCAATTTGATTCGGAGCAACAATCCCAACCATCCATGGTTGGTGCTGGCTGATGAACAGATGCTTGAAAAGGCTGGGTTGTGGAAACAGGAATTTAAGACAGGACAATCTGGTTACACGCTGGCGGCGGCGCTTTTGCTTGGAAAAGACGAGGTTATTCAACAGATTTTACCTCATTACAAAATTGATGCGCTCGTTCGGATAAAAGATGCTCTGAGGTACGATGACCGCCTGTATATTCAATCCAATTTGATAGAAGCGTATGAACAATTAATGGATTTTGTAGCCAAGCATTTGCCCGACAAGTTCTTTCTGGTGGACGACCAACGCATTAGCTTACGTACGCATATTTTCAGAGAAATCGCTGCAAACATCATCGTGCATCGGGAATACACCAATGCCCACCCTTGTACTTTTGTGATCAAGAATAGGATGGTTGAAACCGAGAATGCAAATATTGCACACGGTGAGGGGCTTATTGATTTACAGCATTTTGTGCCATTCGCTAAGAATCCGACTATTGCAAAGTTTTTCATTCAACTTGGTAGAGTGGATGAATTGGGTTCCGGTGTTATCAATGTGAATAAATTTATTCATGACTATGCGGATGGAGTGGAACCTACTTTCACTGAAGGACATACGTTCAAGATGATGATTCCGATTCCGGCTGTTGATAATGAGCTGGAAGTTATTGACGGAGCAATTGGCGGAACAGTTGAGGGAACTATTGAGGGAACTATTGAGGGAACTATTGTGGGAACCATTGAGGGAGTAACTAAAGGAGTAAAAGACAAGCTTGTAGTCCTTTTAACCGCTATTGCTTTAAACGAGGGGGACAGGGCGCCCGCCTATAAGGAAGCAACCGGCTTAACCGACAGTAGTATTGAAAGATACATTAAGCAATTAAAAGATAGTGGATTAATAGAATTTAGAGGAGATGCATTGCACACTGGTGGATATTATCTTACAAGATTTTTGCACGAGAAACTGCACGACAAAACCGAACCAAAATGGCCAAGGAAATCATGTTAACGATAAACGGGAAGTAATCAACTTTTTGTGGCAATATACACTATAACAGCAACCTTTAGTCATTTGACCAAAAGTTGTTTCAATATTATACGTCACTCTCCAAAAACAAGAGTTCAAACTTGTACTTTTACCGTATGATGTATTACTGAAGAAAAATAGTACTCGCTCTTATACAGATATTTGAGGGTTCTTTGACTGTTAAAAGCCTACAAAAATACTTGTTCTTGCTTACTTGTGAGCAGACGAATAAATCGTTTGATTTTATCCTGTACAAATCTCAGTTAAATCTATTCTAATATTTAGTACTACTGAAATTAACACAAATGGAAACAAATAGCATAGAACAAACCAATTATCAAGACCTTGTATGTTCTATTTCAAATACTTTTGAGAAAGGTCGTCAGTCTGCTGCACGTGCGATAAACACGAATTTATTGCAAACCTATTGGCAAATTGGGGAATACATTGTTGAATATGAACAGAAGGGAAATGACAGGGCTACTTATGGCAAATCCCTAATTGACACACTTGCAAAAGATTTATCGATTTCGCTAGGGAAAGGATTTAGCCGTAGTAATTTAATCTATATGAGGCTGTTATATTTAAAATACCCAATAAGTGAGAAGCCTTCTCACTTATTGAGTTGGTCGCATTACGTTGAGCTATTGAAAAATGACAACGATTTAGAACGCTATTTCTATGAGAAACAAACGATCCTTGAAAATTGGTCAATGCCTGAATGCCTGAACTTAAACGTCAGAAAAAATCTTCATTGTTTCTTCGCCTAGACGCATCAAAAGACAAAAAAGAAATTCTTAAATTATCACAACAAGGGCAGATTACTCAACAACCATCTGATAAAATATGCGATGCACAATATTAATTCACAACTAATTGTGGCGAAATACCAGCTTTATTTGCCTAGTGAACAGGAACTGAGAAATGAAATTGAACGAATGTATAAGGATTAAAGACAAGAGCCTAACCGACTTGGACAACTTTCATAATCCCGATTTATTGCTAAACGGCATTATTGAAAAAATGATGTTTCATTAATTATATGCATGCAGTAAACCCCGAAAATAAGGGTATATTGCATGTATATTATACTTCACAAAACCGCAATTTCTGATGTCAAACCTTTTTACAAAAAAGTCCATTTCAACTTTCTTGTTTCTATGGGTAACAATTTTTTCCTGTTACCCTCAAACAGCCCAAAGCATCGAGAAAAAAGACCTTAACGAGGATGTCGAATTGATGACTGAACGGGGCCCGATTGTGCTTCGCTTGTCGGACGAAACGCCTAAGCATCGGGACAATTTTGTTCGGTTGGTGAACTTGCATCAGCTGGATAGTCTGAATTTTTACCGCATCATCAAGACCTTTCTGATTCAGACGGGGAAAGATCTTCCGGCTGAATTCCCTGCATTGATCGATGCGGAATTCAGACCCGATCTTTTCCACAAGCGGGGTGCGTTGAATGCAGCCAGAGAAGGCGACGACTACAATCCGGCACAGGCTTCTGCCGCACTGCATTTTACCATCATACAGGGGAAGGTACATAACGACAGCACGCTTGCAATAGCTGAGAAGCGAATCAACCACGGGCTAGCCTATCATAAGGTGATTACGAATCCTGCAAATGCAGAATTGTTTTCGAGTATGCAGAAATTAAACCAGGCAGGGGCGAATCCGTTTAGTTTAAAGGCTGTAAAGGATCAATTGGAGGAATTGACGCAGATGGAATTGAAAACAATGGTACCTTATAAAATTCCTGATAATCATCGGAAAGTGTACAAGACCATTGGAGGTGCGCCGCATTTGGATCAAAACTATACGGTTTTCGGGGAAGTGGTCAAAGGCATGGACATCGTGGACAGCATTGCCGGTGCGACAACGGATTCAGCAGACAAGCCATTGAAGGATATCCTGATTTTAAAAGCGCGGATGATCAATAGGATAAAATAATTTGCTTTTCTCATTAATATATGCTATTATTGCATGATATGTCATTCATTATCATCTATATTTGCACTTAATGACCGATAATTCATTCATTTCATGGCCTTCAATGAGCGATAAAGCTTTGGCTGAGCACATCGGCACCTTTATCAAGCACCATCGGATGGAGCAAAACAAGACGCAGGATGCATTGGCAAGCGATGCAGGCATCAGCCGTTCCACCTTGAGCCTTTTAGAGCGTGGCGAAACTGTCACACTGGCTACCTTGATACAAGTATTGCGCGTCTTGGATCAGCTGCAGGTTGTGAATAGCTTTACCATCCAGCAAAGCATCAGCCCATTGAAATTGGTTGAACTGGAAAAGAAAAAGCGGAAAAGAGCCAGCGGTAAGAAGCAAGAGAAACTCGATGCAACAGATTGGTAGCCTATGAACGTAGCTGAAGTAAAAATTTGGGGACGATTGGTCGGAGCTGTAGCCTGGAATGAAGCCACAGGTTTTGCCACTTTTGAATACGACCCTACGTTCAAGCAATTGGGTTGGGATTTGGCTCCGTTGAAGATGACCGTTTCCGATAGTAGAAATGTATATAGCTTTCCGGAATTGGTCAAGGATAAAAATTCCGTTTATGATACGTTCAAAGGTTTGCCTGGGCTACTGGCAGATATGTTGCCTGATAAGTACGGTAATCAACTGATCAATTTAGGATTGGTGCAGCGAGGTCGTCCCCAGGACAGCATGAATCCGGTTGAGATGCTCTTTTTTATGGGTACCAGGGGAATGGGGGCTTTGGAGATCGAGCCTTCTGTTCTGAAAGAAAGCAAGCGAACATTCTCCATCGAAATAAACAGCTTGGTTACTATTGCTCAGAAAATGCTATCTCAACGGGAAGCCTTTGCAACCAATTTGCCGAAGGAGGAAGAGCATGCGATTCTGGAAATTCTTAAAATTGGGACATCAGCAGGTGGTGCCAGGCCGAAAGCGGTGATTGCCTTCAATGAAAAAACGGGTGAAGTAAAATCCGGACAAACCAAGGCCCCAAAAGGGTTCGAACACTGGCTGATCAAATTGGACGGGGTCAGTGACGTACAACTGGGCGCCAGTAAAGGATACGGTCGTATTGAAATGGCGTATTACCACATGGCTACGGCATGCGGCATCGAAATGATGCCCTCCAGGCTCCTGGAGGAAAACGGACGAGCGCATTTCATGACCAAACGATTTGATCGGGACGGTGGAGAAACCAAACATCACATTCAAACGTTTTGCGCAATAAAGCATTTCGATTTTAATTTGGCGAATAGCTTTAGTTATGAGCAGCTTTTTCAGACTATGCGTGAGCTGAAGTTGACGTATCCGGATGCGGAACAGATGTTTAGAAGAATGGTGTTCAATGTCATTGCCCGAAATTGCGACGATCATACCAAGAATTTTTCATTCCGGTTAAAGCAAGGAGGCAAGTGGGAATTGACTCCGGCGTATGATGTTTGTCATGCGTTCAGACCGGGTAGTGAATGGGTAAGTCAGCATGCACTGAGTATCAATGGCAAACGTAAGGATATTACCAAAGAAGACCTGTTGATGGTTGGCGAATCCATCAGGTGCAGAAAAACTTCTGAGATCATTGATGAAATTAATGAGACGGTAAATAGCTGGAGTGCATTTGCCGATGAAGTGAATGTCTCCGTTGCGCTGCGTGATGAAATTTCAAAAACACTGTTGAACCTAAGGTAATACTGCACAAATCAAAGTCGACTGTGCAACTTTTCATAAAAAATTCGTACCTTGCGCATCCAAAAATATCAATTCAAAAGCCTCTCATCATGGACAAATTAGTCATCAACAGCTTTCAGGAATTCGAACAATACATTGGTAAAGACTTGGGTGTTTCCCCCTACCACAAAATCACGCAGGATCAGATCAACCTGTTTGCCAATGCCACGTTAGACCGTCAATGGATTCATGTGAATGTTGAAAAAGCAAAGAATGAAAGCCCGTTTGGCACCACCATTGCACATGGTTACTTGACCCTTTCCATCCTGCCCTACTTGTGGGAACAGATTATTGAAGTGAACAATCTGAAAATGCTGGTGAACTATGGCATTAAAGAATTGAAGTTTGGACAGGCCGTTTTGGTTGAAGGCGAAGTTCGGTTGAAAGCAAAATTGCAATCCATCGTGAACCTGAGGGGTATTGCAAAAGCGGAGATCGATGTGACACTAGAGATCAAGGATGGAAAAAAACCGGCATTCAGTGCCACATTGATTTTCCTATACCATTTCAACTGATAGACAAATGTCCATCCTGAAAGGATTATTGCTTTTTGTAATTCTGATTTCTTGCAATCTTTCGATTAATGCCCAGTCAGGTATCAGTGATTATAAAGTCTATATTGGTGAGGGCCGTTTCAAGAGTAAGGATTTCTTGGTAATCAGAGCATTCAGGGATTCAGGACAGCCCTTCTACGTTGGAGTCGATCCCGATAATCTGGAGACAGAGCTGATTCCAGCCAAACAGGTTTCGGTCAAAGCCACGACCTGGCAACAAATCGTCCTGACTCACAGCAGTACAGCGTATGTTAAAGCTCTACAAACTGCAAGGAATCAATCCTTTTCGCTGCAAAATTCAGGCATCATTCATGGTTTTCCGAAAGAAAAGGGCGTGAGTCTGACCATCGATTTATGCCCTTCGCATAAGCCTTTGGACCGTTCTGTTCTGACGTCCATCATTGCTGAATTCGATAAATCTGAAAAACCTGTCCCGATTGCATTGTCCATTACTGGAAAATTTATGTTGACGCATTCTGCAGATTTAGAATGGCTTAAGAATTTAATTGCTTCAAAGGAAATCGCAGTGACATGGATCAATCACACGTACAACCATCACTACGATCCCCAACTTCCGCTAAAGGGCAATTTCTTGTTGGAACCGAACACGGATTTGAATTTTGAGATACTGGAGACTGAGAAAGCGTTGCTTCAACACGGATTTCTTTTCTCCGTTTTTTTCCGTTTCCCGGGATTGGTTTCAGACAATACCATCGTTGACAAAGTAGTTGATTATGGCCTGATTCCGATTGGAAGTGATGCCTGGCTGGCCAAAGGTCAGTCGATACGTGGCGGAAGTATCGTTTTGATTCACGGTAATGGAAATGAGCCGATTGGCATTGAAGATTTCATCCACCTTTTGAGAACGGAGAAGGTGTCTGTCCTGAAAAAGGAATGGCTTTTATACGATTTGAGGGAAAGTATTGAAAATGAATTTAAGAACTAAAATATGAAAGTCATCGCAATCAACGGTAGTCCTCGCAAGGAAGGCAACACCTATCATGCATTAAGAATGGTTGGGTCGAAGTTGGAAGAGAACGGAATCGATTTTGAGATTCTCCATGTAGGAAATAAGGAAGTACATGGTTGTCTGGCTTGTGGTAAATGTCGCAAAAATCAAGACGGAAAATGCGGCATTACAGCCGACCCAGTCAATGAATGGATTCAGCTCCTAAAAGAGGCAGACGGAATCATTCTTTCATCACCGGTGTATTTTGCAGGTATTGCCGGTACGATGAAGTGTTTTCTGGACCGATTATTTTATGTTTCAAACAGCAATGGCAACTATTTTCGACACAAAGTGGGCGCTGCCGTTGTAGCGGTGCGTCGTTCGGGAGGTTCTTCAACGCTGGATAGTCTGAATCATTATCTGACCTATTCTGAAATGATGCTGGCAACTTCCTGTTATTGGAGCATCATCCATGGAACCAATCCGGGTGAAGTTTCACAGGATGCCGAGGGGGTACAAATCATGGAAATGCTTGGCGAAAATATGGCCTGGCAGTTGAAGATGCGTGAGGCGACCAAAGAAAACATTCCCGATCCCGCAAAGAAACAAAAAGTAACGACGAGCTTTATCAGGTAAGCTCCACAGGTAACTTAATTCATCCCTTTTCGGAGAAGTTCTTCCATTAAAACCAGCAACTTCTTTTTGGAAAGCGGTTTTGAGATATACCCGTCACAACCCGCATTTATTGCCAATTCGTTGTCGGAAGTCGTTGCATAGGCGGTTTGCGCAATGATTTTTATATCAGGCTTCACTTTTTTAATTAAACGTGTTGCTTCAAGGCCTGAAATACCTGGAAGGCGAATGTCCATCAAAATCAAATCCACCTTTTGCTTCGTGGCAATTTCCACGGCACTTTCACCATTGTCGGTCAGCAAGACTACATAATTCGTTTTAGCCAGAACCTCGGTTAAGTATGCCACATTGTATATATCATCTTCAACAACAAGGATGGTGCAATCTGCACCTGATAAATCCGATTTATTAATATCATCATGGGCGTTTTGGACTTCCTCATTATTTAGACTGAAAGGGAATGTAAATGAAAATATACTCCCTTTTCCAGGTTCTGACTCAATCCAAATGGTTCCACCGAGCATTTTTAGTAAACCATGTACAATGGATAATCCAAGACCCGTTCCGCCATATAATCGGGTATTGTCGTTGTTAACTTGCATGAAACGTTCAAAAATGACCGTTTGCTTTTCTTCAGGAATCCCAATTCCAGTATCACGGACATAAAACGAAAAGAAATGATCGTCTTTCACACTGCATCCTACTTCAATCGATCCGGAAGGAGTAAATTTAAAGGCATTACCAATCAAGTTGGTCAATATCTGTAGTAGTTTCCCTGAATCAATGATCACATCCATTTGTTTCAATGAATCGTCGAAATGCAGTTTAAATTCAACCTCTTGTTTGTTGACACGAACACGGTACTCCGAAAAAAAGGCTTCCAGTTCCGAAAAGAAATCACCCATATTATAATTATCCGAATACAACTCCAATTGGCCGGATTCAATTTTAGCGATATCCAGCACATCATTGATAATTTCGAGCAAGTCTCCTCCTCTTCGTCTAATGATATCGGTGAAAGAAATCAATCTTTCCTTGTCATCAAAGCTGCTGCTCAACAAATCGGAGAAGCCCATGATGGCATTCAGGGGTGTTCGGATTTCATGACTCATGTTTTGCAGAAAGGCAGTTTTTAGCCTGTCACTTTCCTCGGCCTTCTCTTTTGCAAGAATCAACTCTCTTTTTGCCATAACCAGGTCGGTCACATCCTGAAACGAACCATAAACACGAGTGACTTTGGAGTCTTGCTTTTCTACGTTTCCAATGGTTTTAACCCACTTCGTATTTCCATTACCAGTTGTCAACTCTAAATCCAATTCATAGGGGACCCCGTATTGTACAGCATCCTTTAGGGCGTTCTCTATTTTAGTTTTGGACTCCCCTTGGTAAAAGCTCATCCCTTTCTCTATATTGGTTTCGTCATTGGGGGGAAGGTCATGAATTTTGGCAACTTCTTCGGTCCAAGATCCTTTATTAGTAATCGGGTCAAACTCCCAGCCACCGATCTTGGCAACCCTTCCCATCTCCGAAAGCAATAGTTGGGTCTTTTTCAAATCAAACTCGTAAGCTTTATTTTCAGTAATGTTTTCACCAATGCTTGCAGTACCGATGATTGTTCCATTCGTGTCTTTCAGAAGGGTATTGTTCCAAGAAATGAGAATCTTCTTTCCACCTTTTAAAACAATCTCATTCTCATAATTCAACAAGATGTTGCCATTTCTGATCCCATCTGCGAATCCTTGTTTCAAAGAATCGTTACCATAGTTGGGGATAAACAATTCGAACCAGTTCTTTCCGAGTATTTCTTCGTTGGTATACGATGTCAAATCAAGCAAATACTGATTGCAGAAAGTAATGTTGGCATCTGTGTCAAGTGTCAGTGTCACAAGGTTCACGCTGTTCATGATGTTGGAGAACCTACGTTCCCATTCATGAATGCTATCCTTGGCTTTTTTTTGGTCGGTAACATCCAGGATAATGGCTTGAGCTGAAGCCTTTCCTTTATAATTTACCGGCGTTGCATAGACTTGCACGTCAACAAGCGAACCATCCATTTTAACATACTTGTTTTCTGCCGGATACAATCCTTGTTCACCAGCCATCATCCGTTTGATACGAGCAACTGACGTTTGCAAGGTAGAGGGATGAACGATTTCTGCTATGGATTTGCCAGTCAATGCATCTGAACTTTCGGCTCCGATCATTCTAGTGGCTGTATCATTGACAAAAACGATTTCACCTTCGCTAAGAACGGCAATGCCAACTGGAGATGTATCCAATAGTAAGCGGTATCGATTCTCGCTTTCCTGCAAATCTTGTTCGATTTTCTTTAAATAGGTAATGTCGGTGGCAATGTGTATGATGCTGCTTATTTCTCCGGATTCATCGAATATCGGTGTACAGGACACCAAAAAGGTTCCATTGAAGGCTTCCATCACCATTTCATACGTTTGGGTTCCACCTTTCTTCAACAAGTGGCACAAGGGGCAACCTTCCGGAGGGCAATTGGCCTTTTTTCCATGAAAGATTTTAAAGCAATTTTCTCCAATCAACTCATCTTTGGACAATCCACTGAATTGAAGCACGGCATCATTTACATCGATGATCTGGTGATCTTTGTTCAAGAGGGCGGTAGGATGATTGATGGCTTGAAAAATGTTTTTCCAATCATTTCTGGCCTCTAACAAATCCAATTCCGTTTTTTTTCGCTTACTGATATCTTCAATGGTTCCAAAAAACAGTTCAGGATCATTGTTTTTGTCCCGGATCAACGAAACAGTGAGGTTAACCCATATCACTGTTTTATCTTTACGAATGTATCTTTTTTCTAAAGTATAATGATCTGTTTTATTTTCCAGGGTTTGGTTCAATAAGTGTAGATCCATTGACAAGTCATCCTGGTATGTGATGTCTGAAAAGGTCATATTCAACAATTCGGCCTTGGAATAACCTGATAAAACACAAAAGGGTTCATTTACGTTCATAAATTTACCCTTGGTGTCACAAATTGTCAATCCGATTGCTATGTGCTCGAATAAATCACGAAAACGCTGATTATCTTCTTGGTTTTCCAAATCCTTTTGCGAATCTGCCATTGAAAAGGTATTTTATTAAGCTTGACGATTCTTTACTGTCCGTTGTAAATATACTCTTGTTTATAGAGTTATCCAACTTCTGTAAAAAAAAGTGATGAAAAAGCCCCAATTCCTATTCCGGAATGAAAATGAAAAGGGATGTGCAGTTTTAAAAAAGACGAATCTTTGGATAAGGTATAAAACCGGCTTTTGGGCACTTTGAATTCGTCCATATTGTTTTTGTTCCAAAAAACAAGGGTATGAATAGTTTTCACCTTCGATTTTTGGTTTTGGCCCCATGTTGCTCTATATTTGCTAAAGATAAACCTGTGGCTATGAAAAAACTGATAATCTTAGCTATTCTGTTTTCAAGCGCACTTTGCATCAACGCACAGGTCAATACGCTTGACTCGATTGCCAAAAACATTGTTGGCGAATGGGATTGGCGGGTAAGCTCCGGTGGAATTACCGGCGGTTGGTATACTCCAGAAAATACAAAACACAAAGAGAAGCTGATTTTTCTGAAGAATGACTCCGTGGAACATTATTACGACGGAGCATTGGTATCCAAATCGCCCTATTTGATTCGAAAAGATAAGGGTATTACTTCTCTAGACAGCCTTGATTGTGTCCTGATGAACGCACAACGTTATTCTGTCAGACTGTCCTATGATACGCTTTTCATGATCCATGAAGTATATGACGGATTTAATAACATCTATGTAAAAAACAATACAGGCGTCACTACTCCTTCAAATGATCAACGTGAAATGTGTAGCATTTACCCGAATCCTTGCCAAAACATCCTCCATGTTCGAACGTACGATAGCAGTTTGAAAACCATCACCCTTTATTCGGCAATAGGAAAAATAGTCTTTACCAAAACCTTTACGGATGGACTTCTTGACCTTTCTTCACTGAATAAAGGATTATACCTGATTCGACTGAGCAACGGCGATAAAACGATCAGCACGAAATTACTTAAGAACTGACTACAAACTCTTTTTGGAAATCAATTGGCCGGCTACTGAAAATACTTCGCAGCTGGCTAGAGTTGTTTCGCTTGAAAGGGTATAATTGACTCTATTCTCCCCCGCTTTGCAGGTGCTTTTAAGGGTATAAGGCAACGTATCGGGCGAAGTGAAACGAAGCATGTAAATGCCGTCTGAAGGTACGTTTATGCTGCATTCCTTTTGGCAACCATTGTCATTCGGATAACGGATATGGGTAGCCTTCAGGGAGTCCGCCTGATATTGCTCGTATTCCAGTGAAGCCATGATGAACGGCCCGATGGCTTTGCCCTCATTTTGGGTAATGGCAACATCCTTTCCACAGAGATAATAATTAATGGTGCCTGAACGGGTTGGATTGTTGGAAGGCCCCAAGCCTGCTGAAGCGCAACTTTTACCAATGGTGAGCGTAGTGCCATTGTCGGTGATAAACGATTTCAGCAAACCAGAATAGGCTTTCTTAGCAACGGGCAAATAGGTTTCTCTATCGATTAGCCCCAGACGCACAGCCTTGAAAAAGGAGTAGGTGAACATGCTCGAACAAGAGGATTCCAGGTAATTGGGCAGCGTACCTTTGTTACTGCCGGTTATCGGATCTCCACTGGCACTGGCTTTAGTGGTTTCGTCGTATTGAAGCAACTGGAACCAGACACCGGAATCGTCATCTTGCCAACGTTTCAATCCAGCGGCCACCTGTTGGCAAATCTGTTGCAGATTAGCGTAATCCGGATGGTCCTTGGGCATAAATTCCAGCACATCGACCAAAGCGGCAAACATCCAGCCCATGCTGCGACCCCAGAACTCCTTGCTGCAACCCAGAAAGGGTGCAGTCTGATTGGACCAGAAGGCATTGACATCCGTTGGGATGGCTGCCCAAACATGGTAGTTGAGTTGCTTGTCGCTGTCGTAGGTATAGGTGTTCAGCGTTTTGAACTGAAGGGCGATGTCCGACCAACTGGCGGTGTTCGTCGCCGTGGAGTCTTTCGTGCCAAATTCAGCCTGCCATTGGGCATAAACTGCTGGCCCCATATACAAACCGTCCAGCCACATCTGATTCGGATAACCCGATTTGTGGTAGAATCCGCCTGCTCCGGGCAAGCCTGCTGCGATGCGGGAATGATTGAATTTCAGCTTATTACGGATGATGGTTACGACATTCCTATACTTGTCGGCATCGGCAGAATTTCCGGTGGTGACCGCTTTGCGGTACAAGGCAAAATACATTTTACCGGCAGCCAGGGCATCGATGTCGCTCGAGCCAAGATAATTGATCGTATTCGTGGTATACTTGTCGGCAAAAGCCTTTACCACTGTGTAATACGACGTTTTCTCCGGATACATTTCCCAGGCTTTAAGAACTGCATTAGCAACCAGACCTGAAACGTAATCCCAGCCTGCGTTTAGCATCGTATCTTTTAACGTCGTATTGCTGTAATAGTTATGAACACCGTGTGCTTCCACCATGCGTTGCGACCAAGGTTGGACAGCTCGGGAAATTGAAGCGGTAAAAACGAACAAGGTTACTATGAATACTCGTTTCATGGTTATTTCTTTAGAATCTTATAAAGCACGGTTTCTTTCTCGCCAATCAGTTTCAAAATATACATACCAGCGGAATATTCCGACAAATCCATTTCCATATTCAGTGACGGGGAGACCTTTTTCCGCACAATCTGCTTACCGTTGATGGTTTCAAGCACCATGGTAAAGGGTCCGGAGAAGGGTACCTGGTTCAGGTAAATCATACCGGAAGTCGGATTCGGATAAACCACCAATTTTTCGGCACTTCCTTCGTCCAATGCAACGGGTGCAGCAATGACACCTAATGTTCCTGTGGTTAGCAAAGCCGTGGTATCCCATAACAACCCATCACCAGGTGTGGGTGGCGTGATGGCCGTAAATCCGCCTTTGATGGTAGTGGCGTTGAACAGTTTGAATGTGTTTCCATTGGAATAAGCCAAGACACTGAGATTGCTCATTTTCAACGTTCCGTTCAAAGTCAGGGTTCCAACGACGGTCAGCATATCTTTGGTGGAAGCAATCCGGTTGATTTCCATTTCCGTGGTTGCTCCTGCACCCAACGATACATTGCTGTTGACGGTAAGTGTCCCGATTGTGTTGTTGCCAGGGGCAAGCGTTCCTCCAGTATTGACGGCAACTGCACCGGTGATGATACCTGTTCCAGAAAGCGTTCCGGTGTTGTTCACGGAAACGGAGCCAGTACCTGTTCCACTGCCTGTGGTATTGTTCACGATGAGTTTTCCACCGTTCACGGTGTTGGTACCGGTATGCGTGCTGGCGCCGGTCAGTGTCCAGGAACCGGTGCCTTTCTTGGTGATGGAACTGGTACCGGTAAGGATGCCATTGAAGGTGGCGTTGGTGTTCTTATTACCGACCACCAGAGGCGTATTGCTCACAATCGAACCAGCTACACCGCTCAGATCACCGAGTTCCAGTGTGGCTGAACTGTTCCGGTAGGCATATACCAAATTGGCCAGATTGACCGATGCATTGGCAAAGCCATAAGCATTGTTCACGCGGAAATCGCCACCGTCCCCATCGGTCGTCACGTTGATGGTGCCGGTGAAGGAAGCCCAGTTGCCGGATAAATCGGCGCGCACGTATGGAGTCCACAAGTACAGGGTTCCGCCACCACTGACGTTGGAAGAAAAGTTGATGCGTGAATCCATGTCTAAGTAAGCGGTGACACCCGTTGGAACGGAAATCGGAGCGCTGAAGGTTTCCGTATCGTAGCTGTTGTCACAAAGCGTCAGTCGGCCACCGGCAAAGGTAATCAGACCAGTGCCCAACGGATTGTTGTTTTGGGAGGAAGAAACGGTGCCTTCTTTCAGTACCGTTCCACCGGTATAGGTATTGGTTTGAGACAGGTTCACTTTCCCGGTGCCTGTTTTGAGTAAACTGCCGGTTCCTGTTATAACGCCCTCAAAAGTTGTGCTTTGGGATGCATAAATGGTATCCGCACCAGTAACGATCATTCCACGGTCAAATCCGATAGGAAAGGTCGGCGAAAAGCGCAACTGAGCATTGGTCAGGACCAAATTGGCCGGTGCAACAGCAGCAATTCCAATCGGGCTGGGTTCACCATCCAGCACATCTTCCTTTATCTCGAGACTACCGCCCAAAATGGAAACTTTTCCCTTGAACGAATTGTTGGTCAGCAGGGTGAGCTTTCCGCGGCCGGTTTTGGTCAATCCACCATTTCCGTATAGACTTCCGACACCACCGAGGATATAATCGTTGGAGGCGTTTACCACGACATCGCTGACCGGAATCTGCCCATTCAGCTGAACGGATGATTGAGCAGATCCGCTGTTGTCGAACAAAATGGAGTCGTTGGGCACAAAATGATCCGCCAAGCTGTTTCTGAGCCAATTCGGATTCATGGATACATTCCACTTGTTGGAAATGCCAGCCCAGGTAACCCGAGCTGCAGAACGCACTTCTGGAACATTCAAAAATAGTGTATTGTCTGAAACCGACAACGTACAAAGGAGGTCATCCACTCCTGAAAGCAGTATTTTACCGACATTCCCGGTCATGGTTCCAGTGAATTTCAGCAATGGATAATTGCCAGCACCCAACGAGGATGCGACCCTTCGGATAAGCAAATTGGTGGTGTCTTCCACTACAAAATCACCGTTGATTTTGATGTAATCGTTGGATAACGCAGGTGTGGCATTCAGGTCCAAGACGATGTAAGAACGCTTTTTCAGCGTCAGGTTCTTTTCTACGGTTAAGGTATCCGTTTCATCGGTAGAACTTCCTGGGCTTAAACAGCCTTTTTCGAGCAATGTGATGCCTTCAAGAAAAGGCCCCACCCCGCACAAACGGCCTCCCGAAAGGCCCTTTGAAAGAATTCCGCCCCAAGTTCCACCAAAAACACTGACCGGGCTGGCCAGACTTTTCAGAGCGATCAGTGCGCCGTCCCAAATTGCTGTTTTCCCAGTATAAAGCTGATCGTTATAAAGTGTCAGAGAACCTTTGCCATTCTTGGTCAAAGTACCTGTTCCAGTAATTGAACCCGTTCCTGTGAAGCCATAAGATAAAGCAGATGAAACCGTTACGGCACCCGGTGCTACATTTTCGCTGATGTTGACCGTTAGCTGAGCAAGCGTCCCAGTTTTGCCATATCCGTCGAACAGTACCTTCATGGCAGGCTGAAAGGTTTTGAAACCAGTGCTGTCGAACCAAGCCTGAGTCGTTCCGTTGTCCCAGGTTGCCAGCGATCCGCTCCAGCGCACATCTTCCCCAACAATGGGGCAAGGAGGCATCTGAGTCATACCGGGGCCGAAATAAAAATCGGTGTAAAAACCGCCGATTCTTCCCAGACAGGTCTGCTGAATGCGATAGCCTGGGTTGTGCATCAAGGTGTAATACCTGCTGGTGGAAGGCGTGGTTGTTGAATAAATGCGTAAAGATAGTTTGTCGTTCGTTTGGATGGCCAATTCTTCGCGCCAGTCACCCAGAATATCACCGAAATACGTGGCACCGTCCATCGTGGTTGGATTGGAGCAACCATCGGCTTTCAGATTGACTAACATGTTTGAATTACCCGTGATCGGATCGTATTTCTTGATGGAGGCATCCCGGTACGAATTGTCGTTCAGAATGACTTCCTTCGCAAGGTCGGCATCCCAATAAAGCGTTCCGGTGGGTGTGAAACTCGTTCTGTTCACATAGTTGCCGTTGTGATCCATCACGCCTGGAGTTCCGCCATACATTTGCGTTCCACGGATGGTCGGTGAAACACTGGCCGCATCGCCACGACTCGGGTCACCAACATTGGCCATGTAGTATTTTTTGATGATTTCTCCGGTAGCCGCATCCCAATAGGCAGCGCCCAACTGGTCCGAATTGCTTTGCTGAATGCCGAACCATTCCAAACCGGGACGATCCGGGTCTATGTCGAGAATCTGAAATCCGTCGCCATGGCCAAGTCCTTTGTTGTGCTGATTGTAAATCAGTTTCATATCATGATCTACTGCAGCGGCGGTGAACAAGATTTCATCCTTACCGTCGTTGTCAATGTCTTTGGTCCGGATGGAGTGACCACCAAAGGCAATGGGTTCCTGCGTGGCAAAGAATTCGGGGCGCATGCTGAATTTTCCGTTTCTGAAATCCCAACCGTACAATTTGATCCAGAAACCTTCACCAATGCCGCGTTCGGTGACAATGCTCGGATGAATGCCATCCAGATAGGCCACGGACATCCATTGATATACCGGGCGTTCATTGCTTCCCCAGGTCGTGTTAGGTGTCGAGCCCATAGCAGGTTCGTACTTGATACTATCAATGGGTGCACCGGTCGCTCCGTTCAGCATGTATAGGTATTCCGGTGCAGTCAGACGTTGATTTCCGCCATTTAGGGGATATAAAGTGACACCGTCTTTAAGGAGGACGTCACCGATGGTCCGTTGCTTGGCGGAACCGGACTGAAAAATGGATAGCTCGGATGCTCGGACGCAGACTTCGGCCTTGCCGTCTCCGTCAAAGTCATAAACAACGTAATACGCCTGGGCGTTGTGTTCGTTGGAGAAATTGATGTTTTTCCCGAAATCGAAACGCCAGAGGAAGGTGCCGTTGAGCTTGTAGGCTTCAATTAGTAATCGGGCAGTATCGCCTCCTGCTCCTGAACGGAACACGACCAATTCGTATTCGCCGTCACCGTCCACGTCCCCAGGCATCGCATTCTGCGTTGTGATATTGGCGTCATTCAGATTCTGTAGTGGAATGGTCATAACATACTGAACGGCAGGAGCATTGGCAGGCAACGTAAATCTGGAACTCGCACTTTGCTCCGCACCGTTGATGACGGGCTTCACATAAAAAGCGTTGGAAACCGTCAGATTGCAGCCTGAAAGGACGGTGTCCGTCGTCTGCATCATAGGAGATGCATTGACTTTGGTGTATTCAGCACCATTGACCGATTTATACAGGTTAAAGGTAATATCGGAGGGATCGCTTCCCAACAACCGCCAACCGACGTAGATCTGATTGCTGCCTTTGTTCATAGCCATGATGCCACGACCGAGCTTTTCCATTTGACGCTGTGCCTGCAAGGGGATAATAGGAAATATCAAACACAGCAATACGCTGACGAACATAGATTTTAGCAGGAAGTGGTTTTTCATAAAAGTCAGGAATTAATGCAAAATTTCAATTTTTCGAATCCTCGTATTGGTGGCGGTTGCCATCCGGAGCAAATAGGTTCCGTTCGGATACGATTGAACAGAAAGGACTTCGATCGGAACGGAAGTTTGAAAGAGCTTCCTGCCCTGCAAATCGAGCAATTCCAGATGATGGATTTCTTCAAAACCATGTATATGAATGAAATCGCTGGCCGGATTGGGATAGACGGAAAAACCTTCACCCTTGAGGACAGAAGCATCGGTAGGCAGATTATCCATAGCCAACCGAAACCCGACAAAATTATAACTTTCGTCCGGAGAAAGACTTTCCCGATTGGTCAGAGGCAGGTCGCCTGAACCTAATGAGCGATAGCCGCCGCGAATCACTTTGGAAACGCCTGAGACAGGGCCTTTTGGATTGGATTCGCCTGTTATTCCAAAATCACCAAAACGACCAAACCAGTCGGAACACCATTGGAATACATTTCCGCTCATATCGAATAAACCGAGGTTGTTGGCCGTTTTCAAGCCTACAGCATAGTTGAGATTGTTGGAGTTGTCGTAGAACCAAGCGACG